>VYLL01000319.1_pt1 | contig 28481 bp, 30 predicted proteins | sample 5114301 | NCBI WGS metagenome assembly VYLL01 (sample SAMN12291809, study PRJNA351875) | freshwater metagenome | isolation source: freshwater lake | place: USA: Michigan, MSU2 Lake | collected 2011-08-16 | reverse complement strand
AACTAATAAAACGGAGAGGCTATGGCTTTAGAAACTTTCGGAATTTTTGGGTTAGAAGTATGTTATCTTGGCATCTTGTATGTTGATTTAGCATAAAGGGTAACGAAGAGCCGGTTTTGTCTTAGGAGGAGAAGGCAAAAAAGCCCTAAGTAAAGCTATCGAATACGCCAAGGAAGTGAATAATAAAATAGCTCAATTAGATAAAAGTAAGAGTTTTTTAGGACAAGTTCAGCGCAGAATTAAGGAGTTACAATACCTCATTAATAGTCTGAATAGTAGAGCTATTAAGAGTTTAACCGAACTGGAGTCACGAGCTACTTTTAATCCTCATCTAGAGGAAGACGTGGCCAAGTTTCGGGAGGTACTACTTTTAATTAAAGCTTCATCGGAAATCATGAAACTGCCTATCCTAGACGAAAAGGGGAAATTAACCAAAGCAACGGAAAATCTCGGAGAAAAGTACCGCCATCTCTTAGAAAAATAATAGTAGGATGCCTGCCAGAAATAAAGAAAATGGTATCATAAACGCTGTAGAATTTAATTTAATAAATATTACCGAGTATTTCAATTAAAGTTAACTCTATTTCTGGAAAGGATTCAATAAAAATACTTTCACCTCGATAATATTTCTGAATAGCTTGATAACTACCCTGCAGCGGATGGCGATAAACTTCTAAACATTCCTCCTTGAGATTGATAATCCAAACTTCTTGAATATTTGCTTCTGCATAAAGAGGAATTTTAGTATAGCGATCATAATCGAGGGTAGAATCAGAAACTTCAATAATTAAATAAATATCTTGAGGACAAGGATAGGCAGCAACATAAAAATCTGATCGAGGTATTAGTAAACTTAAATCTGGTTCTGGTTGAGAATTATTATTTAATCTAATCGGATTTTGCACTCCTAAGAGAATAAGATCGCCAAATTTTCGATAAAATAACTGAGTTAATCTAGCTATACCAGCAGCATGACGGGTTCCCATCGGTGACATTTTGATAATTTCTCCTCGAATTAATTCCACTTTTTCATCGGGTTTGATTATTCCCTGGGTTGTCATTTTTTCGTATTCTTCCACCGTAAACTTACGGGTAATCAGTGATAAAGACATTTTAACTAAACTCCTAAGATTTCTGCAATAGTGAATTCTATATCGGGAAAAGATGTTATAAAAACCCTCTCATTTATAGAGTATTTCTGAATATCCTGATAACTACCATGCAGCGGATGGCGATAAACTTCTAAACATTCTTCCTTGAGATTGACGATCCAAACTTCTTGAATATTTGCCTCCGCATAAAGAGGGATTTTAGTATAGCGATCATAATCGAGGGTAGAATCGGAAACTTCAATAATTAAATAGATATCTTGAGGACAAGGATGGGCAGCAACATAAAAATCCGATCGAGGTATTAGTAAACTTAAATCTGGTTCTGGTTGAGAATTATTATTTAATCTAATCGGATTTTGAACTCTGAGAATAATTTTCTGTCCTAATTTTTGATAAAGTAATTGTATTAATCGATCTATACCAGCAGCATGACGGGTTCCCATCGGTGACATTTTGATAATTTCTCCTCGAATTAATTCCACTTTTTCATCGGGTTTGATTATTCCCTGGGTTGCCATTTTTTCGTATTCTTCCACCGTAAACTTACGGGTAATCAGCGATAAAGACATTTTAACTAAACTCCTACTTTCTCTTTATTCTATCTGGACAGCCTTGCAAGGGGGGAATTATCGGTATTTAAACCATTAATCGGGGGGATAAACTAACTTTTTGGGGACTTGTACTGATTCTTCGGGAAAAATCAGCGCTTGCCATGGCGACAAAACCGCTAAATCTAACGTCTAGAAAGCTGGGGTCGGATCGAAACTGCCCCAAAAAAGCTACTATAGGTCAGTTGTCGATGTTAGAAAAAATAGCCGTTCCCATCAGGAACATTAAGTCGAGAAATTTTATGGTTAAGCGAAAACAGCCTTATAGTTTAATTTATCTGCTCACTCTGGTGATCGGTTTAGTGATTGCGATCGCACCTGACGGACAAGCACAAACCCCCGACTCTAACAATCCCACCAGCGATCCTAACGAATTAAAACCCTTAAATCAAGCCGATAGTGTCCTGAGTCTTCAGGGGGGACAACGTTTAGTGGAAGAAGCGAACGCCGCTATTAATGCCGCTAAATACGATGTCGCTGTGGACAAACTCAATCAAGCGCGCCGGATTTTTAACCAACTATCTAACTATCATCTGCAATTAGCTAATAGTTTCTCAGGAATTGACCCGAAAGTATTCGATTCTCAGCGTCAAAGTGCTTTAAACACCGGACAAATGCGGGATGAAGCCACCTATCAGCTTGCTTTGGTCCATAGGGCGCAAAATCAGCCAGAATTGGCGGTTCCTTTGTTAATTCAGGTGATTCAATCCCAAAACCCCACCAGTGAATTAGGACAAAAAAGCTATCAACAACTCTACGAGATGGGATTTGTCAGCACACCCATCTCTGCACCGACTCCCACCTCCGCAACTCCTAACAACTCCCCCCCACGGCAGTAAATTTTGTCCCTATTGACGAGCTTTCGGTAAAAATGGGATCAGAGTATCTTTAATTCTTTTGAGGAGTTACGATGGTTGACTTTCGCCAAGTAGAAGCGATGATTCAAGAACAAATCCCCGATGCACAGGTGATGATTCGGGATTTAACGGGAGGTGGCGATCATTTGGAAGCGGTGGTTATTTCTGGCGAATTTGCTGGCAAAACCCGCGTTAAACAGCATCAAATGGTTTATGGCGCTTTACAATCGGCACTGGCTACCGAAGCCATCCATGCTCTGGCATTAAAAACCTACACTCCCGACGGTTGGGCAGCAGAAAAATAACAGTTATCAGTTATCAGTTATCAGTTATCAGTTATCAGTTATCAGTTATCAGTTATCAGTTATCAGTTATCAGTTATCAGTTAATTTTTTTCTGGTTTTCTTTGTGGCTAATTATCTTCACACAACACAGTCTAATTTAATTACTCATGGTTAGTAACCCATGCAGGCGTTGGGTTTCATGCTTCAACCCAACCTACGTTCATCTTATATTTAATTCCACCCACCCACTTAATTTAATTACTCATGGTTAGTCCTTTACTGGAACCCTTTCGAGAAGCCTATCGTAATTTAGAACTTTTACCGCTGCGATCGGATAAAGAATTACAGCGTTTTGCTGTCGAATACGGCACAGAAATTATCGAAGAATTAGAACAATTGGTAGAAGATAGTCCTTCGGAAGACGGAAAAATTATTCTAGCAGGACATCGGGGTTGTGGTAAGTCAACCCTACTCTACGAATTTAAAAGAAAGTTAGATGATCGCTATTTTGTTGTTTTCTTCTCGATCTCAGACACGCTCGAAATGTCAGACGTAAATCATGTTACTATTTTATTCTCGATCGCCGTTCAGATGATGTCAGAAGCGGAAGCCCAAAATTTAACTATTAAAGATTCTATTAAAAAAAGCTTTTATCAATGGTTTGCTGAACAAATTCGCACCGAAACCAATCAAGCAGATGCCACTGTCGAAACGGGTTTTAACTTTTCTTCTTTACTAGCTCACATTAAAGGAATTCTCAAGATTAATTCGACTATTCGCGAGGAAATCAAACAAAAGTATGAGCGGAGAATTAACGATTTAGTTGCCCAAATTAACATTATAGCCAGTGTGATCGAGTCCCAAAGTCAGAAAAAAATCTTAGTAATTGTTGATGACATTGATAAAATTGACTTAGCACAGGTAAGGGATATTTTTCAATCCCATATTAAAGCGATTAAATTGCCCGGTTTTCGGATTATTATGACTATTCCGATCGCCGCTTTAAGAGAAGTAGCTTTAAAGGCAACTCTCGAAACAGAAATCAATAATCAGATCGTGAAAATGCCTGTATATAAACTCTTTAAACAGGGAGAAATTAATTCACCTAATGCTATACCCGATCCGCAAATTATTGCTACTTTAACCGAGATTATCACTAAGCGCATCGATCCCGATTTAATCGATCCTGACACCCTCGAAAAAATTTGTCTTTATAGTGGGGGAGTGTTACGAGAGTTAATTCGCATTACTAATGCTTGCTGTCGGATTTGTTTGCGATCAGTTCGTCGTTATCCTGATGATAATACCCTAAAAATTGATCAAGCTGTTTTAGAACAATCAATCACAGAACTTAGTCTCGATTTTGCTGAAAGTATCGGTACAGCAGATGAGGAAATTATTAAAACTGTTTATGAAAAGTCAAAACCGAAGGATCTCAAGGATCAAAATTTTCTAGATCTGTTGCATGGTTTATATATTTTGGAATACCGCAATGGCGATCTCTGGTATAACGTGCATCCGATTGTAGTTGAGTTAATGAAAAAAAGAGGAACAATTTGAATGGGATAAATAAGTAGTTATAATTAAATTGAAGATGGATCCCCCCTGCCCCCCTTGATAAGGGGGGTGCGGATCACTCCTTGATCCGTAGGGTTGATTCATGAATCAACCCTACCTAATGGGGGTATCTGACAGTTTTTAACAGCTATCCACTTATTATGAATAATGAAACATCTTCAATTATTGACCAAAATGAAAGAGAATACGAGGGTTTAATCGTCTCTCTAGAGGCAAATCGAGAGAGATTAAATATATTAATTTGTGTGTGTGATCAGGAAAAATTGCGAGAAGAAATCATCGATCGCTATAGCAAAGAATTAGAACCAGCAATCCCTTGTTATCGGATTGATTTAGATCAAAAAGAACCGAGTTTAAGAGCAGCCATTGCTAGTTTAGTCTCCAGAAAACCGGAGTTACTACAAAGCAAAAATGCTGTGATCACAACCACAGGAGTGGAAAAATTACACTCGATCGAATGGCAACGGGAAAAATCGGAACTAGATAAATTTTTTGGTTATCTGCAATGGACAAGGGAAGGATTGCGAGAATTTCCCTATTCCATCGTTCTTTGGGTAACAAGCACAGTGGAAGTAAATTTACGCAAAAAGTCCCCCGATTTTTGGAGTTGGAGAAAAGGAGTTTTTCGCTTTATTTCTCCTCCAAGTAACTTTTTACCTTCTCAGGAATTTTTACCAATTTTACAATCTTTTGACGAAATTACTATAGATAAAGATATTCCTTCAATCTCTAGGGAAGACTTGTTAGAACTAATCGAGCAAATCGAGGTAAATAAAGGCAAAAAAGAGCCAAGACTAGCGAGTTTATATGCCAGTTTAGCTAAGATTTATAACCATCGTTTATTAAATCTGCCATTGTCAGATTATCGTCAGGAACAACAGCTTGCGATCGAGTATTATCAAAAAGCGATCGATTTACAAAAAGAGTTAAATCTAGAACTTGATTTAGTTGCGAGTCTTAACTCATTAGCAGGTATTTACTATTCCCTAGGAGAAGACCAAAAAGCGATCGAGTTTTACCAACAGTCCTTAGCAATCTTTCAGAAAATCGGAGATCGCTGGGGAGAAGCAGATTCTTACAATAATTTAGGCAATGCTTACCGTTTCCGAGGAGAATACCAAAAAGCGATCGAGTTTTATCAACAGTCCTTAGCAATCTTTCAGGAAATTGATGATATAAGGGGAGTAGCGTATTGTTACAATAATTTGGGCAATATTTACAATTCCCTAGGAGAATACCAAAAAGCGATCGAGTTTCATCAACAGTCCTTAGCAATCAAACGGGAAATCTCTGATATAACAGGAGAAGCTTATTCCTATCTAGGTTTGGGGAATGTTTACGGTTCCCTAGGAGAAGACCAAAAAGCGATCGAGTTTTATCAACAGTCCTTAGAAATCTTTCAGGAAATGGGGTATATCATAGGAGAACCAAAGACTCTGTTTAATCTGGGACTTACCTACTATAAACTCGATCGTATATCGGAAGCGAAAGAAGCATATCTTCAAGCGCGGAAATTATTTCAAGCATTGGGGTTAGCAGGATATGTTCAATATTGCGATCAGGCAATTCGGCAATTATAATTAACCAGTCGCGATCGAGTAAAAATTTGTTGCTTACCCCTTGACTTTTGCTTGTTTTAATGATAGGACTTACCTGACTTGATTGCTTATCTCACCCGATGTTAAGCCAAAACTGGTTAAAAACCGCCATAACGTTCCTCTAACCAGGGATCACCTCGTCGATGGTAGCCATTAAGTTCCCAGAAACCCAATTGCTCTCGATCGAGAAATTCTAAGCCATTAATCCATTTAGAACTTTTCCACGCGTAGAGATGGGGGACAACTAAGCGCAGCGGGCCACCGTGGTCGGGGGGTAAAGGTTGACCAAACAATTGAAAAGCGAAAAAATTATCCTCGTGCAGGAACTCCTCTAGGGTCAGGTTAGTGGTATAACCCCCGTAACAGTGTTGCATAACGTGGGTAGCTTCTGGCAGCAGGTCAATTAAGGTCATCAAATCCGATACCTTAATTCCCGTCCAAGTCACATCTAATTTTGACCAACGGGTGACACAGTGAAAATCCTTGGTAAATTCCCACTGCGGTAGGGCCATAAAATCCGACCAGTTAAAAGTTTTAGTCGTGGCCACCTTTCCCCAAACCTTAAATAACCATTCCTCGGTCTTGATTTGGGGAGTATCCCCGTAGGTAAGCACAGGAAAACCACTAGCGAGATATTGGCCCGGGGGAACTCGGTCTTGATCGGGAGATTCTGGTTTTTTAAAGAATTTGCCTAACATTAGTTGAGACTCGCAACGAAAACCCTAAACAAATCTTAAAATATTAGGGAGCGAAAAGGTTTTCTATACCTCACTCCCCACCATCAAGTTATTACACCGTCCTAGACCTTGAGGACATTTATTCGGTGTTAACAGCGAACTACAGCCAAATTTTTCTGGTAACTGATGACCGATAGGAATATTATTCCTCGTCTTCCCCTTCTTCTTCCTCTTTAGTGGGATAGACAAAGCTGTTAGAACGACCAGAAAGGACAGATTTACCCAAAGATAAGGCTTTTTGCGCTTCCCGAGCCGCTTGCTTTCTCCAGTGCGCTCTCCGTTGGTCGCGCTTGGCATTTGAGGTTTTCTTCTTGGGACAAGCCATAGTATTTTAACGATAGTTATAGACTCACAACCTTTCTATTCTACTCCCTATTTCCCTAATCGGCTCGCTAACTTGTCTGATTCCCTTGATCGCTACTGCCCAAAATATTGATAAAACTTAATAATTATCATTGGCTTACCTATTTATGTTTAAAATTCTATATAACTATGTAGTCAAGTAATTTCCATCATGGTAACTACCGTCGAACCCAGAGTTTTAAGTTCACTGATTACTGTTTACTGTTTACTGTTTACTGCTCACTGAAAAATCCCCCACACCCCCACACCCCCACTTCCCCAACCAACTCCTTTAATCTTTCCTACGATTTTGGGTATCTCTAAAGATAGATAAACAGCTAGGGGATCTCTATGTCACTGGAAGAAGGATTAAAATATCTACGCCTAAAGGATTACGCAAGGGCCGTAGAATTACTGGAAGAATATTGCCAACAGTCAGCTAATTTTCATTCTCCCTTATATATTCGAGCTAAAATGGCTCTTGCTCGGGCCTATCGCAGCAATAATCAACGGCAACAAGCGATCGCCCTAGCTCTGGAATTAGAAAATCATCTTGATCAGGAAGTTAGTCAGTGGGCCAAACGATTACTGACAATCTTTAGTGCTGAACAAAAAACCATCGGTATTGTCACTAATGGGGTCAAATTTCGAGCGCTGCCCAAGGCAGCACGAGCAGCACGGGTAAGTGTCCGGTTATCCCGGACTATCCCCGAAAATAGACTTATTTTTGCTAAACTATTGACAATTACGGCTTTTTATGCTATAGTCTGTGGTCTTTTTTTTGTAATTACCCGTTTGCTCCTCATCCCTGCGGGGACGGGTGTAATTATTGCCTTGCTCTTGAGCGGTTTCTTAGGCGGACTCATCCTTTTTATCGCCCCGAATCTAATTGATTGGACACAAAAACGTCTTTATCGAGTGCATTGGGTGTCCTTAGCGGAAATTAAACGGTATAGCCCAGAATCGGCGGCGGTAATTGGGCGTATATGCCGAGAAAAAGGGTTAAAACCGCCAAAACTAGGCATTATCGAAGACGGACAGCCCCTCGCTTTTACCTATGGCTCTCGACGGGGTAATGCTCGCTTAGTAGTTAGCAGAGGTTTATTTAGCTATCTCGACGATGAGGAACTAGCGACGGTATATGCTCATGAATTAGGGCATATTTGGCAGGGAGACTTTGCCCTGATGACTATCTGTGCTAGTTTCGACCATTTAAGCTGTTATCTCGATTCTTTTGCCCAAAATCAAGGTAATAATTTTAAAGACACAGTTTTTCTAGCCCTTCTCTCATCAATTATCACTATTTTTAGGCCAATTATTGTTTTTTGCTGTCTTTATCTGTCTCGTACTAGAGAATACTTCGCCGATCATTTTGCTGCCCAAGTTACTGGTAATCCCAATGCTTTGGCCCGCGCTTTAGTAAAAATTGCCTTTGGTTTAGTCCAAGAAACTGCCCAGTTTAGTCCCCTGTTATTGAGTACAAAAGTATTAAATATTGCCCTGGAGCAGGATGCGATCATTGCCGGTAACGTTTATGGTATCGCATTGGAGTCTCGCCGGATCGGACAGAGTTTTCTCTGGGATATATATAATCCTTGGGCAAAATGGTTAGAGTTGCAATCTAATCATCCCCTGACTGGTGAAAGGATTCGCGCTTTAACTAACTATGCCCGACAGATGGATCTGGATATAGAATTTAGTCTGGGGGAAGTATTACGCAAAAAAATGGAATTAAATCCCAAGAAACTCTATCAAAACTTTTGTCTACGACTGTGTTTATATTATGCTTCGGGACTAGGCTTTATTATTGGGGTTGTCATAGCTGGTTTTCTTTGGCTGAAATTTAGCTCTTGGGGTGCATTGGGCCTAATTTTAGTCGGTGGGGGTTTGGGTATAATTATCAATCGATTAGCCAGTTATCCTCGTCTCAACAATGCTAGTTTCAGCGATATTTTTTCTTTAACTGATAATCCTTACAGTCATCCCCTCCCAGCTATCCCCGTCCGACTCCGCGGTGAGTTAATTGCTCAAGGAAAGAATTTCTTTCTTAAAGATAGCACCGGCATAATTCCCCTCGCTCCTAACTATCGTTTTGGTTTTTGGCATAAAATCAGGACTACTAACTCCCCCATGGCAGCAATAAATAATACATCTGTACGAGTTCTCGGTTGGTTTCGTCGCGATTTATCTCCTCGTCTCGAATGGAGTCAAATAACTCACTCTGGCGGAAATATTCGGTTTTATCCCCGTTTTTGGTCTTTGGTTAGCGGTTTTGGCTTATTAGTCTCCGGTTTAATTATCGCAGTCACATTTTAAGCATCGCAAAAAACTGCCACTTCATCCCTTTTCTAGTTTTAGCTTACTTGCTTGGATAGTACCCAATCTTTGAGCGGCAATCCCTAAAATCCTCTAGTCTCACACCCCGAAAACTATTGATAACTATTGATAAAACTTAATAATTATCATTGGCTTACCTATTTATGTTTAAAATCCTATATAGCTATGTAGTCAAGTAATTTCCATCATGGTCACTACCGTTGAACCCCCCTCCCAGAAAAAAGCTGTTCTGCGCGAAACTATCCTCACTCCTCGTTTCTATACCACCGATTTTGAGGCTGCCGCTAATTTTGACCTTTCTCTGCAAGAAACCGAAATCAAAGCGATGTTAGAGGAGATGCGGACCGATTACAACCGGCATCACTTTGAACGTCAGCAAGAATTTGAGAACTATCAAGATAATCTCGATGAAAAAACGAGAAATGCCTTTATAGATTACCTAGAACGCTCCTGTATCTCCGAATTTTCTGGCTTTTTGTTATTTAAGGAACTGTCACGACAACTAAAAAGCCGTAATCCCTTGTTAGGGGAGATATTTCATCTTATGGCTAGAGATGAGGCGCGCCATGCAGGATTTCTCAATAAAGCCATGGCTGACTTTAATATTTCCCTCGATTTAGCCAAAATTACTAAAACCCGTACCTACACCTTTTTCCCCCTTGAATGGGTGTTATATACGGTCTATCTCTCCGAAAAAATCGGTTATTGGCGGTATATTCTCATTTATCGTTATTTAGAAGAACATCCCCAGTATAAATTTAATCCTCTTTTTAATTACTTCGAGAGTTGGTGTCAAGACGAAAATCGCCACGGAGATATCTTTAAAACCTTACTGCGCGCTAAACCGCAATTGTGGAATAATTGGCGATCGAGATTATGGAGCCGTTTTTTCCTGCTTTCCGTCTTTGCTACCCATAGTTTAACTGTACGGGAACGCTCAGACTTTTATGATGCTTTAGGAATGGATGCGATCGCTTTTGATCAAGAGGTAATTCGTCAGACTAATAATACCTCCGCTCGCGCTTTTCCAACTATTTTAAATGTGGACCATCCCCAATTTTTCCCCCGTTTAAACCGTTGTGCCGAACGTAATTTACAATTAAAAGCGATCGATGAAAGTAGCGTTCCCCAATGGCTAAAAACAATGGGTAAGTTACCCTTACAGTTAGGTATCGTCGGGGATCTCCTGCGATTGTATCTGATTAAACCCATAGATGCAGAAGCCACCAGAGAAATGGTACTTTAATCAGTGATCAGTTATCAGTTATCAGTTCACTGAGTTTGAGGTTTGAAGACGAGCGCAAAAAGAGTTAATCATGGAAAGTTTTTCTCGAAGAATTTTTGAGCGGCTGGCGGGATTTGCTGAAACTGACTCGGACAGGGAAGTGTACCTCAATGCCTTGGGCAGTGGAAACCCGGTCGAGAAAGAACAAGATCGCTATGAGTGCCTCTTGCACCAGCTTAAACAGGGCGATTATTCGGCTGCTCTCAAAGCCTACCTTCAGCTTCTAGCGATCGCTGATGAGGGCATTCAACAACAACTGGTCGAGATTGTGCGAGAGCGGGTTTACTCATCGGCTACTGATGAACTGTTGCGAACTGAGCTGCTCGCTTACTTCAAGCCGCCACGAATCCTTGATTTTGAGGATGTACGAGTGCTTCTGGCTTCATGCCCTGATTGGTTCACCTCAAAAAACCTAGCACGGGCGCGGGCGGTCCAAGAACTGGTCGCTCAACGATGTGATGAAGAGTTGTTTAGAACGCTGATGATAGAAGCCTTAAGAGAATTAAACCACCAGACTCGTTCCTTCAACGCTGCTTATGCGTTGCTAGAGGCACTCAAAAAACCTGTTTGCGCTCTCGCCGTAGTACGACTCATGCCTTCGCTTCAGGATCAGACGACTCTTCAAGAGGTCTTTAAGAGAATTCTGGCGGCAGAACGCCAAGGAATTGACCCTTCGGAGAAACTTTCCATCGCTCTTGTTGAGCAGCAATGTCCTCTGACCTCTGCACTTGTTGGGGAACTCCTAGCGGTGGGAGCAGAGGGTGAAATAGGCAGTCTTATTACCATGTTACTGGCTTCCGCCGCCGAGCCGACAATTGTTGTCCATCTTGTCCAAGAAGCCTCTCAAGAAGATTAAAGTATTAGACGAGAAAATCGAGGGATTAACGGTACGGGTTGGTTATCAGGAATTTACCAACCGGGGGATTCTGATAGCTTTGGTGGTTGCTGTCTTGGGAGGTGCTGCTAAACTTTTTGGTTTTTTCCCTAATCCCTAAAAGTGGCTCCTAGGCAAGGCTAGAGGCCTTATGATCATAATAAATGGCCGCTCAAAAACCCGAAAACCCCATAGGAGTATAGCAAAATGTCTAACGAAACTGTCACCTATTCCCTAGAATCAGTCCTTAAGGAAATTAAAGACAGCATCAAAGAAGTCAACCAGAAAATCGATACCCTGCAAAAAGATGTCAATCAGAAAATCGATACCCTGCAAAAAGATGTCAATCAGAAAATCGATACCCTGCAAAAAGATGTCAATCAGAAAATCGACTCCCTTGAAACACGGATGGATGAGAGATTTGACAAGGTAGAAGACCGGCTAACCAAAGTAGAAATCGGACAGGCCGAACTTAAGGGAGAGTTAAAAGGAGATATTAAAGTATTAGACGAGAAAATCGAGGGATTAACCGCACGGGTTGGTTATCAGGAGTTCACCAACCGGGGGATTCTGATAGCTTTGGTGGTCGCTGTCTTGGGAGGTGCTGCTAAACTTTTTGGTTTTTTCCCCAATCCCTAGAAGTGGCTCCTAGGCAAGGCTACGAGCTTTATGATCATAATAAATGACCGCTCAAAAACCCAAACTGTATAGAGGTATAGCAAAATGTCTAACGAAACTGTCAGCTATTCCCTAGAATCGGTCCTAACCAGAATTGAAAGTAAAATCGACAAAATCGATGAACGTCTCACAAAATTAGAAATCGGACAGGCCGAACTCAAGGCCGAGTTAAAAGGCGATATTAAAGTATTAGACGAGAAAATCGAGGGATTAACCGCACGGGTTGGTTATCAGGAGTTCACCAACCGGGGGATTCTGATAGCTTTGGTGGTTGCTGTCTTGGGAGGTGCTGCTAAACTTTTTGGTTTTTTCCCCAATCCCTAGAAGTGGCTACTAGGCAAGGCTACGAGCTTTATGATCATAATAAATGACCGCTCAAAAACCCAAACTGTATAGAGGTATAGCAAAATGTCTAACGAAACTGTAACTTATTCCCTAGAATCGGTCCTTAAGGAAATTAAAGACAGCATCAAGGAAGTCAATCAGAAAATGGACACCTTGCAAAGAGATGTAAATGATTTAAAGGTAGGACAAGCTAAACTAACTGAGAAAGTCGAAGGGATGGATAAAAGACTAGAAAAAGTAGAAAATGAGCAATACACTCTAGTTAAGGCTATTTCTGACCTACAGGGTTTTCGAGGTCTGATTGTCCCTATCCTTATCGGTGCCATGAGTGCCGCTATCGGTGCAATTATCACCGTTGCTATCAGAATTCTTTTCCTCGGTAACAATCCCTAAAATTCTCTAGTCTCACACCCCGAAAACTATTGATAACTTTAGGAGTATAGCAAAATGTCTAACGAAACTGTAACTTATTCCCTAGAAGCTGTCCTAACCAGAATTGAGAGTAAAATCGACTCCCTTGAAACACGGATGGATGAGAGATTTGACAAGGTAGAAGACCGGCTAACCAAAGTAGAAATCGGACAGGCCGAACTTAAGGGAGAGTTAAAAGGCAATATTAAAGTATTAGATGAGAAAATCGAGGGATTAACGGCACGGGTTGGTTATCAGGAATTTACCAACCGGGGGATTCTGATAGCTTTGGTGGTCGCTGTCTTGGGAGGTGCTGCTAAACTTTTTGGTTTTTTCCCCAATCCCTAGAACTGGCCACCAGAAACGGCCCCCCACTTCCCCATCACCCCACTTCCCCCAAAAAAATTTTTCCCAAGGGTGATAGGTTTTCTGAAACAGGTGGGTAAGTTGTTCATAGAGAACAAAAAACACTTACCAAAGGATACACCCATGAACTCCACCTTCAAATTCAAACTCATCCAAGCTCTCAACAAAAAGAACGGTAACAAAGGTTTCACCCTCATCGAACTCCTAGTTGTCGTTATCATCATCGGTGTACTGGCCGCCATCGCTCTCCCCAACCTCCTCAATCAGGTAGCCAAAGGCAGACAAGCTGAAGCTCGCAATAACCTCGGTACCATTAACCGCGCTCAACAGGCTCACCGCTTAGAAACTGGTACTTTTGGAACATTCTCCACCTCAACTGCTACTAACCAGTTGCCCGTATCTATACAACCTCAATACTACGATTACCCCGATTCTGCTAATCCTACTACCACCAGTTCTGTAAATAATGCTAACGCTATAAGTAACTACAACAACGATATTCGCGACTACTCTGCTGCGGTAGCTCAAAACGCAGCTGGTGTTTTCAATTCAATCATTTGTGAGGCAACTCACCCTACTGCTGCAGCGGCAGCAGCAACAAGTGCTATTACCTGCACCAGTGGTCAAGCATTGGGGCGGTAGATATTCTTCCCAGATTGCTTAGAAGCTTTCTGGCATAACAACCAACAATTGATACTCTAGCGGAAGGTGGCAGGGAAATGTTCTCTTTGAAACCTTGCGCTTTTGATTTTTTCGGGAAGTGGGGAAGTGGGGAAGTGGGGAAGTGGGGAAGTGGGGAAGTGGGGAAGTGGGGAAGTGGGGAAGTGGGGAAGGGGGAATTGGGGAAGTGGGGAAGTGGGGAAGTGGGGAAGTGGGGAAGTGGGGAAGTGGGGGAATTTCAACTAAAACCCCAACACCCGAACACCCGAACACCCCAACACCCCAACACCCCCCGCAACGCGCACGCAGTGACCACCCCAACACCCCAACACCCAAAATATAGTCAATATTGCCAGCGCCTAACCATGAAATACCTTCTTTTTTCAGCAATCAAATCACAGGCAAAAAAAGCGAGGGGTTTTACTCTAATAGAATTGTTAGTAGTGGTGATTTTATTGGGGGTTCTCGCTGCCATTAGTTTACCGAGTCTCTTCGGACAAATCGCCAAAGGTAGGCAAGCAGAAGCGCGCGCGACACTGGGATTAATCAATCGCGCCCAACAGGGTTATCGTTATGAAAAAGGGACTTTTGCTACTTTACCTGAGCTATCTCTGGAAGCTGCCAGTATTTCCCTAACATTCTATAATATCAGCGAAGTGGGAACTCCCGATGCTTCTGGAGCCGCCTATCAAGCGGATGCTTTGGCTCCATTTGATAACGATATTAAAAATTATGCCGGAGCGGCCGGACAAACGGCAGCTGGGGCCTATACTGGGATTGTTTGTGAGGATGAAACTCCTTTAGAAGATAATGTTTCTACCAGTAATTCCGCCGGTGTTCTTGATTGTGTTAATGGCATTAAAATTAATTAAAATAACCCCAAAAATCTTTTATTTTTGTTGATAAGTAAATGGTTATAATTATGAAGGGCGTGATTTGTCGGTTAATTCATCGTAGGGTTAATTCATCGTAGGGTTAATTCATCGTAGGGTTAATTCATCGTAGGGTTAATTCATCGTAGGGTTAATTCATCGTAGGGTTAATTCATGAATTAACCCTACACTGATTATTGACTTTTATTTAAAGCTATGGTAGGTGCAAAAAAATCTCTCAATCTATCCTTACTTAAAACTCTTGGTTTAGTCGCCGTCATCGGTGGACTAATCATGGCTATTGTGGAAATGCAACAGGAAAAGGTGAAAACCTTGACCAAAGAAAAGTTATTAGATAGAAATTATGCTCAAGAATCTCGCCTAGAAAATTCTCAGGTTCAGTTATTAAAAAATATACCTTCCTTTGGCTTTAATAATATGTTAGCCAATTGGGCAATGTTGCAGTTTATACAATATTATGGCGATGAGGATGCTCGTCGGGAAACCGGTTACGGTTTAAGTCCCGATTTTATGGAAATTGTCACCAAAAATGACCCCAAATTTGTCCGCGCCTATTTGATGATGTCCGTCGCTTCTTCCCTCAATGCCGGTAAACCGGAAAGAACCATTGAGATTATGAATAAAGGTTTATCAAAAATCACTCCTGATGTTACCGATGCCTATTTTCTTTGGTTATATAAAGGAGTGGATGAACTATTATTTTTAGGTGATATTCCTGCGGCGAAAAAATCTAATCAAATGGCCGCCGATTGGGCAAAAATTGCCAGTAATGAATTTATCGAAAAATCCGCCAGGGGAACGGTGAAATTTTTAGAAACTAATCCCGATAGTCGCGCTCCTAGAGTCGGCGCTTGGATGTTAGTCTGGATAAATAGCAAAGATGAAGAAACCCGCAAGTTAGCCAAGGAAAATATCGAAAAATTGGGCGGTAAATTGGTGATTAATAATAATCAAGTGATGGCAATTCCCCCCAAAGATTAGGGTGTGACCTATTTTTCATCTTCCCAAAACTTATGATTTAATAAACCATCAATATCCTCAGCAAAGGGACAAACATCGGGAAAATTAGAGTCCGGATAATCCTCTTTCACCGCTTCTAAAGCTTCTCGATAACATTCTTCTAAAATCTCGATCATAAACCTTTTTAAACTAGGAGAATACTTAAATTCTTTCTTCAACTCCTTGCGAAAATTTCTAATTTCAATTTCCCACCCTCGATAACAATCGGGAAGAACCACATAACAACGTTTTAATAAATGTTCTAATAAACGAGTTAAAAAATTATCGACCGCTTTGCGTTGACTTTTCCCCAAAGATTCCACCTCCTCGATCAAATTCTCTAAATCAACCTGAGATAAATCCCCAGATTTTAATTGTTTGACGGTTGCTTCTATCCACAAAGCAAAATCTTGATCATAAAGATTTTTTACCTTGGCTAAAGTCATCATTTTTCTCCTTATTAAACTTAAATTAATTTCTTGAAAATCACACTAAGTCTGGTTATTAAAGACTGATTATTTATTCCGCCTATTGCCTCTACTCAACGGATTTAGTATCAGAGTTTAACTTTCCCAAAACTTATGATTTAATAAGCCATCAATATCCTTAGAAAAAGGACAAACATCGGGAAAACTAGCATCGTATTCAATTCGCATATTCTCCACCGCTTCCTGATAACAATCATCATAAATATCGGTTAAAAAACTGCATAAACTAGGGGAATCTTTCAGGATATCTTTTAACTTAGATTGACAGCGTTTAATTGTTACTTCCCAACCTATATAACAGTTGTAAAAATGAAGATAACGCCGTTTTAAACCGTGTTCAAATAATGTAATTAAACGGTTTTTAAGTTCTCTTTTATCTCGTCTTCCCAAAGATTCCACCTCCTCGATCAAATTCTCTAAATCAACTTGAGATAAATCCCCAGATTTTAATTGTTTGACGGTTGCTTCTATCCACAAAGCAAAATCTTGATCATAAAGATTTTTTACCTTGGCTAAAGTCATAATTTTGACCTTCTCTGTTGACTAATTACCTTTATTTTACCGAAACTTCGGCAACAATTTAAGTCTGAATTGGCGCTTACTTAAAACTTGCATTAAAAGTCGCTCGGTTTGGGTGCATCTCACATTTTCGGAAATACCGATAATCAGCAATTATCAGTCACTCTTAAACTGCTACAAATGTATGAACAGCCGCGTGTAAGCATCCCACCGAAAAGCTAATGCGCGAGGGGTTTGGGGACGGCGCTTGCGTCCCCAACGGGGGGTTTGGGGGGTAGAACCCCCCAAAAGACTGGATTGATGACACAAACCTAAAAAGCACAGTTTTTAAACCGCACCGATCGAGTGATAATATAACCTTGATATCTATGCCATCATCTTATGAAAATTTTAATTATGGGTGGAACCCGATTTATCGGTGTTTCTTTGACTAAAGTGTTAGTAGAACAGGGTCATGAGGTAGTATTATTCAATCGTGGCAATAAACCCGCTCCGGTTGCTGGAGTACGACAGATTCACGGCGATCGCACTGATCCAGCGCAACTGAAAGAAAAGCTTAAAAATGAAAGTTTTGAGGCAATTTTCGATAATAATGGCAGAGAATTAAGTGATACTCAGCCCCTCGTCCAGATTTTTAGGGAAAGAATCCAGCATTTTGTCTATGTTAGCTCGGCGGGGGTTTATTTAAAATCTGACCAAATGCCCCACAAAGAAGGAGATAAACTAGATCCCAAGAGTCGCCACAAGGGAAAACACGAGACAGAAAACTATTTAAACGAGATGGGTTTACCCTGGACTGCCATCCGTCCGGTTTATATCTACGGACCGGGCAACTATAATGACCTAGAAGCTTGGTTTTTTGACCGTTTGGTTCGTAATCGTCCTATTCCTATACCCGGTCATGGGGAACATTTTACCCAATTTGGTCATGTTGCTGATCTAGCTAAGGCCATGGCCGCAGTATTGGGTAATTCTCAGGCTATCGGTCAAGTGTATAATATTTCAGGCGATCGCTATGTAACTTTTAACGGTTTAGCAAAAGCTTGCGCGGCAGCCATGGGGAAAAATGCCGAGGAAATCGAGATTGTTAACTATAACCCCAAAAAATTTGACTTCGGCAAAAAGAAACCTTTCCCCCTGCGGGTTCAACATTTTTACGCTGATATTAATAAGGCCACCCGGGAGTTAAACTGGCAGCCCGAATATGATCTCGTCAGTGGTTTAGCAGACTCCTTCCAGAATGATTATCTCCCTTCCGGTCGTGATCGGGAAGAAATAGACTGGGCGATCGATGACCAGATCTTGGCACAGCAATAAAATTAATTTTCTGGTGGGAGTGGGTAGGGTTGATTCATGAATCAACCCTACCTTGAATCAACCCTAGGGAAGTGGGTAAGTGGGGTGATGGGGAAGTGGGGTGATGGGGAAGTGGGGAAGTGGAGAAGTGGGGTGATGGGGAAGTGGGGAAGTGGGGAAGTGGAGAAGTGGGGAAGTGGAGAAGTGGGGAAGTGGGGAAGTGGGGAGGTGGGTAAGTGGGGGAATTTCCACTAAAACCCCAACACCCTAAAACCCTAACCCCCAAACTGATGCAGCCTTAAGCGGTTATTGGACATTCCACCAACCGAAGGCCGGCCCGACAAAGCGAATAACTACCCAAACCCCAGCTAAAACTCCTATACCAATCCAGGCACCCCTAGTGGTTAACTTGTAAGCTTGGGATGCTTGACTTTTGGTAATCGGTAGCCAAGGCAGGATGTTTTCTTCCTGTCCATACTTATCACCCAGGGCCGATTGACGACGTTTTGATTCACCCATACTAATGTCAGTTATTAAGAGGTTTTTCTCTGATTGTATATCGAAAGACAACCGCCTACACCCAATCCTAGTCCGTGAAGGAGAGCGATCGAAACTGACGGCTGATGACCGACTATTATAGAATTAAAGGTTGCGACTGAAACGAGAATAATTATGGCAACCATTAACAGTAATTACTTAAAACTAAAAGCGGGTTATCTTTTCCCGGAAATTGCCCGACGAGTCCAAGCTTTTGCGGCAGCCAATCCCGATGCTAATATTATCCGTCTGGGGATTGGGGATGTCACCGAACCTTTGCCCCTAGCTTGTCGTGAGGCAATGATCAAAGCGGTGGAGGAAATGGGCGATCGCTCTAGCTTTAAGGGTTACGGGCCCGAACAGGGTTATGCTTGGTTAAGGGAGAAAATCGCCGTCCATGATTTTCAGGCTCGCGGTTGTGAGATAAATGCCGATGAAATCTTTATTTCCGACGGTTCTAAGTGCGATACGGGCAATATTCTCGATATTTTTGGGGATAATAACTCGATCGCTGTTACTGACCCAGTATATCCCGTTTACGTTGATACTAATGTTATGGCCGGACACACGGGAGAGGCCAACGACCGCGGCGAATACGAGGGCTTGATTTATCTGCCAATTACCGCCGAAAATAACTTTACTGCCCAGATTCCGGCGGAAAAAGTCGATTTAATCTATCTCTGTTTTCCCAATAATCCCACCGGGGCCACGGCTACCAAAGAACACTTGACAGCTTGGGTCAATTATGCTAGGGCTAACGGATCGATTATCTTTTTTGATGCAGCCTACGAGGCCTTTATCACCGATGCCAGTTTACCCCATTCCATCTATGAAATCGAGGGAGCGCGGCAATGTGCGATCGAATTTCGCTCTTTTTCTAAAAATGCCGGTTTTACTGGGACCCGTTGCGCTTTAACCGTGGTTCCCCAAAGTCTGATGGCCAAAGCGGCCGACGGCAGTGATGTGCAACTCTGGAAACTGTGGAATCGTCGGCAATCGACCAAATTTAACGGCGTTTCCTACATTGTCCAACGGGGGGCCGAGGCGGTTTATTCCCCGGAAGGACAAGCACAAGTAGAAGAACTTGTCAAGTTTTATTTACAAAATGCAACAATTATCCGAGAAAAATTAACCGCCGCCGGTTTAGAAGTCCATGGTGGCGTAAATGCGCCCTACGTTTGGGTAAAAACGCCCCAAGGTCTATCGAGTTGGGATTTCTTCGATAAACTGCTACATACCTGTAATGTGGTGGGGACCCCCGGATCCGGCTTTGGGGCTGCCGGAGAGGGTTATTTCCGGTTGTCGGCTTTTAATAGTCGTGCCAACGTCGAGGCCGCTATGGAAAGAATTATCAGTAAATTTCAAGGCTAATGGTCAAAAGAGGGATGTTTGCGGAAGCATCCCCCAACAACCCCATCGGGAATTGATAGACTGTTGACACACCCAATTTTTCGGTAACTACTCACCGACAACGGCTCACCGATGCGACCCTTTTGGCTAGAATCCTTACAGGTAGAAAGATTAACGATCGCAATTGCCGGCCTACCGGCACATCTGCAAGGGATCAAGTTGGTGCAGTGGTCAGATCTGCACTGCGATGAACAGCATTTGCCTGTAGCTGTCCTGCAAGAAGCGATCGCCATTACTAATCAAGAAAAACCCGATCTCATCTTCCTGACGGGGGACTTTATTACCGATAGTCCCAGACCAATTTTTGCCCTCGTTGATAGCATAAAAGCTCTCAAAAGTCAAGGGGGTATTTATGCTTGTTTAGGCAATCATGACAGTTATCCTCCCCACGCAAGGGAAACCGTCAGATCAGCCTTAACTAGCGTGGGAATTCGGGTACTCTGGAATGAAATCGCCACACCCTACGGCGAAAATTTTCCCATCGTCGGATTGGCCGATTATTGGTCCGGGGAATTTTTACCGCAAATCCTCGAGCAAATTGCTCCCGATATACCCAGACTTGTCCTTTCCCACAATCCCGATACAGCCATGGTTTTAAGGGATTGGCGCGTGGATTTGCAGTTATCCGGTCATACCCACGGAGGCCAAGTGACTATCCCCGGTATCGGTTCCCTACCGATAGTTTTAGGGAAACTTAGGCGATCGCTGCCCGACCCCTATGGTCAATGGGTTCCCTTTCAACGGCAGTTTAGCAGAGTAGTCCGATACTGGCAATGGTCCGAGGGATTTCACCGAGTTGGGGAAAATCAATTATATGTCAATCGAGGCTTAGGAACCTATTTTCCCGGTCGTCTTTTTTGTCCCCCCGAAGTGACGGTAATTACTTTGATCAACGGCAGTCAGTCTTGAATCAGTGATCAGTGATCAGTCATCAGTTATCAGTCATCAGATTTGAGTTTTCAGTGAACAGTATTAAATAGAAGTTTCCGGCTCTTCGGTAATTGTTATGCAATGGACGGGGGTTATAAGGGTTTTTGTCAATTGTTTTTTATCTAGAGCGAACTAATCAATTAAGTCTCTTGCCAGATAAGGATTTAGTCGATTTATGCCCCCCTATCGAACCATACCAAGTAACGAAGAACCAAGTTTCCTAATGTCTTTTCACTGTTTACTTTTTTACTGATCCCTAATACCATTTTTCTAAAGTAATGGCAGAACGGAGGTTGGGTTGAAGCATGAAACCCAACTAAACCCTACACCCCACACCCTACACCCCACACCCTACACCCCAAGAAAAACTTTTTCAGCAAACCCTAAATAAATGACTGAGCAAGATACTGACTGGATAGGTTTGATGATCGGCAATTCTCGGCTACATTGGGGGTATTTTTGCGGTCAAACCCTGTTAGCTTGTCTCGATACTCCTCACCTGAGGGAACCCCTAAGTAATGAATTTTTGCGACAAATTTTCCCTAAACTCTTGACAAATAACTGTAACTGTGCATTGATTGTCGCCTCCGTGGTTCCTAACCAAAGAGAATTATGGGCAAATTATGGCAATTTACGGAGAATTACTTTAAAAGATATTCCTTTACTGGATTTATATCCGACATTCGGCATCGATCGAGCTTTAGCTGTCTTAGGTGCGGGAAAAAAATACGGATTTCCCTGTTTAGTCATCGATGCGGGAACAGCCTTAACTTTTACGGGAGTGGATGGGGATAAAAAGCTAGTGGGGGGGGCAATTTTACCCGGGTTAAAGGTGCAATTAGCCAGTTTAAGGGAACGGACGGCAGCCTTACCAGAGGTGTCCTTATCGGAAAGATTACCGCAGATGTGGGCAAAAGAAACAGCAGAAGGTATAAGAAGTGGGATAATCTATACAATTTTGGCGGGAATAGAAAAATTCAGTCAGGAATGGTTAAATTTATATCCAGAGAGCGGGATAATTTTAACAGGGGGAGATGGCGACTTAATTAGGGATTACTGGCAAGAAAACGCCATTAAATCGCTCCTAGTGGATAAGACGATCATTTTTGAGGGAATTGCTGCAGTTAAGGGAATCTCCTCGGGTTTAATTGACAAAGGCGAACATATCTAGTAAAGTCGGGGAAAGTTTTCTCAACTTGGGAAATTTCTCAACAACTAGGCAAAAAATTCAGGATATAGTTATGGCGATCGTTCTAGTAACCGGTTCTGCTGGTTTAATCGGTTCCGAATCAGTACGATTTTTTTGTGATCGGGGTTATACCGTCGTCGGTATCGATAATAATATGCGTCAGGTATTTTTTGGCGAAGACGCTTCGACGGAGTGGAATCGAGCCAAATTATCCCAAGATTACGGGGATAAATACATTCACCATGCTGTGGATATTCGCGATCATGAAGCTATTTCAGCTATCTTTAAAACCTATAGTCATGATATATCCTTAATTATCCATACGGCGGCGCAACCTTCCCACGATTGGGCAGCTAAGGATCCCTATATGGATTTTAGTGTCAATGCTAACGGAACTTTAGTATTATTAGAAAATACTCGTCAACACTGTCCCCAAGCAGTATTTATTTTCTGTTCCACTAATAAAGTTTACGGGGATAGACCGAATGAATTGCCTTTAGTAGAAAAAGAATTACGTTGGGAAATCTCGGAAAATCATCCTTATTTTGCTCATGGTATTGACGAGTTGATGAGTATTGATGCTTGTAAACATTCTTTGTTCGGTGCCTCGAAAGTGGCGGCGGATGTATTAGTACAGGAATACGGTCGTTATTTTGAGATGAAAACTGCCTCTTTTCGTGGCGGTTGTTTAACTGGTCCAAGTCATTCGGGAACCCAATTACACGGGTTTTTATCCTACTTGATGAAATGTACGATGATTGGCAAAGAATACAGTATTTATGGGTATAAGGGTAAGCAGGTACGCGATAATATTCATAGTTACGATCTCGTCAATGCTTTCTATCATTTTTATCAGGCCCCGCGAGTAGCAGAAGTTTATAATATCGGTGGTAGTCGCTTTAGTAATTGCTCCATGTTAGAAGCTATTCAAGAATGTGAAGCGATTGCGGATAAAAAGTTAAACTGGCAGTATGTAGAGACCAATCGTATTGGTGATCATATCTGGTGGATTTCTGATGTGAGTAAGTTTAAAAATCATTATCCTGATTGGCAGTTAACCTACACAGTAACAGATATTCTCAAAGAGATTTTTAGTCAAAACGTTAGCCGTTGGACTTAGGGTAAATCAAGAATTATTCTGGTCAGCTTTTATCTGCTAGTTTTCCCTCGTTACAAAAGTGATTTTTAGCCAAATATACTGCTAGTAATTGAGGAACTATGTTAATTAGTTAACCAGAGGACATTAGTGATGTTATTAGTAGCAATGTTGACCTAAAAAAACTAAACCAGAGCATATTTAAGAGACTATTATGTTAACTAAAATCTACAACAATAAAATTTTCCGATTTCTCATCGCTGGGGGAGTGGCATTTCTAATCAACTTATTCTTAATTTATTGGTTCATTGATGACTTGGGATTTAATACACCATTTTTGAAGAATGTTGCTAATGTCATTTCGATAGAAATATCTTTAATTGCTAGTTTTTTTATCTATAGAATCTGGGTGTGGACTGGAGGAGATTGGACAATCAGAGATGTGATTTTGATACAACTTCCTCTCTATCATCTCTCGGCAGGTTTAGCAGTTTTACTGCGAGTTTTCTTGATATTTCCCTTCTTAAACTGGTTAGGAATTAGCCCCGGAGTTAACACAATGATCGGGGTTTTAGTGGGTGCTAGTATTAATTATGTCGCCAGTGATAGCCTAATTTTTAAACCCAAGAATAAGACTAATGAGACAGAAATGTACTATCCGGAAGGATTAGCACCAGCTTTCGAGATGGACGGTTACTCTCACCCACGTCAATCAAGGGATAACTATGCAGTAAAAACCCTATCAATAGTTATTCCTGCTTACAACGAAGAAGATTGCATCGAAAGCACTGCTCACTTAATATCTGAACGTTTAGAAGAGGATAAAATTGATTATGAAATCCTAGTGGTTAATGACAATAGCAAAGATAACACCGAAGCAGTTCTGAAAAAAATCAACCAAGAAAATACCCGGATTCGCTACATCAATAACTATTATCCGAATGGTTTTGGTTTTGCGGTGCGCTGTGGATTAGAAAATTTTAGCGGTGATGCAGTGGCAGTAGTAATGGCAGATAATTCCGACTCTCCCGATAACATGGTGGACTATTATTATAAACTGCAAGAAGGCTACGATTGCGTTTTTGGTTCTCGTTTTATCAAGGGAGGAAAAGTTATTGATTATCCCATTCACAAGTTATTCATTAATCGTTTGGCTAATCTATTCATTCAAGTTTTATTTGGGCTAAAATTTAATGATACCACTAATGCCTTTAAAATCTATCGGAAGGAGGTTATCGAAGGAATTTCACCTCTACTATCTCACCATTTTAACTTAACAGTAGAGATGCCCTTAAAAGCGATCGTGCGAGGATATTCCTACACGACAATTCCCATTACTTGGCGCAATCGTACTACGGGGGTTTCCAAGTTAAAACTCAAGGAAATGGGCAGTCGTTATTTATTTATAGTTCTCTCTATCTGGTTAGAAAAACACCTTTCTAGAGGCGACTATAAGCGCAAACCTGTCCAAAAAATCAGACAAAAGTAACCAATAAATATCAGAGGTTAAAACCATGTTAGACGAGCAAGTAACCCGACAAATGGAATACTTAAAGAGACTTTACGAAAGTCGCTTTAATCCTCAAGAAAGAAAAGCAAAATTAGCTCTTTGGAAAGTTTTGGTTAATAATTTTTTACAAAATCATGTTACTGTCAATGATACAGTTTTAGACATTGGTGGAGGTTACTGTGAATTTATTAACCAAATTCGTTCTAAAAATAAATACTTAATCGATCTTAATCCTGATGCAAAAGTTTTTGCTAATCCTGATGTAACGGTATTGAATATCAATATTCTCAGTATTAATGAGCAGCAAAAACTTGATATCAGATTTGATAAAATTTTTATCTCCAACTTTTTCGAGCATTTAAATAGTGCGGAAGAATTAATCGAAGTTTTGGGATTTTGTTATGACATTTTAACACCGGGCGGATCACTTCTAGTGATTCAACCTAATTTTAAGTATTCCTATAAAGAATACTATGATTTTATCGATCATAAACTACCTATAACTCACCTTTCTTTAAAGGAGTTATTGGAAACAATTGGTTTTAGAATCGATACTTTAATTCCTCGTTTTCTACCATTTTCTACGAAAGGAAGACCCGCTTCACCCACCTTACTCAAAATTTATTTAAAATTCCCTATTTTCTGGAATTTCTTGGGTGGGCAGCTATTTGTCAAAGCCACCAAACCTAGATAATTACTGACAATACAGTGATTCAAAGTAAACTATAAATACTAATCAAGATTGTACAATTATGACTAGGCAAGTGTTAATTACTGGTGGTGCGGGTTTTGTGGGCAGTTCTTTAGGTTTAGGATTAGCCCAACGTTATCCCGACTGGAAAATTATCGCTTTAGATAACTTAAAACGTCGCGGTTCTGAATTAAATATTCCCCGTCTCAAACAAGCGGGAATTGAATTTGTTCATGGAGATGTCAGAAATGCAGAAGACTTAGAAGCATCCGCTTTGCCAGTGGATTTAATCCTAGAATGTTCGGCAGAACCTTCCGTTTTAGCTGGTTATACTTCCCCCGGCTACGTTTTGCAAACCAACTTAATTGGAACGATTAACTGTTTAGAATTAGCTAGACAAACCCAAGCAGATTTTATTTTTCTCTCCACCAGCAGAGTTTATCCCATCGCCTATCTTAATCAATTAAACTATACAGAAACAGATACTCGTTTTCAGTTATCTGAACAGCAAGATTTACCTGGGGTTTCTGCTTTTGGTATCAGTGAACAATTTCCCTTAGATTTGCCCCGTTCTCTCTACGGTTCCACTAAGTTAGCATCGGAATTGATTATTAATGAATATGGGGATGCCTACGGATTAAGAACTTTAATTAATCGTTGTGGAGTTTTAACTGGTCCTTGGCAGATGGGAAAAGTTGATCAGGGAGTTTTTGCCCTTTGGGTGGCTAATCATTACTTTCAGAAGTCTTTAAAATATATCGGTTATGGGGGTACAGGGAAACAGGTTAGAGATTTTCTTCATGTAGCTGATTTACTCGATTTAATCGATATTCAGATTGCTAATTTAGAACAATTCAAAGGGCAGACTTTTAATGTGGGGGGTGGGCAAGATTTTTCCTTGTCTCTTTACGAAACCACAAAACTATGTCAAGAAATCACGGGCAATAGTATAATGATTGAGGTAGTTCCCGAAAATCGCACCGGAGATATGCCAATTTTTATCACTGATTCTCGCAAAATCAGTTCTATAACTGGATGGCAACCCCAGCGAGACGGTAGAAAATTAATTCAAGATATTTTTGATTGGATTTATGATCACGAAAAGGAATTAAAAGGTATTTTTTAACTCAAAAATTATGCAGAAAAAATCTATCAAATCACCTGTAGTCGTCAAGGGAATACTAATTATCATTACCGCCTACTTTTTTCTGGCAAATTTGCCTATTATTGATTGGTTAAACATTGGTTTAGATTATTCTTGGGCTTTTGCCATTAGTGATGCTGCTCATAAACAGTTAATTTTTGGTAAAGATATTATCTTCACCTACGGACCCCTAGGCTATCTGATTCATGGCACATCTTTAAATCACAACTTTTCCCAAATTATCTATTTTCGCTGGTTGATACACCTTTGTCTATTAGCGGTGGTTATTCTCAGATTATTATTTATTAAGGACTATAGCAATCAAATAGTTTTTGTGCTGTCAATTATTTTTGCTACCCTAGTAGGAAACCCCTACAACAGTATCGGCTTTACTGCTGATTATCAGATGATATTTATCCTCCTGATACTCATGTCTTTTGATAACTTTTTTCAAAAGTACATCAATTATTTGGCTATAGCTATTGGGATCATCACCGGGTTCTCTATACTCACCAAACTAACTTTAGGAATTTATCTAGCAGGCAGCCTGTTTATCTACATATTTGTTAATATTGTTCGGGGATATTTTCAAAAGTCAGCATCGATAGTTATAAAAAATGTTCTCGCTGGTATCAACTTAACTTTAACCATTCCTTCTATTGCCTTTATTTTTCTCTATCCAGCTTCCTCTAACCGAGCCTTTATTCACATTATAGTTAATCTTTGCATTGCTGGAGGAGTGGCTTTAACTCTCTGGTTTATTGTCAGACCTGCCCGACTATCGGCACCCCCCTTATTAAGAGAGGCAAGGGGGATCAAGGGCAGCATCTATCTTCTATTTAATCGGAACCACTTACTTAACTTGTTACCTCTATTAGTATTTTATGGGCTTTATGGGTTACTTCTCCTCCAAACAATTAATCTAAATAATTTTCCCTCCCTAAGGGAATATTTGAGCAATTCTTGGCAAAGTTCTTCTGGTTATTCCAGTGGGATGAGTATTATAGGAAATTACTCACATTTACTCATTGCCTTGCTCTGCTTTGCCTTAAGTTTGTTTTTAATGTCTCTGGCAATTATAGATCAAAAAATTAGTCTGGCTATTGCCTATATTTTTCCTATATTTTTATCATTTAAGCATGGATTTGTTCGGCAAGATGCTCACGTTGTTGTTTTTACACTTGTGGTTATTCTCTTAGCTTCTCTCTATACAACAATTATTAAAAACCCTCGGTTTAAAAAAATTGCCTATTATGCTTGGGGAATAATTTTTGGGGGATGTATTATTATCACCTCTAGTCCTAATTGGACTATATTGGAAAATGCTCACCAGTGGAGTAATTTCAGTCCCGATAGAGTGGTTAATAACATCGGAGTTGTCATTTCCTCTATGCTTAATTCCACAGAATTAAAAATGCGAGGTGAAAGGAGTACAACTAAAAATTTACAAGTCATTGCTACCGCTACCAAAATACCCGATTCTGTGCTGGAAAAAGTGCAAGGCAAAACTATTGATATAATTCCCTGGGAATTTTCACTTATTCCGGGCAATCAGCTTAATTGGAAACCGCGGCCGATTATTCAATCTTATGGTGCTTATACAGAAAAACTGGATGAACTAAATTATCAAAGCTTATCTCAATCTCCCAGAGATTATCTGATTTATCACTTTCAAGCTATTGATGGCAGACATCCCTTTTTTGATGA
>VYLL01000527.1_pt1 | contig 28897 bp, 24 predicted proteins | sample 5114301 | NCBI WGS metagenome assembly VYLL01 (sample SAMN12291809, study PRJNA351875) | freshwater metagenome | isolation source: freshwater lake | place: USA: Michigan, MSU2 Lake | collected 2011-08-16 | reverse complement strand
AGTTTGATAGTGTTGTCCCTACTACCGCTCACCAATGTCTTGCCGTCGGGACTAAAATTAACGCTTATGACAACGCTATCATGCCCCTTGAGGGTGCGGATTTCTTGGCCTGTTGACCCATTCCAGAGTTTGATAGTCTTGTCATTACTACCGCTCACCAAAGTTTTGCCGTCGGGACTAAAATTAACGCTATTGACCCAGTTATCATGCCCTTTGAGGGTGAGGATTTCTTCGCCTGTTTCTACATTCCAGAGTTTGATAGTCTGCCAACTACCGCTTACCAAAGTCTTGTCGTCGGGACTAAAATTAACGCTTCTGACATAGCTATCATGCCCCTTGAGGGTGCGGATTTCTTGGCCTGTTTCTACATTCCAGAGTTTGATAGTCTTGTCACCACTACCGCTCACCAATGTCTTGCCGTCGGGACTAAAATTAACGCTTGTGACAAGGTTATCATGCCCCTTGAGGGTGCGGATTTCTTGGCCTGTTTCTACATTCCAGAGTTTGATAGTGTTGTCAGCACTACCGCTCACCAAAGTCTTGCCGTCGGGACTAAAATTAACGCTATAGACATAGCTATCATGCCCCTTGAGGGTGCGGATTTCTTGGCCTGTTTCTACATTCCAGAGTTTGATAGTCTTGTCACCACTACCGCTCACCAAAGTCTTGCCGTCGGGACTAAAATTAACGCTATTGACATAGAAATCATGCCCCTTGAGGGTGCGGATTTCTTGGCCTGTTTCTACATTCCAGAGTTTGATAGTGTTGTCAGCACTACCGCTCACCAATGTCTTGCCGTCGGGACTAAAATTAACGCTATTGACATAGAAATCATGCCCCTTGAGGGTGCGGATTTCTTGGCCTGTTTCTACATTCCAGAGTTTGATAGTCTTGTCCCAACTACCGCTCACCAATGTCTTGCCGTCGGGACTAAAATTAACGCTATTGACAGAGCTATCATGCCCCTTGAAGGTGCGGATTTCTTTGCCTGTTTCTACATTCCAGAGTTTGATAGTGTTGTCATTACTACCGCTCACCAAAGTCTTGCCGTCGGGACTAAAATTAACGCTATTGACAGAGCTATCATACCCCTTGAGGGTGCGGATTTCTTGGCCTGTTTCTACATTCCAGAGTTTGATGGTGTTGTCAACACTACCGCTCACCAAAGTCTTGCCGTCGGGACTAAAATTAACGCTTCTGACAGAGTTATAATGCCCCTTGAGGGTGCGGATTTCTTGGCCTGTTTCTACATTCCAGAGTTTGATAGTGTTGTCATCACTACCGCTCACCAAAGTCTTGCCGTCGGGACTAAAACTCACACTATTGACACTGCCATTATGCCCTACTAAGCGATTAGATTCCCTTCCTTCATTCATAATCTTCTGCAAAGCATCAATTACCTTCGTGTTGCTTGCGTTGTGTTTCTGCAAAATTTTTCCTGCCTTAATCGCTTCAACAATAGCATCTAATTCTTTTCCCTCTTCATTAAAGAGATACAAAGAATAACCACTGAGAGAATTTGCTAAACTAAGTTCCGTATTAACTTCACGTTGTTTTCGTTCAGTTTCGGCTTTCTGGAGTCGTTGCTGGTATTCCCGACTTGCCCTCATAAACTCAACCGTTACATCCCCAAAATAATTCCTTAAAGCATTTAAATCAGGTAGAGATTTCGCTTTTAATAGATTGCTCACTTGCGTCAACTTAGAGCCAGTCCAAAGCTCACTAATTGCTTTTTTCTCATCCGCTTTATCTTTCCACCAAGATTCAGCCGCTTCTTTTAATTGTCTTTCTAAAATAATCTCCTTCTCATATTTAGTAATCCAGTCCTGTAACCTTTGCCAAGAGCCAATCAAAGCTTCATGGGCAATTTCTACCATGCCTTCCTGACGGCCACTCACCAACAGACGATATTTTTTCACTAATTCATCAACAATTTTTCCTAATTCATCATTAAATCCAGATTTATTTTTCCGTTTACTAACTCTTTTTCCATCCGATGTAATTGTCACTAACTGAACAAAAATACTTTCAACAGCTTTTCCCTGACCCTGAGATTCAAAATGTTGATAAATTTTCTCTGCTTGTTGTTGTAAAGCTCCCCCAACACCGCCCAAATTTTTATAAGTATCGTAATCAAGTAACCTATCCGATAAATCATCCTTTTGCCATAAAAGATCTAAGGTATATTGTAACAAAGGTAAAGACCGAGATTCACCTCTAAAATCTTCAATAATCTTCTCAATTAAATTCAGATCAACATTTACTCCATGAGTCGCCGCCGGATTTTTAATTACCAACTTCAACTCCCGATCCGTCATAGGTGTAATATAACTAAATGGCTTTCTTCCATCGCTTTGTATCGTCACTACAAAATCAGGAAACGTATGCATAAATTGATCTAAAAAGTCAGTTCTCATTGTCAAGACAATTTTGACTGATGAATTATTAGTTCGCTGTAAATAACTAATTAAATTCTCTAAAGATTGAATAAATAGACAACCATTATTATCCTGACTTTGAGTTAAAATTTCTTCAAATTGATCAATAAAAATTAACCACAAAGACTCTGGCTTTTTCTTTAAGGTTGTGATGACCTTTTCTAGGTATTCAACCGCAGCCGTTATATTATCTTGGGGTGGTAAAGCAACTTGAGCTTCCGATTGTTTATAGTCCGTGGGAGATTGAGAAATAAAATTGGCAACCTGAAGATAGAATGAGAAAAAAGGATCATCATTAGGAACCATGCTTAAATTAGAGAAATTGGGCTTATATTTAGCCGATAAAGCAGGAATTAAACCAGCTTGTACTAAAGAAGACTTGCCACTTCCTGATGCTCCTAAAAGAAAAATTAAATTCTCTTTTTCTAGCTCTTTTAATAAATCATTAATGACCTTTTTGCGTCCATAAAAAAGATTCGCATCATTTGCTGTAAATGCAACTAAACCTAAATAGGGAGAATTTTCATTGATGGTTGCAGCAACTTTCTCCTCTTCAGGATCATCGCCATAGTTTATTTCTGTCTTGACAATAATATTCTGTGTGTTATTATCACCCTGCTGAATAACCTGCTTTTCAGCCTGAAAATGGGAGCGAAAAATAGATTCAGACATTTGTTTCTCCTCATGCTCTCCCTAAATTTAATTTAGTCAAAGACTAATATTGTCAATGACATTCTTTTTCCCTTGTTGAATCACCTGTTTTTCTGCTGTAAACGTTCCACCAAATTTAGGTTGAGAACCTGCTAATTCATTTGTCTTCAGCACTTGGTTTAATTTCTCTGCCAACTCCTTGATTTCATCTCGGTCATTAGGCTCTAATGTCTTTAATTGCTTTTCAAAAGGTTTCTCATAAGTTTCAGTATCTTCTTCATAATCTTTTAGTGCTTCCTGTGCTTTAGTATTCTCGGCAAATTTCTTCTTAATCAACGCTTTTAAACTCTCATAAGCATCCTTAACGGCTGTTCCTGCCGTATCCTTAGCAGCAGCCGTCGCACCAGCAGCCAACGCAGCGAGAATTAGAGAAATCGGTTCCATTGCCTGAGACTCCAAATTAGATATTGCTAACTCAATCTTACATCAAATCAGTTTTTAATAGTAAGCCAAATCGCAATCAGCTAGAGAACTGGAATTTCACGGCCAAGCCACTAAGCCTTAAAAGTATTGCTAAGTAGGTAGGCGTTAAAAATTATCAGATACCCCCCTTATTAAGGGGGGACTAAGGGGGGATCGAACCTAAAATCGATTTTTAATTTAATTATAACCAGCTACTTATGCAAAAATCTTAGCCGAAAAAGCCAAACAAGGGTTTTCCCTGTGGATGGGGTTTATCAGTTATGGGATTTGAGTTTTCAATTCACTGTTTACTATTCACTGTTTACTGAACAATGAAAAAAGCCCCCTGATTATCGCCGATGATACCAACGGGTAAATAATTTTTCTAACTCCACCCAAACGAATAATAAGGTACTAAATCCCAAACAGATTAATAATTCTTCTTTAGTTAAAAATTGAGTACCGAAAAAATCCCGCAGAGCAGGAACATAGATTAACATCAGTTGAAAAATTGTCGTCAGGGTTACTGCTACCCAGAGATAGGGATTAGTCAAAGGATTCATTTCTATGGTAAGATGATCGCTCGATCGCACGGAAATGGCATGACCCATTTGAGCTAAACAGAGAGTAGTAAAAACCATAGTTTTCCATGAACCAGTATTACCAAAAAGCGGATCCAAGCGCACAGCGATTAACATTTGAGTGATATTAATAATCGAAAAAATAATCCCAATTCTCACGATATAACTGCCCAAACCGCGAGCAAAAATACTTTCTTGGGGACTAAAAGGAGGGCGACGCATAATATTAGGAGAAGCGGGTTCCACAGCCAAAGCTAACGCGGGTAAACCATCGGTAACTAAATTCATCCAGAGAATTTGTAGGGGAGTTAGGGGAGTAACTAAACCCAAAAGAGGCGAAGCAGCGATAGTAATCACTTCCCCGATATTACTGCCGAGAATATATTTAATAAAACTGCGAATATTGTTATAAACCACTCGCCCTTCTTCCGTGGCAGCGACGATAGTGGCAAAATTATCATCAAGGAGAATCATATCACTAGCCTCTTTGGTGACATCGGTGCCAGCGATTCCCATGGCAATGCCGATATCTGCTTGTTTCAGGGCCGGAGCATCATTCACCCCATCTCCGGTCATAGCAACAAATTTACCCTTTTTTTGCAAGGCGCGGACAATGGTTAATTTATGTTCGGGGGAGACACGGGCATAGATGTTAGTTTTGTCAATGATGTTTTCTAGCTGAATTGGTGATAATTTATCTAATTCTCGCCCTGAGATGACTAAAGCTCCCGCTTGGGCAATACCAAGACTTTTAGCCACCGCTAGAGCGGTTAATTGATGATCGCCGGTGATCATAATCGGACGGATTCCCGCTTCTCGACACCTAGCCACGGCGATTTGTACCTCCGGTCGCGGTGCGTCGATCATACCGACCATTCCTAACCAAATTAGCTCATCTTCGCTGATTTCAGTTGATTCTGGTGGATAAATCAGGTTTTTGTAGGCTAATCCTAAGACTCGTAAACCCCTGTTAGCCATAGCATTGTTAGCGACTAAGACTTTTTCTTTTTCCCTATCCCCAAAAGGAAGACTTTCTAATCCCGATTGATAGGAGAGACACTGTTCAAGAATTAATTCCGGGGAACCTTTGGTAAATAGTACGGGATTGACTCCTTGACAAATGACCGACATTCGCTTTCTTTGAGAAGAAAAGGGGATTTCAGCGATTCTAGGGAACTCTTGCTTGGTTAGGGATAAATTTAAGCCCGCTTTCGCCCCTAAAACTAATAAGGCTCCTTCCGTGGGATCGCCTAAAATGCTATCGTGACCGTTATCGAGGTCTAAACTGGCATCGTTGCAGAGGATACTGGCAATTAAAAGATGATGTAATTCTAGATCGGTTTTGGGATCGATCGCCCGTTGCTCGGAGTCTAAAAATTGTCCTTTTGGGCTATATCCTTCCCCTGTCACCGAAAAATTGCGATTAATTGTCTCTATCTCCCGCACGGTCATTTTATTTTCCGTTAGCGTCCCGGTTTTGTCGGAACAGATCACATTAACGGAACCAAGGGTTTCTACTGCCGGCAGTTTACGAATCAAGGCCTGACGTTTGACCATGCGTTGGGTACCTAGGGCGAGAGTCAGGGTGATAACTGCGGGTAATCCTTCGGGAACGACGGCTACTGCCATACTAAGGGAAACTTCGACCAATTCCTCTAGGGCCGACCAACCGGCATTGATCAGGCCGATGGTAATAGTCAGGGCCACTAGAATGAGAGAACCAGCAACAAGGACATTACCCAAGTGAGTCATTCTTTTTTGGAGAGGAGTGGGTTCATTGCCGACTGTTGCTAACATTTGAGCGATTTTGCCTAATTCCGTGGTCATTCCCGTATTGGTAACGATGACCTTGGCCCGGCCTTGCAGTACCTCTGTTCCAGTAAAGACGAAATTTAAGCGATCGCCAAGGGGAGTATCCCTGTCTAAGGGGTCAATGGAGGCGGATTTATTAACACTATTTGCCTCTCCTGTCAAGGCCGATTCGCGAATTTGCAGGTTAAAAGCTTCGATAATTTGGCCGTCGGCGCTGATTTGGGTTCCCGCTTCAATCAGCATGATGTCCCCGGGGACGAGATTAACCGCATCTATTTCTCTGCGTTGGCCCTCGCGGATAACATTAACTTGGGGAGAGGAAAGTTTTTTTAAAGCGGCCAGAGCTTTTTCGGCGCGACTTTCTTGCAGATAGCCGAGGATACCATTGAGGATGACAATTGTTAAGATAGCGACCGTATCTTTGAAGGGAACACCAATTTTAGCCAGATGACCGCGCTGTAATGCCAGTAAGTCCAGTCCTCCGGAAATTATGGCCACGGCAATTAAGAGGAGGAGCATAATATTGGTAAACTGATCTAGGAGAATTTGCCAATTACTGCGCCCTGGACGTTCTTGTAGTTCATTTTTGCCATAATATTTAATTCTTTCGGCGATTTGCTCCCTATTGAGGCCATTAACAGCCGAACTACCGAGGATAGATAGGGTGGTTTCCACCGGATAGGTATGCCAAGGTTGTTGCAAGTTAAGGCTAGAATGGGCAGAATAGTCGGCATTAGCGGCCATGGCAAGTGAAGATAGTTGATCTAAATAGATCTTAGCCCTTTCTTTCCCCGGTAACAGGAAAAAACAAATGCTCAAACTGGCTCTTCCTGCTCATAGACAGTCTTAACGAGTAATGTAGATAAGTAGCTGGTTATAATTAAATTGAAGATAGATCCCCCCTTAATCCCCCCTTGATAAGGGGGGTGTCTGAAAGTTTTTAACATCTACCTACTTAGTCAACAGCTTAGTAGGGCAAAGTAAACCAAAATTGTGAACCTTTTTCGTCATTATTCATAATGCCAATTTCGCCTCCGTGAGCATGGATAATTTGACGACATAGATATAAACCTAGTCCTAAACTAATCTGATTGTTATTATTGCCTCGTTGATAGCGATCGAATAATTGTTTTCTCTGGGTTTCGCTAATTCCCACCCCATTATCGGCAATAGTACACCGGAGATAATTGCCCTCTAGTCTAGCGGATAAAGTGATAATTATTCCTTGGGGATTGTGTTTAAGAGCATTGGCTAATAAATTCTCAAAAACTCGCCAGAGATGGTGAGCATCGGCATTAACTAAGGGTAAATCGGGAGAAAAATTATTAATTAAAGTTGCTTGATTTTCCTTTAATCTTAACTCCCATTCCTGACCGATCTGTTGACCAATTTCGTAGAGAGATAAAGGCTTTAGTTCTAGGGAAACTCCCCAAAGATCATTTTGTCGGGTTTCGACGAGAGAATCAATTAAAGTTAATTGTCGATCGCAACTGTTGGCCATCTGTTGTAAAATCTTCCGGGATACTTCTTTAGTTTCTCCCTGAGAATTTTTAATTAAATTATTTAAGATCATTGACATCCCGATTACGGGATTGCGGAGATCATGAGAGACAGCATGAAGATAAATTTCTAAAGTTTCCTCAGTTTTTTGACGTTCTTTAATTTCGTTTTGGAGTTGTTTTTTTTGACGAGAAATAGTTAATTGATTTTCAATGCGTGCCATCACTTCTTCCCCTTGAAAAGGTTTAGAAATATAATCAACACCTCCCACTTGAAAAGCTTTGACTTTATCTAAGACATCATCAAGAGCGCTGATAAAAATCACGGGAATTTCTCTGGTTTTTTCATCAGCTTTTAACTGTTCACAAACTTGATAACCATTGAGATCGGGCATATTAATATCGAGGAGGATCAGGTCGGGAATTAGCGATCGCACTGTATTCAGGGCCATCTGTCCATTAATCGCTTTGCGTACCTGATATCCCTTCTCGGTGAGCATAATCGACAATAGCCGCACATTATTGGGCAAATCATCGACAATTAAGACACTAGGGCGCGGTGTGAGTTGAGTCATGCCGGTTATCTTATAACTCAAACTGTTTAAATAAAGTGTATAAAAAAACAGGGGCTTGCCGAAAAAGTTTTTCCTGGGGGCAGCGTGTCGGGTGGGACAAGCGAGAAAGTCTCGTTACTCTACAGCGATCGCCTAGGGATTGTTGCCCATAAAAAAAGCACGAAACCCCACAGCAATCAAGGAACCACTCAAGAGAGTTATTAATGTCCAAATTTGGTTACTTTGGGTTCCTTCCACCTTGATCAGTCGATTATCCATACTATCGACTTTCTCTGTTAAAGTTGCTAGTCCTATCTTGACATCGGTGACATTTTTCTGTAAGGTTTCTAGCTTTTGCTCGAAACTTTTTTCGAGATTGTCTAGCTTTTTGTCAAAACTTTTTTCGAGATTATCTAGCTTTTGATCAAGATCTTTCTGGAAGGTGTCTAGCTTTCGATCAACACTTTTAATACTATCTTTAATTTCCTTAAGGACAGATTCGAGGGAATAGGTAACGGTTTCTGCTGTCATTGCGGTTAACTCCTATCAGTCGAGAGATAATGTAATTAGGGTTTGCTGAAAAAGCTTTTCCTAGGGGCAGGGTGTGGGGTGTGGGGTGTGGGAAAAAGTCCAGGGATTTTCCCCCCAATCACTCCAAAGGTCGGCACTTTTTGAGGGAAAACAAGTCTAAAAGTCTTATCCAACAAGGTTTTTAGATTTATTCAGCAAACCCTAATTATCGATAAAAATCTCCTTTATTCTCCACTTCATTTTTTTCGGGAAATCTCGCCTCATCTTCCAATTTATCGCTGATTTCCGGCAGTTTTAGCAATATTCCAGCGAATAACCAATAGTAAACAGAAACAGGCTCGACGGAGAGAGGATAATAGTAGGGGTTATAGCTAATAAAAAGTATAAAAATCCAGATACAGAGACCCCAATGCTTTAAAGCAGCATTTTTTACTTTTAAATAGGCTTTAAAGGTGAGAATACAGAGAATTGTCACCAGTGCCATAAAAGCGATAAAACCGATGATACCGATTTCGTAGAGGAGTTTAGCGTAGTAGGTTTCAATGAGTCTTATCCCTTCTTCTCCAGCTACATGAAGAGTGCCACTGCTGGCTGTGCCTAAACCAAAACCAAAAAGCTGTACATAATTGAATATCCACTGCATTTGATTGCCTACAAAGTCAATTGGAGACGAATATAGCCAGCGATCAATAAAATTTAGTCCTCTTTCCTGAATAAAGGGATTTAACGTCACCGCAAGCAGGGAAATCAGCCCCAAGATTCCCAATTTTAATGGTAACTTTTGTTTATGTTTGCTAGTAGCAATAAAAAGAACCAAGTAAAACAAAGGTACTAGCAAAAAAGGTAATCTTTGTCCAGAAACCAGAGTCGCAAGGAAGACTAAAACCATTGCTACCCAACCAGCGACGCGCCATCTTTTTTGCGGATCACTAAAACTGGCTGCGTAACTGATGACGCTGCTAGATACTAAGAACCAACCCCATTGCCAAGGATCAGAAAATGTGCCGGGGAGACGAATTAAGCCTCGATCGGGATTATACAACACTGAACCCCCGACAAAACATTGAGCTTTCAAGCTGGCTTTGTCGGTAATATCTGGATAAAATTGGCTGTCGGATTTCGGGACAAGAACTTCCAGTTGATTGAGGAATTCATTATCAGGACAGATACCTTGGACGAGTAAGAAGTATTGAATTAGGGCTAAACCGCAACAGACTAATATCATCACGATTAAAACCCGATTAACCACGAATAAATCTCGTTTTTGCTCGATTAGATAGTAGCCACAGAGAACTAGGGGAATATAACTGAGGAGGATTTTTAATCCCACAATTCCCGAGGCAATTCCTCCTCGGGGCAGATTGACAAAAAGAAAAGTTATCAGGCTGCTGGCAAGTAAAATCAAAGCTGTGAGGAGAAAAGGCTTGATTTGGGGGCGTAATTGTTTAAAAGTTTTGGTTTTAATTAAAATTGCCGCTAAAGCGGCGAAATAAAAGGCATCCTTGGCGATTTTGTAGAGAGCATAGGAGGGCTCTATGCCAATAAAGTTGCCCACTACCTGAAAAACTCTCACCACAGACAAAGCGAAGGTATTACTCAGGGGAAGATAGATGATTAGGGCTAATAATCCCAGACGGGGATGGATAAAAGAAGCGACCATGGCGGGAACTGCCCAAATTCCTAACAAGGCCGCTTTTTTGCCAAATAGAATCCCTAAAACTAGACTGATTATTGTAGTGGCGATCGCTAATATAATTAGTAACAGGGAGTTCCTCTCTTTCATGCCGTGCGGGTTGAACAGGTTTAGCAGAAAGTGTACCGGATTTTTGCCGAGATTCTCATTCTCAATGGCGGAGGTGGGGAGCTTTTCAGTGAACAGTAAACAGTGAACAGTAAACAGTAATCAAGTGAGGTTCTTTTTGTTTGTGTTAGGCAATAGACGGGGTTATAAGAGATGAAACCCTTATAGAGAAAGACATTTGGCGATTTTTTTCAATTGTTTTCCATCTAGAACGAACTAATCAATTAAGTCTCTTGCCAGATAAGGATTTAGTCTATTTATGCCCCCCGATCGAATCATACCAAGTAACGAAGAACCATCAGTGAACTGAAAACTCACATCTGATACTGATCAAAGTTTCCTCTTGCTTCTTACCTCTTGCTATACTTATGTAAAATTTTATTTATCTCGATCTTGACTCCGTGGCCGAAAATCTTTCTTTTCAAGACCTTTATCAAGCTGGAATCAGTGCTTTTGAGCGTGGACAATATCGTCTTAGTGTCCAGCAATTAAATGCGGCTTTAGCCTTAATTTCCTTAGGCTCCCGAGAAGGGGGTGAGATTCAAATTTGGTTAATTTCTGCCCATCAAGGGTTAGGAGAGGGGGAGAAAGCTAGTGAAATCTGTAGGCAACTTATTACCCATCCTATCTATCAAATTCGCGAACAGGCCAAGCGTCTACTTTATATTATCGAAGCTCCCCGTCTCAAACGCCCAGATGAGTGGATGACGAAGATTCCCGATTTAGATAAACTTCCCGATAGTACAGCGCAATTTAAAAAGGGAACAAATAAACAGAAAAAAGAAGAATCCCCCGCACCCATGCAGTTAGAGCAGCATAAAAATACTGTTTTTAGCGGACTGGCGATCGCTATTGTTCTATTGATGCTCTGGTTTTTTGCTAAAAATAGCTAAATTACTTGACAATAAGCTTCTAATATGCTAATGCAGTTAGCTATCGCTCCTAAATGGGCGATTTCATAACCGTGGGTGTTTTGGGTGGGAAAACCTAAGCAAGCGGCCTTAGCTATATGACCGAATTTCATGGCGATGGAGGCATCGCTACCAAAACCACTAATAATGGCTAATTGCAGCGGTATTCCCGCCTTTTCGGCCGCTATTCTTAATTCTTGATTTAATTCCTCATCATAGATACCGTAACCATCCTGAGACAATAAAACAGGAGTGCTGCCATCCTTAATCGGATATTCAGGAGCGAGGGGACAGATTTCTAGGGCAATTAAAGCATCTAAGCGGTTATTTGCGGTAAAAAATAAGGCCCCTAAGGCTCCTACCTCCTCCTTAGCTGAGGCAACCAGATATATATCCACTGCGGGGTTAATTACTCTGGCTGCTAATGCCAAAAGAATCGCCACGGAAGCTTTATTATCGAGGGTATAACTGGCAATGTAGTCTTTTAGTCGCAAGGGTTGTTTTCGGTGTTTTCCCACCACGACTCGACTACCGACGCGCACCCCGCAAGCGTCTAATTCTTCTGGAGTCAATTTCGTCTCTATCCATGCGGATTCCCAGGTGACGGGAGTGTTTTCCTGCTGCACTTTTTGCGGGGATTGATGGGAAATATGACGGGAACCAAAGGAGAGAATCCCCGATCTGGTTTCTTTATCACCGATAATATCCACCACTCCCTCTCCGTAAATCCAAGGAAAAGCTCCCCCGAGTTGGCGAATTTGCAGAGTACCATCGGGATTAATTACTTTGATAATAGCACCAATTTCGTCTTTATGACCAGTAATAGCCATTTTTTTGGTCGAATCTCGTCCTCTAATTTTGCCGATGACATTTCCCGCTTGATCTTGCCATGTTTCTAATCCTAACTCTTGAAAGCGTTCTAGTAAAAAGCGATCGATTTCCGTTTCCATTCCACTAGGAGAATGATGGAGGACAAGAGTAGCAATAGTGTCAAAGAGGTGATCAAAATCCATATTTGTCTTGATTTGTGGGTCGAAAGAGAATTATTATCGAAACAGGAAATCGAAAAGGTTTTACAGGAACAATATTGGCGCAGCCATGGCTCTTGGGTGATTGCCAGTTAGCATTTAATGATTAATCAGAGGTGCGGAATTAGCCAGAAAACCCGCAACTTTTAGAGACTCTACCACCGAATTGTCATCCTCTACCCAATAGTTTTGTCCTAAACGTACAAATTGACGCTGAGTTCCCGCACCAATGGTGGCAATAACGGGAACTTTTGCCTTTTGTTTGTCTCCCGATTGCAGAATACTTTTAAGAAGATTTTGACGATTTTGGTTGACGACATCTTGCAGCGATAAATTAACCATCACCATTTTAATGGTTTCGATCGGCTCCGCATCTTCGATAATTAATTGTACCCGATCATCTCGGCGATCAACTTTTCCCCACACCATTAAAGTTGCTTCCTCCACTAATAATTTTTGCAGACGTTCGTAGCTATCGGAAAAAATCACCGCTTCCGATTGTCCCGAGGCATCTTCTAGGGTTAAAAAAGCCATGGGAGTCCCTTTTTTGGTCATAATTTTCTTGACGGCATTTAATAGGACAATTGCACTAACTTTTTTTCTGGTTTTGTGTTCTTCTAAGTCAGCTAAATTGATAGGAGATAGGACTTGAGCGGCTCTTTGTAAAGCTTTTAAAGGATGTTCGGAAACATAAAAACCTAAATGTTCTTTTTCCAGTTTTAACTTTTCCTGTAGGGAAAAATCTTCTACTGCGGTTGCACTGGGAGACTGTTCAAACTCGGATTCTTGTTTATTTTCTGTGCTACCTCCTAGCATATCAAAAATATTCATTTGACCACTTTCTTTCTCTTTGGTGCGTTTTTGCGCCCAAGCAACTACTAATTCTAAATCTTCAATTAATTGATGGCGATTAGGTTGAATTTTATCAAAAGCACCACAATAAATTAGCGTTTCTAAAGCTCTTTTGTTGATTACTCGTAAATCAACACGCTCGCAAAAATCCCCTAAGGAAGTAAACTTTCCTCCCGTTGCTTCCCGGGCTTTTAAAATAGCCTCGATCGCATTTTCTCCCAGATTTCTAACTGCGGACAAACCAAAGAGAATTTTGCGCCCAATCGGGGTAAAATGTTTTTGCGAGCGATTGATGTCGGGAGGTTCGACATCGATATTCATTTTCTGACAGTTTTCTCGATACTTTTCCACCTTATCCTGATTATCGCTACTAGCAGTTAGTAACGCTGTCATATATTCCACAGGATAATTAGCTTTTAAATAAGCAGTTTGATAGGTGACGTAAGCGTAGGCAGTGGAGTGAGATTTATTAAAACAATTGGAGGCAATTAACCCGTTGCCCAGCAAAAAATTATGATCTTTCTCCACACCAATATCGTAAACGGGTTTTCTTCCCAAGGATTGACGACCGATAATTTTAACCATATTAGTAACTCAACTCTCCAGAGATTTTGGCAACGGTGCTAATAGAAATATAGCATTTCTTTGTTCCCTCATGCTGCCAAGATAAAAAAATCACCATATTAATAATAACTAAAGTGTATATTCTACCTACAATAGGTTACGATCAAATTAAACAACATCATCGAAAATTTTGGGCTGAAACCCCGCCGTTTTAGGTTGGCTTTAAGGTTCTTAGTTACTTAGTATGGTTCGATCGGGGGGCATAAATAGATTGATTAGTTCGCTCTAGATCGAAAACAATTAACAAAAATCGCCAAATGTCTTTCTCTATAAGAGTTTCATTCCTTATAACCCTGTACGTTGCATAAGACAAACCGAAGAACCACAAAATGCAGCAGTTAAGATAGCCAAGAAACCTGTCCACTGACGGCAAGGGCCTATATTGTACCTTGACGAGAGGTCAGCACTCGGTAGTGCGCGGATTGTGTTATGATTCTGGCCAAGCAATCAAGGGATTTGAAAAGGAGTAACACCATGAGTCTATCTTCAGAAGCCTATCGCCAAGCCCTCGTGCGGGATGGAGAACGGCGCTATCAGGAATGGCACCAAAATTATCACAACCAATGCCGTCAATCAACGGCTGAATACCAAGCTCGTTCTGCCCAACAACGCCCAACAAAGCCTTGGATTTCCTCGGAAGCCTACCGTCAATTTTTAGTCAAAGATGGGGAACGGCGCTTTGCGGAATGGCATGGCCAGTTTTTAGACTATCAACGACAATTTCTGTCCCGTCAATCCACCTAAACGGATGTCAACAAATCCGCATTACAGCAATCTCTGAAAATAGTGGCCAGAGTCCCCGAAAAAATAGCTAATACCAATTTTCAATAGTCCTGGCAGGCATTCTACCACCCCCCCTTGCCCCACCCGAAGTCGGGTAGGCAAGGGGGGGTATCGCATCTCAAAAGCTATTGACAATCGGCTAATTTTGTGATAGGTGTGGGCATTTCAAGTGATACCAGTCAATCAAAATAGTTACGAAATCTTAACATTTGGTCGATTTTTGTTTAACAGTTGAGATGAGAAATTCTACTCAAGTATGCCTGGATCGCCCTCTGGGTAAGCAAATCACACGAGGTTCATTTTGTCAAGGGTTGTTAAGATGTGTTTACCTTACCATGTTGCTTATTCGGTATGAACTGTGTAATATACTTATTACTCTCGGCTCGCAGATCACTATAGATGGTGTTTTGACAACGGATAAAACCTACCCGAAGTCGAATTAGTTCAACTTACGCCAGTACAGGCAGTGGGTGGCTTAATCCAAAAACACCATATGTGGAAAATGAGCGAACCGTCAGTTTATCAATAAAAATAATTGGCTCAAATCAATCCTTAAACCTCTAGCTTGATCATGACTTTTCTGATAAGTATCTCTTTATGGCTCGTGGAGGGCCTGCTCAAATATCAGCCTAGCACGGAGCAAAATCCCCCCACTGGTTTGCCTGTATTTACTTGTCCTAGTTGTGGTTCTCACCATACTATTAAGAACGGTTATCTTCCTAAGGGGAAACCCAAACGTCACTGTCAAGAATGTGGTCAACCGTTTGTGATCAATCCCACTAATAAAACTATCTCTCCCGATACCAAGACAATTAATCGATCAACTCTTGCTCGAACGAATTTCCTGACGAGGAATTGCCAGAGTAACAGGGGTAAATTGGTCATGTTTACAAAATTATGTCAACAATAAACTAGCGGCTGTACCCCGTCAAGTAAAGGTTTCGGACAAACCAAAAGGTAAATTGCTCATAGAATGTGATGAGATGTCCCCTTTTGTTTTTTCTAAGACGATAAAGGTCTATATTTGGCGGTTAATTGATAGAAAGACAAGGGAACTTATTGGTGGCCATTTAGGATATAGGAGCCGCCAATCAGCTAAAAAACCTTGGCCAAGTTTACCCAGTGTTTACCGATAATATGCTGTTACTTACACTCATTTTTGGGAGTCCTATAAGACAGTAATTCCGAGTAAACGTCATCGAGAGGTAGAGCCAAGAAACTGGTCAAACTAATCCCATTGTAAAGACTTAACAATACCTTTCAACCAAGGATTTCTCTGTTGGTGAGAGAGAATCTATCTGGCTCTAAAAAAATGGAGAATCACTTTGGCGCTGCTTGGTATTTTATCCATGACAACAATGCACAGCAAGGCAAAGCATTAAGCCTCCATCAATACTACAGAACCACAACCAGAAATTTTTGTCAAGTAAAAATTGTACCAAATTTATAAGATCACATTTTATTCTCTTTTCAACTTCAATCTAATTCAATCTAAAAATCGAGACAAAAGCAAAACCGTCCATCCTACCATAAAAAAATTATGCAATAGGTCTAATGTATCGGACTTATCTGAGAAATCCCTACACACTTCTTAACGAAAAAAATGAGAAATCCCTACACACTTCTTAACGAAAAAAATCTCAATTAGGTATTGACAACGACAAAATAAGGGTGTTATCTTTAAAATTGCGGAAGTGATGAAGGCAGAAAAACAAAATGGATTTCTGAATCCTCCATGATTTCAGCACTGTACACCTTCTATGAAAACAACAAAAAGGTCTATTACCATGGCAGTTGAAAAAACTAACTCTTCCTCTAGCTTGGCTGAAGTTATTGATCGTATCCTTGACAAAGGTATCGTTATTGATGCCTGGGTTCGCGTCTCTCTGGTGGGAATCGAATTATTAGCGCTTGAAGCTCGTGTAGTTATCGCTTCGGTTGAAACCTACCTCAAATATGCTGAAGCCGTTGGTCTGACTCAATCTGCAGCGGTTCCTGCTTAAGGATTGATTCCAGATTCTCCCATCGGCTGAGTTAAAACCCTACCGGGTTTTCCAGATTCTCGGCTTTTCTTTAATCCCTGTTGAGTTTAGTTACCCGTCTCTTGGGGCGCAATAGTCTGTAATTGATAGGGTTGGCACGGCAACGGATAGCAAAAACAAAGCTAGACCCATACAAATTATTTTTGTTACCGTGATTTTGTCCCTTGTAGCTAGGTTTACCCCCAATCACCAGAGTGTAAGGCTCGCTGTTTTTCGGAATAGAAAGCAATTCTTTGGGTAGGAAGCCGCGCCCCTTGGTCTGGGGTAGTTTGCCATCTCAACTTTTGGATCAGCGCTGTACACTCTCTATACAACTAACAAAAAGGTCTATTACCATGGCAGTTGAAAAAACTAACTCTTCCTCTAGCTTGGCTGAAGTTATCGATCGTATCCTTGACAAAGGTATCGTTATTGATGCTTGGGTTCGCGTCTCTCTGGTGGGAATCGAATTATTAGCGATTGAAGCTCGTGTAGTTATCGCTTCGGTTGAAACCTACCTCAAATATGCTGAAGCCGTTGGTCTGACTCAATCTGCAGCGGTTCCTGCTTAAGGATTGATCCCAGATTCTCCCATCGGCTAAGTTAAAACCCTACCGGGTTTTCCAGATTCTCGGCTTTTCTTTAAATCCCTATTGAGTTTAGTTACCCCTCTCTTGGGGCGCAATAGTCTACAATTAATAAGGTCGGCACGGCAACGGATAGCAAAAACAAAGCTAGACCCATACAAATTATTTTTGTCACCGTGATTTTGTCCCTTGTAGCTAGGTTTACCGCCTATCGCCAGAATGTAAGGCTCGCTACTTTTCGGAATAGAAAGCCATTCTTGGGGTAGGAAGCCGCGCACCTTGATCTGTGGTAGTTCGCTATCTCAACTTTTGGATAATAAGAAAAGTCGGAATCTACTGTCTCTCCCCCCAGTCCCCGTGAATGTTTTTTTCAACGGGTGATTGGGTCTAGTCCATTCCATAGTATTTAGTAGTTGAGGACAACCCCATGCCTGCTCTCATGGAAAAGTTCCGCCAGGAGCGTTTATCGATTGCTGAAGAAGTAGCTGAACTCTCGCGAGGAGTCCAATCTTTTCTGTTGGATGTCAAAACTGAAAGACAAAAACAAGCGCAAGAACAGGCAACTGCTTTGCGCGAGTCTTTCCAAAAAGTTCAACAAGACAGCCGCGTGTTTTTAACAGCTACCCAAAAACAGCGTTTAGCTCAAGCGGAAAAGCAAAAAGAGGATTTACGTCAATTTCAAGAACAGCGTTTAGCGGAAGCGAAACAGCTAGCTGACGACCTACGTCAACAGCGTCTAGATCGAGCCAAACAGCTAAAAGAGGATTTAAGTCAATTTCAAGAACAGCGTTTAGCGGAAGCGAAACAGCTGGCTGACGACTTACGTCAACTTCATCTAGATCGAGCCAAACAGGTGAAGGATGATTTAAGTCAATTCCAAGAACAGCGTTTAGCTGAAGCGAAACAGCTAAAAGACGAATTGCGTCAATTTCGTCAAGATTTGTCTATCTACGTTTTTGGCAAATAAATCTCTAGGTTAATTCCAACCAACTTAAGCCTAGGGCTAGAGTAAAAACCCTCTAGTCCCTTTTCCTGGCTAAACTAGAGGACTATCTGAGAATAAAACAATAAGCCTTTGGTTTTCAACCTACCATGCTGATCCTGCTTTTCCAAGTTCCTAGACTCAACCTAGTAGTGTTGGGTTCCCATTTAGTCCGCTCTAGGTCTCTGGTAAATTAAAAAGTATGATAAAGCTTCACTCAGTCTATAGTTAAGGGAGCATCTCACCTTTGTAACCCCTAAATCAGGTGTTTATGTCAAGCTATTTTGAAAGCCTTGCTAGAAACCAGTTTTATGGATAAGTATAATTACTCACTTGCATAAATGAGATGCTCCCATAGTTAATGTCGTGATTAGTAGTCTTTTATTGACAAAGGAGGTAAGGGAAAAAGACTGCATCTGGGCTTATCATTGTTTAAGTCTTGAAAAGTAATCTAGACAAGAATTTTAGACCCTTAGACCCTTGACTAATGAATATCCTAAAAATACCTTCATAATCAAGGTTCTAGATCTAATTGATGACAGTTCCTAATTTTTTGTGATATTATTATGAGGTAAGCCTTAAAAACCAAAGACGATTAAACTTGCCGTAAAATTCGGGTAACACAAGCGTCCTTGCCTACTCGGTTATTAAGGGGAAACCTGAACCAGCAGTTGTTAGCTCAAGAATACCCGTACGCTTCAGGCGGGGATTATCAATGGTATTTACTAGATTTCGACTATGACATTTACTGAAACTCAAACAACAAGAAGAGCCGTCCTCTGCCTCCGCCCTGGTCAATTTGTTGTTACGCCTTCGATTGATCAAATTGCCACCCGCGCCTTACGTTATCTAAACTCTGGTTTTTCCATTCATCTATGTGGCCCAGCAGGAACGGGAAAAACCACATTGGCGATGCATCTGGCCAATTGTTTAGCCAGACCTGTGATGCTAATCTTTGGCGATGATGACTTTACCAGTTCCGATTTAATTGGTAGCCAGTCTGGTTATACCCATAAAAAACTGATGGATAACTATATCCACAGCGTTCTCAAAGTTGAAGACGAGCTAAAACACAATTGGGTGGATTCTCGGTTAACAATGGCCTGTCGCGAGGGGTTTACCCTGGTTTATGATGAGTTCAATCGTTCTCGACCTGAGGTCAACAACGTTTTACTCTCTGCCTTGGAAGAAAAAATTCTCACCCTGCCGCCCACTAGCCATCAACCCGATTACCTACAAGTCAATTCTCAATTTCGGGCAATTTTCACCTCCAACCCAGAAGAATATTGTGGGGTTCATGCTACCCAAGATGCTTTAATGGATCGGTTGGTAACCATTAATATGCCTGAACCAGATCAACTGACTCAGACTGAAATTCTTGCCCAAAAAACGGGGATTGGTCGAGAAGATGCTTTATTTATTGTCAACCTCGTCAAAACCTTTCGTGTGAAAACTGCGACTGAAAAAACGTCGGGTTTGCGCTCTTGTTTAATGATTGCTAAAGTCTGCGCCTCTCACGATATTGCGGCCAACTCCGCTGACTCGGACTTCCGTGATATCTGCGCCGATGTTCTTTTGTCACGCACAAATTTATCTGTTGATAAGTCAAGAGCGATTTTATGGGAAATCCTCGAGGACAATCCGTTAGAATCCTTATCCTTTCTAGAGGAAGAGGAGCCTTCCGATGCCCAAGCGTCAACTCCTGAGCCTTCGACAGGAAATCAGTCGTTAAAAGCCATTCAATCTTTACTGCGAGGCAACTTGCCCCAGCGAAAAGACTAATTTTATACTCTTATTGAGTGAAACCAACCGTGACTTCTTCCACTTTTGCTGGCTCGCTCAAAACCCAATCAAACAACTCCCTGAAAACAGCAACTCAAGGTTCGAGTTTGGCGGATATCCTTGAACGAGTTTTAGATAAAGGAATTGTGATTGCCGGCGATATTTCCGTTTCGATCGCCTCCACTGAACTTATAAATATCCGCATTCGTTTGTTAATTGCCTCTGTTGATAAAGCAAGGGAAATGGGAATCAACTGGTGGGAAGGGGATCCCTACCTCCATAGCCAATCCCAAGCTTTACTAGCAGAAAATCGGGAACTTTCGCTCCGACTCCAAACCCTGGAAACTGAGCTTGAAACCCTAAAATCCTTAAGCCAATTGAGTGCAATAGAGAGCCATGATACCAATCCGAACGATGAAGCACATTCCTCAGATGCGTGAAATTCCTCACTTGAATCCTCAAAGGTTAGGAAATTTACACGAGTTGACGGTTGCCCCTCTTGATAAAGCAAGGGAAATGGCAATTGATGGGTGTCAAGGTTATCCCCACCTCCCTAGCCAATGCCAAGCTTTATTAACAGAAAACCTGGAACTTTCACGCCGACTCCAAGCCTTAAAATCCTTAGCCAAATTGAGTGCAATGGAGAGCCGTGATACCAGTCCGAACGAGCAGGCACATTCCTTATATACATTGAAATTCCTCAATTGAATCCTCAAACGGTAAAGAAGTTTACCGAAAAATTGGGTTGAAAGCCTCGCCCTTTTAGGGCGACTTTATGTGGTGTATGATATTAAGAATAGGGGGCCGGGTAACAGAGAAACCAATTATTTTAGAGGTTTTGAACTGTATCGTAGGGGCCCCCGAAAACAGGCTTCTGTAAGGTCGCGAAAGTCTGAGGAGAGAACCACCTCTGGGTGGGATTTCGCTAGGAATCTAATTCAAGTGGACTCGTTGAGCCAGAAATTCTCAGCAGTGATGCGAGAAGAATCCACGTCGTAAACGGCGTGGGGTATGTCAAATCATTATTTTCCCTCAGATAAAATTTCTTGGCCAAGCTCCCCACTAGAGACTCACCGTCAAAAACTGCTCATTTACCAATTCCCACCATGACACTTGCTTGCACACCTTACGATTCTGATAATCAAGCCTTGCTGACCCGTCCAGAAAGTAATAGCCAAGCTGGTTTAGCCCCTTTACTGTTAACTGTCGTGGAACTGGTACGCCAATTGCTCGAAGCCCAAATCATTCGCCGGATGGAAAAAGGGGTTCTCAGTGAGTCTGATTTAGATAGAGCCGCAGAAAGTATCCAAAAATTGCAAGAACAAATTCTCTATTTGTGTGAAATTTTTGAGGTTGAGCCAGAAGAGTTAAATGTCCACCTAGGAGAGTTTGGCACTCTTTTACCGGAAGCAGGGAGTTATTATCCTGGAAAGGAGGGTGTTAAGCCCTCTGTGTTAGAATTAGTGGATAGACTTCTCAATACAGGAGTTGTTGTGGAAGGAAATGTTGATCTGGGTTTAGCTCAACTAGATCTAATTCACCTCAAGCTTCGTTTGGTTTTAACTTCTCAGCCGGTTTAATTTGGGAGAATACTGATGACAGTGGGTCTTTATTTGTATGGCATATTTCCCGAACCAGTTCCTGACGGACTGGTTTTGCAAGGGATTGATAATGAGCCGGTTCACAGTGAGATGATTGATGGTTTTAGTTTTCTCTACTCCGCTGCTCATAAAGAGAAGTATTTGGCATCCCGTCGCTATTTAATTTGCCATGAAAAAGTATTAGAAACTGTCATGGAAGCAGGGTTTACAACGTTGTTGCCCCTGCGGTTTGGCTTAGTTATCAAAACCTGGGAATCCGTCACCGAACAATTAATTAGTCCCTATAAAACCCAACTGAAAGAATTATTTGCTAAACTGTCAGGCCAACGAGAGGTTAGCATTAAGATTTTTTGGGATAATCAGTGGGAATTACAAGCGGCTTTGGAGTCTAATCCTAAGTTAAAGCAAGAACGGGATGCGATGATGGGTAAAAACTTAAATATGGAAGAAATTATCCATATAGGTCAACTCATTGAAGCCACTGTATTGCAACGGAAACAAGACATTATTCAAGTCTTTAGAGACCAATTAAATCATCGCGCCCAAGAGGTGATTGAAAGCGATCCGATGACGGATGACATGATTTACAATGCAGCTTATTTAATTCCCTGGGAGCAAGAGCCGGAATTTAGCCAAAACGTTGAAGCGATCGATCAGCAGTTTGGTGATCGCCTAAGAATTCGCTATAACAATTTAACCGCACCCTATACCTTTGCCCAACTTGTCTAAGGAGAGTATTAGTTATGTTTCTCGATCTTTTATTTCTTCCTGTTACCGGTCCTATTGGGGGTCTGATCTGGATTGGGGAGAAAATTCAAGAGCGTGCAGATATAGAATATGATGAGGCGGAAAATTTGCACAAATTGTTATTATCCTTACAACTATCTTACGATATGGGCAACATTTCTGAGGAGGAGTTTGAAATTCAGGAAGAAGAACTTTTATTAAAAATTCAAGCCTTAGAAGAAGAAGAGGCAGAAAACGAATCTGAATCTTCTCTCTAAACTTGCAATCTTTCCCACCAAATAGATCATGAACAAAATCACAAATTGTAAGCTTAGTAAGGGCGGATTTGACAAGCTTAAGAACTCGTTGAAGCTTGGTCAGAACTAGCCCTTGGTTAAGCCTTAATATTCTAGGTAAAAAGTTTGGAAATTACTGGAATTATTAGAGGAGTGAGCAACAGTTTTGGGGGAATCAGGTTTTTTAGCTACACTAGGAGGGTTGGCTGTACGCAAATTTTGAATACTTTGTTCTGTAGTCTCAATTTGCTCTGTCACAAACGTGAGACGATTTTTTAATTGCTGAAGCTGCCGCTCCATCATTTCTAATTTTTCTTGGATACGTTGTTTTTCAGTAATTAACTTATAAAGCTCAAGTTGGTGATCTGCTTCAGATTGTTTCCGAGGCATGGTGCTAATTTTAGATCTAATTGGTCTGGGTGGACGAGTGGTTGTCATAACAATCCCTGAATAACTTAGAATATTCTAGCATATCAACGCCCCAATATAAAAATTTGTAAAAAATCGTCAATTTTCTTTCGGTCAACCCTATGAAATTGTACAATCTATATACTTACGCTTTTTTGAAAACCCCCATAGAAAGCCTAAAATTACCCGTTGGAATGGCTAACCCATTGTTACTGATAACTGTTGGCTCTCTCTCGGCCGTAGTCGAACCCGAAGTTGGTTTAGACACTTTACAAAATGATGATGAACGCTTGATTCAATCGGTTTTATGTCACGATCGAGTTATCTGTGAACTATTTCAACAAACCACTATTTTACCCTTACGTTTTGGCACATCTTTTTTAGAGGCAGAAAATTTACTGACTCATCTTTGTTCTCATGCCCAAGAATATCAAGAAAAAATTGAAGAACTTGAGGGAAAAGGAGAATATCTTTTAAAATGTATTCCCCGTAAGCCAGAGGATCCTGTACTCTCTTCTGAAAGCAAGGGCAGACAATATTTTTTAGCCAAAAAACAGCTTTATGAAGCCCAACAAGATTTTTATACTTTGCAAGGTTCAGAATGGCAAAATCTCGGGCATTTAGTGACCCAAAGCTATCCGTCAACGAGGATTATTACTGCTCCGGGGACAGAATCACGAATTTATCTTTTAGTTGATTTTCAAGAAGAACCTTTACTAATCGAGCAAGTCTTGCATTGGCAGAAAGCCTGCCCCCGTTGGGAATTACAATTAGGACAAGTTTCTCCCCCCTATCACTTTACTTAACTTGATTTCTCTATGACTAACTTTAACTTGGTAAATAACTCTCTAAGTCGTTATGACACTCGACATTTAGTTATGTTTAGTGGCAAAGGAGGAGTGGGAAAAACCACCCTTTCCTGTGGATTTGCTCGCCGTTGGGCTAAATTATTTCCCGAGGAACAAATCCTGTTAATCTCAACCGATCCTGCTCATTCTTTAGGGGATGTATTGCAAACAGAAGTTAGCGATCAAGCATCACCTGTAAAAGACTTACCCAACTTAAAAGTTAGGGCATTAGATGCGGAAAAATTGCTCTTAGAATTTAAAGAAAAATACGGAAAATTTTTAGAACTTTTAGTAGAACGGGGCAGTTTTGTTGAAGGAGAAGATTTAACTCCTGTTTGGGATTTAGACTGGCCAGGTTTAGATGAAATTATGGGTCTATTAGAAATTCAACGATTACTTATTGACAATGTTGTAGATCGAATTGTTGTTGATATGGCTCCCTCTGGTCATACCTTGAATTTATTGGGAATTAAAGACTTTTTAGAGATTATTTTAAATTCTTTAGAGTTGTTTCAAGAAAAACATCGTGTTATTTCGCAAACTTTTTCAAAAACCTACAATGCCGATGATGTGGATGACTTTTTAGTCAAAACACAAGCAGAATTAACCGAAGGCAAACGAATCCTACAAGATCGGGATTTTACCCTTTGTTTAATTGTGGCAATTGCCGAACCGATGAGTTTATTAGAAACCGAACGATTACTCAATAGTTTGCATCACTTAAATATTCCCTGCGGCAGCTTATTTATTAATCGAATTCTAACGGATCCTAATCAAAATTTAGATCGCTATAGTGAGCAACAGCAACTCCTGGATAAATTCCTAAAAATTCCAGGTCAAGAGACAATTTTCACCCTGCCCCAACAATCAAAAGAACCCCTAGGAGGTGAAGCATTAGATCAGATCATGAGTCAAATTAAAATCATCGAAAAAGTAGAATTTACTCCCCCGCCTCCTATTCAATGGCCGCAAAAAATTCTGCCGAGTTTTAGTGATTTTATTGACGACAAACGCCAACTCATTATCATTGGTGGCAAGGGGGGGGTGGGAAAAACCACCGTTGCCGCGGCCATTGGTTGGGCGTTAGCTAATCGTCATCCCGATCAAAAAATTAGAATTATTTCTATTGATCCAGCGCATTCTTTGGGAGATGCCTTTGGGACAAAGTTAGGACATCAATCCACACAATTAACTGATAATTTAAGTGGTCAAGAAGTTGACGCTAATATCATTTTAGAAAAATTTCGGGATGATTATTTATGGGAACTGGCAGAAATGATTAGTGGTGAAGGTAAGGAAGAAGGAAACATCAAACTAGCTTATACTCCGGAAGCTTGGCGACAAATTGTAGCTCAATCTCTGCCAGGAATTGATGAAATGTTATCCCTAGTAACAGTGATGGATTTATTAGACCAGAAACAACAAGATTTGATTATTTTAGATACGGCTCCTACCGGTCATCTCCTGCGATTTTTGGAAATGCCAACGGCTTTAGGAGATTGGTTAAGTTGGATTTTTAAGCTTTGGATGAAGTATCAAAATGTCTTAGGGCGTGTAGATTTAATGGGACGATTGCGAACCTTAAGACAACAAGTGATGTCTGCCCAGAAAAAACTAAAAGACCCCCAACATACAGAATTTATTGGAGTTTTGCAAGCCCAAGATGCTATAGTTGCCGAACAACTGCGATTGACAGCATCTTTGAAAAAAATGGGAGTCTATCAACGTTATGTCGTGCAGAATCGTTATCACGCTAATGAGGAAATTGATTGGGATTTATTCCCAGAGCAAACTTTGATCCGCTTACCCAGTTTACCCCGGTCAGTAGAACCTCTAGCCCGGGTAAAAGCCGCGGCAGATCTGTTATTTTAAAGGTAATTAGTCTTTAAAGTCGGACTTCTTAACCTCATCTATTACCCAGTCCCCATCCTTCACTTGATTCAGGAGCAATTTTATGGTAGAATTATTCAAAGGATTTGAGCAATTAGTCGAACTGGCCAAAATCTTAGAAGAAAAACTGGAAAAAGGGGAAATTAAAACCGAAATGCAATTTAATTCCCGTCCCTTGAGTAATATTCCCCGTTCTGGCGGTATTCCCCGTCCAGGGGGAGTTTCTCGTCCGAGCAATTCTGGCGGGGATGATTTTGAGGTCAATCGCAATCGCTCATCCTCCACTGATTCAGGGGTTGAAGACAGTATGACACCGCCCGAAGAACCCACCACGGCTTCTCTGAAAGATGTTGGTGGATTGACGGAAGTGATTAAAGAACTCAAAGAACTAATTGCCATTCCTCTGAAACGCCCTGACTTGTTGGCCAAGTTAGGACTGGAACCCACTCGCGGCGTTCTCTTAGTCGGACCCCCTGGAACCGGTAAAACCCTGACTGCCCGTGCTTTGGCTGAAGAACTCGGTGTTAACTATATTGCCTTAGTCGGACCAGAGGTGATTAGCAAATATTATGGGGAAGCCGAGCAAAAACTGCGGGGAATTTTTGAGAAAGCCAGTAAGAATGCGCCTTGTATCGTTTTTATTGACGAAATTGATAGCATGGCACCCGACCGCAGTAAAGTTGAAGGGGAAGTAGAAAAAAGACTGGTAGCCCAATTGCTGGGTTTAATGGATGGCTTTGCCCAAAGCCAAGGGGTGATTGTTCTAGCGGCGACAAACCGTCCCGACCATCTTGACCCTGCCCTCCGTCGCCCCGGACGGTTTGACCGAGAAGTCCTCTTTCGGGTGCCTGACCGCAAGGGCCGTTTAGAAATCCTGCAAATTCTCACCCGTTCCATGCCCCTAGATGAATCAGTTTCCTTAGATCTGATTGCCGATAATGCGGTGGGATTTGTCGGGTCAGATTTAAAAGCCGTTTGCCAGAAAGCGGCCTATAGTGCTTTGCGGCGCCAGGTTCCTACGATTGACTCGCAAATTCCAGAAACAATGACGGTGGTCCAAGCCGACTTTTTGCAAGCCCTTAAAGAAGTTAAACCGGCGGTATTGCGGTCTGTGGAAGTGGAGTCTCCCCATGTGGACTGGGACAATATTGGCGGACTTGAACAGATTAAACAAACCCTACAGGAGTCCGTGGAAGGGGCATTACTCCATCCTCAATTATATACGCAAACCAAAGCCCAAGCTCCCAAAGGTATTTTACTTTGGGGTCCCCCCGGAACGGGAAAAACCTTATTGGCCAAAGCGGTTGCATCTCAGGCGCGAGCTAATTTTATTAGTATTAATGGACCTGAGCTTTTGAGTAAATGGGTAGGGGCGAGCGAACAAGCGGTGCGTGAGTTGTTTGCCAAAGCTCGTCAGGCAGCCCCTTGTGTGGTTTTTATTGATGAAATTGATACTTTAGCACCGGCAAGAGGTCGTTATAGTGGAGATTCAGGAGTGAGTGACCGGGTTGTGGGACAAATCCTCACGGAGTTAGATGGGTTGCAAACGGCGGCAACGATTTTAGTGATTGGAGCCACTAATCGCCCAGATGCTTTAGATCCAGCCTTATTGCGAGCGGGACGGTTAGATTTACAGTTAAAAGTTGATTTACCGAATGCCTCCAGTCGTTTAGCAATTCTGGGGGTTCATAATGATGAACGTCCTTTAGAGGATGTGGATTTAGGCTATTGGGCCGAGGCAACCGAAGGCTGGAATGGCGCAGATTTAGCGTTATTATGTAACCAAGCGGCACTGATGGCAATTCGTCGTTATCGCCATCAGGGAATGACTGACCCGGCTGAGATTCGCATTACAACGGCTGATTTTAATCATGCTTACCAACTGTTGGTTGAACAGCGTGCCAATTGATTTTTTTTCCCCCTTGCTTTAGTAGGGGGGAGAATCTCAATTCAGGAAAACCATCCTAAAAAGTAAAATTTTCAAAAATGTCTGCAATAATGGGTCTAATACTAAATCCGGTTATTAAAAACTGATTATTTATTTCCCCTTTTGCATGAGTGCCTATCCTGATATGTAGCCTATACTCAACGGATTTAGTATAACTTTGTCTTGATAATTTACAAAACGATTGGAACCTGAAGAAGAAAAATTATTACGGGGTTTAACTGACAGTGTTTCTCAAAAAACTGATGTTTACTTTTCCTGTTGTCTTCTTGTTGCTAATTGGTCTAAAATTTCGGCGTGAACTTGGCGAGTAATTGGATAAAAATAGGCAAGAATTAAGCTAATGATCAGAAAAAATGCCGGTAAAGGAGCAATTGCTAGGCGAATTGCTATTAAAGCACTATCTGGCTGCAGGGGAATTGCTTCTCCTGGGATTCTCGGTTTAAAACCCGATGTTTCTAGAGCAATACCGACAAGAAATAACCCCAAAGCTAAACCAATTTTTTGCAAAAGTACCATGAAAGCATAAAAAATACCTTCTCGACGTTTTCCTGTTTCTAATTCGTCTAATTCAATCACATCGGGAACCATTGACCAAGGAATTAAATAGGCCACAGATACGCCAAATCCCGCCAAAACTGCCAAAGCATACATTAAAGTTATTTCTCCTGGTTGGAGCAAAAATAAACCAATTTGGGCAATAATCCAGAATGTCATCCCTAAAAAATAGACTATCTTTTTGTCTAATTTCTGACTAACTGCTTGCCAGAAAAATAACATCACTAAAGCTGTTCCCTGTACTGCCAAAGCGACTAAACCCGATTCTGCTTCCGATAGTCTCATGTAGCTGACGACGTAGTAAACCAAAATCGAGGCGGTTAATTGTACTCCTAACCAAGCACAAAGATAGATGCCAATAACGTATAAAAAGGGACGATTACCAAAAACTATTTTTAATTGTTCTTTCAGGGGAATAGTTTCGGTATTATTATCCGCTTCTCTCTGTTTAATTGCCGCGCTATCCTTGAGATGATTTTCAGTTTTGCCATAGTAAAGGGTTAACCCCGAAACTATCCCTTGTATTCCTAATAAAATTGTGGAAATAGCGATAAAGTCTCTGGGATTCACCCCAATTTTTCCTAGTCCATAGACCAAGGAAAGCGCACCGATAACTAAGCTGTTCGTAATTTAAATTGCGTTAACAGAATTACCCTTGTTTTTCAACTTGCGATCCCACTTAATAATTAAACCTCCTTCATTTAAAAGTTGATGTAAAAGAGATTC
>VYLL01000125.1_pt1 | contig 29017 bp, 20 predicted proteins | sample 5114301 | NCBI WGS metagenome assembly VYLL01 (sample SAMN12291809, study PRJNA351875) | freshwater metagenome | isolation source: freshwater lake | place: USA: Michigan, MSU2 Lake | collected 2011-08-16 | reverse complement strand
GCCGAACGGACCCGGGATGGCCGGGGTGCCGTTGGTGCCGTCCACGATCTCAGCGCGAGGCAGGAAGTCGCCGTTGTCGTACGCGATGTCCGCGCCGTTGCAACGAGCCGGGAAGGCGCTGCCGACGGTCAAGACCGCGGCATTGCTGTTGATCGCGGTGCATGAGCCACCGATCACCACGCGGAACTGATCCGTGCTGGCGGCGGGGTCGAGGTCAGCGATCGAGAGGTCCGCGGTCGTGGCGCCGGAGACGGTGCCCAGGCCGGCGACAACGCCGTCGGTCAGGTTGGCGAAGGTGCCAGCGCCGAGCGGGTCGCGCTGCCAGGTGTAGGTGAGGGTGCCGGGGCCAGCCGCGGTCACGGAGAAGTTGGCGGTGGCGCCGATCGCCGCGGTGACGTCCGTCGGCTGGGCCGAGATGACGGTGCAGTTAGAAATGTTGAGGGTGTATCCGCCGGCGGTGCTGCTGCCCCAGGTGCTGACCTGGATCTTGATCTCCTGGCTGGGGGCTAGCGTGATGGTGAGGCGAGAGGAGTTGGCGGGCGTGACGCCGCTGTCGTCATCGCAGACGAGCGAGGCACCGCCGCAGGAATCGAGGATCTGCAGGACGGTGTCGGCTTGGGCCGAGCCCTCGGTGTCGATGAGGAAGGTGCCGCCGGTGGCGCCGGCGTTGAAGGTGTACCAGACGCCCTTGATGGAGTTTGACTGGCAGGTAGGGATGGCGTCGCCGGTGTTGGTGGCGTTGAGGTTGTTGCCGGTGACGGTGCCGAGCGTCGCCGTGATGGCGGTGGCGCAGGTGTCGTTCGGCGGGCAGTCGATGACCGTCAGGGCGACGTTGGCGGAGGTGTTGCTGCCGCAGTCACCAGTCACCACGACGCGGAAGCGAGTCGTCGTCGCGGCAATGTCGGTGCCCGTGATGGTGAGGGTGTCGGTGGTGGCTCCCGAGACGATGCCGAGGCCAGCGACGACGCCATCGGTCAGCGCGGTGTAGGGGCCAGCGGCGACCGGAGCGGTCTCCCACTGATAGGTGGGCGTGCCCGACAGAACCGTGGCAGCGGTGGAGAACGTTGCGGTCGTGCCGGCGCAAAGGGAGGCGGCCACGGGCTGCGTCGTGAAGACGGCGCATGGCGGGGGGGCGATGTTGAGGTTGAAGCCGCCGCCAACCGGCGCCGATCCGAAGGTTGAGACCTGAATGAGCACGGTCTGGTTCGCGGACATGGTGAAGTTCAGGAGCGAGGAGTTCGCGGGCGTGACGCCCGAGTCGTCATCGCAGGCGAGCTGCGCACCACCGCAAGCGTCGTAGATGGTGAGCACCGTGTCAGACTGGGCGGAGTTCTCGGTATCGAAGCTGTAGGAACCCGCGCCGTCCGAGGTGAACGTGTACCACACGCCCTTGCCCTGGAGAGTCTGGCATGTGGGGATCGGGTCGCCGGCGTTGGTCGCGGCGGCGTTGTTGCCAGTCGTGGTTCCCAAGAGGGCGGGCAACGCACCAGTGCAGGTGTCGTTGATGGGGCAATCTGAGACGGTGAGCGCGACGTTGGTCGAGCTCACGACGCACCCGCTCGTGGCGGTGACGCGGAACCGGGTGGTGCTCGCGGCCAGGTCCAGGTTGCTGATCGTCAGATTCAGCGTGGTCGCACCCGAGACGGTGCCGAGGCCGGCCACGACGCCATCGGTCAGCGCGGTGTACGGACCCGCGGCGACCGGGGCGGTCTCCCACTGGAACGTCGGGGTGCCACTGGCGTTCACGGCGGCGGAGAAGCTCGCGGTGGTGCCAGCGCAGGCAGACGCTGCAACGGGCTGCGTGGTGAAGGTGATGCACGGGCTGATGGTGATCGGGATCGTGCACGCGCCGACCTCGCTACCGGGCGCGGGATTGGTCGCGGTGATCACGACGGGCGTCGAGCCGGTCGGCTGAGAGTTGGGGACGTTCAGGACGATCGAGTAGTTGCCGCCGCCGTTGTCGGTGAGGGCTTCTGTGCTGCTGAGGCCATAGGCCGAGAGGTCAGCGGTGACGGTGCCGGGCGTTCCGGACCAGGCGACGTTCGTGCTCAGCGTGACCGACGCGCCTTGGGGAACCGGGCTGGCGGGGGCGACGGTGCAGGCGGTCAGGATCGGGTTCGCGGTTGAGCCGACGGTGAACTGGAAGAACAGGATGCCGAACGACTCCGAGCGCACGGCGGTGACCGGGATGGTGCCGCCGGTGTGCGTGATCGTGTAGTCGAGGTCGATGTTCGCGGCGCTGATAACGCCGTCGGCCAATGCGTTGGGGAAATCCATGACAGGCTGAGCGCGGCTGTCGTCGTCGCTCGGCGAGCCCAGGTTGTTGAACATGTTCCACTGGGAAACAGCGAGGTAATACGTCCCGGGAGCGAGGGTTCGGGTCAGACGGCTTTGCAGCGTGGCACCCGTGCCGCCGCCGGCGATTGACTCGTCATCGTTGCCAGCGTCCACGATGGCGGTGAAGCTGGAGTCGTAGATCCAGAACTCGGTGTCAACGCTGGTCTGACCGATCGATGAGAATGTGATGTTGCCCGCAGAGATTGTGTCTGGGATGACCGTCGGGGTGACGGGATCGCGCACGAGCGTCGCGGTGTAGGGTGACGTCGTGGTAGCGCCGCCGGTCACGCGATAGATGATGCGCGACGCGGTTTCGTTGGCGTACCACTGAATCGTGCGGGCAGGGGTCGTCGTGGACGAGCTGGTGAGCAACGCCGAGTCGGTCGTGAACGCGTTGGGAATGCCGGCGGTCTGCGTGCGCCCGCGGAGGGTTCCGACGTGCGTGCCCGCGCCGGTCGTCGTGAGCGACAGGCGATAGCGCCAGATGCCGGCGGTGGGTGCCGCGGTCGTCGTGACATCGAAGTTGTCAGAGCTGGCGGCGCCAGCGGTCAACGTCGACGTGCCGGTGGTCGTGCCGGTGATCGTGTCACCGGGGGCCATGCCGGAGACGGTATTGGCCGTCGCCTTGGTGTCATTTGGCTCGGTTTCGGGGAAATCCGCTGCGAACAAGCTTGGGCCGACGAGGCCCACACACGCGGCCGCGAAGACCGCCTTCCGATTGAACATGCGCATTGCCTACTCCTCTGGGAAACCGACACTTCCTGCGATCATCGGGTCGCAGGTCCCGTGGACACATGGACAGAGCCCAGGCAGGCTCCGTGCGACGACCCAATCAGCCTACACGAATTTCCCGGGGTTGCAGAATAATCACCAAATTGCAGACAAGATTGCCCCTAGAAACTGAGGGTCTGCATACCCAAACAAATTACTATTTCCAGCGATACCACCGGCTCAGGCCCGGAACCTGGCCGAGCGAGCAGTGAAAACCAAGGCAGCTGTGCCACATTCGGGGGTGGTCTAGCGGAACGTCAGGCCGGTCATGCCCAGCGGCTCGCGGACGAAGAACGGCTCACCAAACGCGACGCCCACGCGCGAGCCGAAGTACTCCGCTTCGATGTCCAGGCGCGCCGCGAGCCCGGCGTTGGCGGTGTGCGGGCCGATCTGAGACTGGTACGCCGCGATCGCCGCACGCCGGGCCTCGATCGTCGGCGTGATGTCCATGATGAAGCTCGGCTGAGGCACGATCTTCAGGTGCGTCGCGAAGTAGTAGATGAGGCGCGTGGGATGGATCGGCGGCTGGCCTTCGTCGCCGGGCATCGCCAGCTTGCTCAACTTCGCGTCAAAGCGCGCGTCCTCACAGATCCGCGTCGCGGCCAGATGGTCCGGGTGCGCGTCCTCAAAGTACGGCACAAAGAGGATCGTCGCCTGCACGCGCCGGATCACGCCGGCGACGCGGTATCGCGACGCCAGATCGTGCGTGATCTGACGATTGCGCAAGCCGAGGTTGATGCGAGCGACCGGGTTCTCCGGCGGCGACAGCGCCGCCGTCGCCTGCAGGGTTTCGCGGGCCCGCGTCTCGATCGAGCCGTGGGGCGTGGGCTCGCCGTCGGTGAGATCGAGAATGGTGACGTGATGCCCCTGTCGCGCTAGGAGTGCGATGGTGCCGCCCATCGTGAACTCGGCGTCGTCCGGATGCGGGGCGATGATGAGGATGGAGGCCATTGGCAACCGTACCCGCGAGGAAACGTCGAGGCTGAGAGATCAAAGCAGCACAGCAGCAAAGCTCAAATGAACGCGGTCGCTCCGAGGTCATCTTGCGCAAAGCCCGATTTGCTGCTTTGAGCTTTTGCCCCCTCTTCTCATTCGTCCGGCGTGTGGATGACCACGAGGCCGATCAGCTCGCCGCTGGGTGCGCCGGTGTCGGTTGCTCCAGCGTGCAGTTGCGCTTGCACAACGCGATCGGGGCGCTGCGTCGCGAAGAAGCCGCCGCCGTTGAACGCGACGTTGTAGCGGTCCTTGAAGTCGTAGAGATCGAGCGTCAGCGACTGGCCCACGCCCAGCCCGGGAAACTCGCGGCTGAACCACGCGTTGATCCACATGCGCCCCGCCGGCAGGGGCTTGGCGGTCGTGTTGGTCATCGTGATTTCCGTCGAGTCGCGCGAGACCTGCACGTCCACCGTGGCGCTTTGCGTCAGCGCTGGGTAGGCCGGCCCGTCAAGCGTCTGCTCGCTGGCGCAGCCGGCGCTCAAGAGTGATGCGACGATGACCATTGGCCCGAGTGTTCGCAGCGCGCTGCGACTCGCGCGTGGCGTGCGGTCGGAGCGCGGGCTGGTCGAGTCGGTGTTCTTCGTCATGCACCTATCATGGCAGCAATGGCCGCTCATGGCAACAACGCCACACCGCCGGCGCCCGCGATCGCGCCGGGGTCTGAAGAGATCAATCCGGCGGAAGTCGCGCGCGAGCTCGCCAAGCGCTGGCCCGCGCTGGAGAATGACTCGTCAGGTTTGCACAGCTCGAATGGAGCGTGTGATGGTGGTGGGCTCGGCCGCGGCGGGCTGGATCATCGCGTCGCACGCCTCGTGCCGGGCTTTGATGCGCCGTTTTTCCAGGCGGGTCTGGCGGGGTATTCCGACGCTGCGATGCGCATCGTGGCCCGCCGCCTGGGCGCGCCGTATTGCGTGACCGAGGCGCTCTTGGATCGGATGCTCCTCGGCGGCGGGCACGGCTTTGACAAAGCGGACTTGGAGATGCTGACCGATGCGCTGCCCTGCGGGCGTGAGGACACCCCGCTGTCGGGCCAGATCATCGGCAGCGATCCCGACGAGATGGCGGCCGGCGCACTCAAGATGCTCGAGCAGGGCAAGCGCCCGGACAAGGCGTATCGCGAGATCGCGTATGGCCCGGGTCGGCAGCCGCATTACGTGGACACGCGTTGGAAAGTCGAAGGCGAGCAAGCCGCAACGAGCACCGGCGCAACGGGGGAACAGCTCGACGGCGCGTGCGAAGACGACTGCACGCCTGAGGCACTGCTCGCGCTCGCGAACGAGCAACCGCCCGAAACCTACGACCCGCGCTCAGTTTTCGCCCACACACATCGCCCAAGCTCACCCGCGCGAGCTGCGTCCCAACTCAGCACTCAGCACTCATCGCTCAGCACTCCCCCCTCACTCTCGGCCCTCGGCCCTCAAACCTCGGCCCTGTCTTTCGCCACGATCGACGTCAACCTCGCCTGCCCCGTCAAAAAGATCGACCGCAAGTCCCGCGGCGGGCACTGGCTCAGCCAGCCCGCCGGCGCGATCGCGATCCTCAAGGCCGTGCGCGAGGCGTTGCCGAAGGATGTGCCGTGTACGGTGAAGCTGCGCCGCGCGTATGACGACACGCCGGAGATGGCCCGCAACTTCGAGATCATCTTCAACGCGGCATACGAACTCGGCTACGCCTGGGCCACCGTCCACGCCCGCACCGTCGAGCAGAAGTACATCGGCCCCTCGCGCTGGCCGTTCCTCAAAGACCTCTGCTCGCGCCACCCCGACAAGCCCGTCTTCGGCTCCGGCGATATCTGGGACGCGCCTGACATCTTCCGCATGATCGCCTACACCGGCGTCGTCGGCGTCAGCGTCGCCCGCGGCTGCATCGGCAACCCCTGGATCTTCCGCCAAGCCCGCCAGATGCTCGCCGGCCAGACGCCCACCAAGCCCACGCTCGCTGAGCAACGTGCCGTGCTCCTGGATCATTTCGAGATCTCCCGCACCATCAACGGCGAGAAAGCCGGCGGCCGCATGATGCGAAAGTTCGGCATCAAGTTCGCGCAGCACCACCCCGACCCGGACGCGGTGAAGCAGAAGATGATCGGCGTGAACACGCTTGATGACTGGATGGCGGTACTGGATGAGCTGTACGCGCCCTCCCCCGTTTCCTAACGGGGGAGGTGCCGCGCTTCGCGGCGGAGGGGGCGAGACTTTCTGAGCTTCGTCGCGGCAGCAGTCGCCGGAGGCCAAACCCCCTCCGGCTCGCGGACTCGCCACCTCCCCCGGTAGACCGGGGGAGGGCGAGATGCGCACTTACGCCCCGCCGACCGTCAGCGACACACCCTTGCCCTTGTGATCGTGCGCGGCTTTTTCCCAGCCGCTGCCCAGCTCGCCAATCGGGTCCGGGGGGATGATCTCGACTTTCTTCTCGCCGAGGCGGGCCTCGCCGCGCTTGACCTTGTCCTGGAACTTCAGGCACTCTTCGAGCAGGCGGGAGAGGATTTCCTCTTCGGGCACGTTGGCGACCTTTTCGCCTTGGACATAGATGATGCCCTTGCGGTCGCCAGCGAAGACCGCGACATCGGCGCCCTCGGCCTCGCCCGGGCCGTTGACGATGCAGCCCATCACGGCGAGCTTGATCGGCAGCTCGATCTGCGTGCTGACCTTGGTGCGCACGTCCTGCACCAGCGAGACGAGGTCCACTTGGATGCGCCCGCACGTCGGGCAGGCGATCAGTTCAGCGCCCTTGCGCTCGCGAGCGCCGAGGGAGTAGAGCATTTCCAGGCCGTCTTCGACCTCGTACTTGCTGTCACTGGCGTACGAGATGCGGATGGTGTCGCCGATGCCGTTGGCGATGAGCGTGCCCAGCGCGACGACCGAGCGGATACAGCCGGTTTCCTTCGGCCCCGCGTGCGTGACGCCCAGGTGCAGCGGGTGGTCAAAGCGCTTGGAGATCTCGGTGTACGCGTCGACAACCGTCGGCACGTCCATCGACTTGGCGCTGATCACGATATCGTGGAAGTCCTGCTCGTAGAAGATGTCGAGGTATTCCTCGAGCTTGGTGATCATGATCGCCAGCAGGTAGCCGCGCTTGTTGTCGTGGAAGAACGCGCCGAGTTCCTTCAGGCGCTTCTGCTTGTCGCGGCGCTCGATGATCGAGCCCTCGTTCACGCCGATGCGGATCGGGATGCCCTTGCCACCCTGCGCGGCCTTACAGGCCTTGATCACCTCGATGACCTGGTCGCGATCCTGGATGTTGCCGGGGTTCAGGCGGATCTTGTGTACGCCCGCCTCAACGGCCTCCAGCGCCCGCTTGAAATGAAAGTGAACGTCAGCCACGATCGGCACGCGCACCTGCGGGATGATCTCTTTCAGTGCCTCGGTGTCCTTCCGCTCCGGCACCGCGACGCGAACGACGTCAGCGCCGGCCGCGGTCAACCGGTTGATCTCCGCGACGCACTTGTCGATCTCGTGCGTGTACCCGGTGGTCATCGTCTGCACGCTGATCGGCGCGGGCGTTGTGCCGTGCAGCCCCCCGCCAATGCGGACAAAGCCAACACGAGAATCACCAAGAGTCACCTGACGAGTCGGACGGCGGGGTTGCATAGGGGGCATTCTAGGGCGTCGGTCGCCAGCCGCCAGCCTGCAAGCCAAGCCGCGAACCCTCAAGCCTCACGCCTCCTCCTACACCACCCGGCTATGCCCCAGTGCCGGGCTCGTGCCGCGGACGATGGGGCCGAGGTCGGCGATCGCCGCCGCTTGGCCCGGCCACATGAACATCGCCCTGACATCGTGTTCCGCGACCCAGCGCCACTCGCTGTGCTCGCTGTTGAGCGTCGGCGTCCACGCCGCGGACACCACCGCGACAAATCGCGGCGACAGCACGATGCAGTCGATCGACGCGATGTAGAACGGGTAGACCTGTTCCAGTGCCCACATGCCCGTACACATGTCCGAGTGAACATCAAGGCCGACCTCTTCGCGGACCTCGCGCAACGCTGCCGCGATCGCGGTTTCGCCGGTTTCAATGTGGCCCATTACCGGCTGCCAGGTCTGGGCCAGCGGGTCGCGGGCTCGCTTGATCTGGAGCAACTCGATCGAAGCGGGGATGCGTGTGTCCGGCGATTCGTAATCGTGCGAACGCGACACGCGGGCGGGCTCACTGACGCGTGCGATGTACACGTCCACGATGTCGCTGCGAACGCGCGGACCCGGACCGGGCTCACGCCGATAGCCGTCAGAATCGCGATCAGTGGGCATCGACGAGTCTACGGCGAGGAACGCCAGAGTGCTGAGCAATGAGCAATGAGTGCCGTGAGAAGGCACTGGGTACTGGGCACTACGCACTGGTGCGGGTTTGCTGAAAGCTGAAGGCTGGCGGATGCGGAGCTACGCCTTCTCGCCCATCACGATTCGGTCCTTGCCCTCACGCTTGGCCTGCAGCAGCCGCTCGTCCGCGGCGTGCAAGAGCTCGCTGGGCGTGAGGCCGTCCCACGGAAACGTCGAGAGCCCGCCGCTGACCGTGAGCGTGCCCGGCGCGTGGGCCGAGAGCTTGGGGAACGCGTGTTCTGAGACGCGCTGCTGAAAGCGCCGGACCACCTGCCACGCGCCGATCGGCTGCTGGCTCCCGGCGACGCGCGGGCCATCGGGATCAAACAGCACAATCGCCAGCTCATCGCCGCCGATGCGACAGACGCGATCGTTCGGGCGCACAGTCGCAGTGAGCAGTCGCACGAGCTCGATCAGGATCTCATCGCCAGCGCCGTGACCGTACTTGTCGTTGTAATACTTGAAGTTGTCCGCGTCCAGCAGCAGCACGCAGAAGCTTGCGCGGCTGCGCTTGGCCTGCTCCGCCGCCTGCGAGACGTAGCGCTCGAAGTACCGGCGATTGAACGCGCCGGTGAGTTCGTCGGTCGTCGCGTCTTTTGACAGCCGCTCGCACTGCTCCTGGCTGGCAAGGATCGCCCCGAGCCACGCGCTCACGGCTCTTCGCAGCGCTGTGTTCTCGTGCGCCGCGCTGGTCTTGAGCACGCCGAAGACGCGACCTTCGCTGGCGACGATCTCGCCGCCGACTGCGCCGGGTGCTTCGTCAAGCGTTGCGTCGGGGCCGAGCAACTCGCGCACGCGGGCCATGAGCATCGGCCGGATCGGGCGTCCATCGAGCATCGCGCGCAGCAACGCGGCCTCGGAGTTCAGCCACGACGCAGACGCCGCGGCGCTCATCGTCGATGACGAATCGAATGCACGCGAGGGCAAGGGCGGTGGCGGCGTCCACTGCGATTGCGGGCTCGCCGGGCTCTGCGCCGGCACGACCACGGGCGAACCCGCCGCGCTTGGCATTATCGGTGCGCTGGCAGTCGAGGAAGGGGTTGCGTCGACGCCGGGGCCTGCGTGTGTGCCCGCGATAGCCCGCCGGCCCAGCACCAGGTCGCGCAGTTCCTGGCCATCGCAGCGCGTGGAGACGCGCCCATCGAGCCCGCCAGTAGCTTTGCTCGGCGCCGCGGCCGTCGCGTTGGCGCGAGCGACACCCAATACATGCACCGTCGGATCTATCTCGCGCAGCGCATTGATTAACCCCTCGGTCGTCAGGCCGACGGTCTCCGGCTCACTCTCGGGCCCGAGGATCACCACCGCTTGCGTCGGCGAGTTTCGATCGATCGGGTCGTTGAGCTCACCGATGGCGTCGAGCATGTTGCCGGCGCGAATGAGCTCAATGCCGTCGTCACGGCGCAGCGTCGCCTCAAGGCCCGTTCGCCCGACGACGATGACGCGCAGCCCGGTGGCGCTCGCGCTCATGGCTCACCGCCCGGCGGGTGTGGGGGGGATGGTTGCGGCGGGGCGGGTCGCGGTCATCGGGGCCGAGGTCGCGCAGCAACATGCGGAGTTCTTCGGCGCTCAGCACGTCGCCGCGGGTGCCCTCGTTGGGCGCGTCGGTCAGCGTGGTCGCGTCGGGTGTCGGGCTTGACTGTGCGAGGAACCCGTCCAACTCGCTCTGTTCGCCGGTAAGTCGTAGGCGCGGGCGTGCCGCGCTGCGCGACGTGTCGATCGAGCCTGCGCCCGTGTGGGCCGCGGGGCGACGGTCCAGAGGCGCCGGCTCGACGCGGCTCGGCAGGCGAGCGCTGTCGAGCGTGGGCCAGCTCGCGGCTTCATCACGCGTTGCGCTCATCAGCTCGCCCTCGTCGCGCACCCGCCGATAGACCCAGACGCGCCCGCGCGGGGCGTACTTCTCCATGGCCCGAAAGACGTCGCCGCTGCCCAAGAGTTGTGACGGTTGGCAGAAGACGACGACGAATCCCTCGCGCCCCGCCTGGCTGGACATGGCGCAGGCGGCGCTCATAATGCTCATGGCGTCACGCCGAACCCGGGCTCGGACACCCCGACGCCCGAGGCTCTGGATCAGGTCGCTCGGCGGGTCTTGCGCGACGGGCACCCAAACAAGGCATTCGTCTTGGACGGACGAGGTGTCGTTGGTATCCCCATGTCGGTGGGACGCACGCGCCCGCGCAGAACTTGCGCCGGCGTCGCCAGGGTTTCTATCTCCCGGATTGTCGCGCGGCTCGCCGCCGGGAACACGGCTCATGGGAGAGTTGAGTGTAACACATGTTGGCGAGTCGGTTGTCAGCATTTTCCGCCCTCTACCGCGATTTTCGAGCCCTCAGTCCGTGAAACCCTCGCCACCGATGCCGTGGCGATGACCCGCGGCGCTCTCTTCCGCAGTCCGTTATCGGACGGCCAGAAGTGCGCGGGCCACTCGTTCTGCTCCGTCCGCGGGTCCCAGCGTCTCCAGGGCACGCCGCATTTGCGCCCGTCGTTCGTCGTCCCGTAATATTTCCACCAACCGCGGCGTCAGGGCGAGGGCATTCGCCCCAGCCTCCACTTTGTCCCGCTCAAGCACCGCCCCGCCCACCCCAACCAACCGCTCAGCATTCAGCCGCTGGTGCTGGTCGCGGTGATAGGGATACGGCAGGAAAATCGTCGGTGTCTGGTTCGCCCACGCCTCACCCACGCTCCCGGCTCCCGCGCGGCTGATCGCGAGCTGCGCCGCGCCCCACCACGCACCGAGCCCCCGCACGCGCGGCGTCACCAGCGCCGACACATCATGCTCGCGATACGCGCGGGCGAGTTCCTCCGCTGTGCGCTCGGCGTCAATGCCCCCGCCGCACTGGTGCAACACGCGCCAGTTCCCTTCGCGAAGCGACGGGGCCAGCGCCGGAAGCATGCGCACCATCGCGTTGTTGATGCTCTCAGCACCGAGGCTGCCGCCGGTGATCATCAGCACGCGCTGCCCGGGTTCGGCGCCAACAGCCCGAAGGCACGCGTCGCGAGCGCCGCCGCGCGCGTTGGCGCGGACGATCGGCGGCACAACCGACCACGATCGGGCGTAGGTCGCGGTCGTCGGCAGTGCGGTGAACGATCGCGTCGCGTGGCGTGCGATCCAGCGGTTGGCTTTGCCGGGCTGGGCGTCGAGGTTTACCAGCGTGATATCGAGCCCTTCGGCGCGAGCGGCTTGAACGCACGGGGCCGCGACGAAGCCGCCCAGCGCGACGACGCGCACGGGCTGGCCCTGTGCATCGGCCCGCAGTGCGCGATAGAGCTTGCGGGCCTTGCGGATGCTGCGTCCCCAGGAGGCGACGAACTTGATCAGGGTGCGCGGGCGGAGCCCCAGTGGGCGTGCATCCAGCGCCGCGAACTCCACACCTTCGGGCGAAAGGACCGCGCGGTCCACGGCGCGATCGCTGCACACGTGCACGCGGCGGACACCGTTCTCTCCCGCGATGGCGACGAGTTGTTCGCCGATGGCCAAGCCCGGGTAGATGTGCCCGCCGGTGCCGCCGCCGACGAAGACGAACGTGGGCCGCGCGTGCGTGGAACGCGTGGCGGCGGTGGAGTTTTCAAGCGGAAGCTGGTCGCGATCGATCACGCGCGGAGGATAGCGGAGTGGCGGGGGGCGATGCGCGTGGTGAAGGCGGAGTTGCGAACTACGATGTCGCAGCCGCGGGCGTGGCGAAACTGGCAGACGCGCGGGACTTAGGATCCCGTGGGCTCAAACCCCGTGCAGGTTCAACTCCTGTCGCCCGCATTGGGCGGTGCGCTCGCGCAAGCGCGCCGACGAGCAAGGGTTCAAAGCGCATGCACGCTCCCGCGACGCGACTCAAGCGTGAAACGACGGAGCGGCACAAGGCGTGAGCGAGTCGTGCCGCAGGCGGCGCAGTGGTGTCGTGGGTTGAGTCCACATGCGCAACGCGGCGATCCGCGCGAGGGCACACGTCGCGGCGCGAGTGACGAGATGAACAGAGCGAGCCAGCAAACGCGAGGTGCGCCTGCTCACGCCCACACCCTTAAGTCATTTCGCGTGAGTTTGGGAAGTCTGGGCGAAAGAGTGGGGGAAATGCTGAGGGCAATCCCCTTCAGGAGCGAGCCTGATTTGAGGACGGACTGTCGGTTTGCGTCGGGAGATGAGCGTCACGTTCAGACTGCGTGAACGATCGCTCAGATTGTGCCTGACTTTCAAGCATTTCGGTTGTCAACGCACGCGAGGGCATGTACATTCCCGGAACCAAGGTGAGGGAGAGATTTTCCCTTCATACTTGGACGACACGCGGATGCACGGCAAAGGGCGGAAGCTCTCAGCCGACGGGTAGTACATGCGAGGAGAGGGTTTCGGCGCCGATCACGGCACCGATTCTCGTGGCTGGTCCCCTTGGATTGGTTCTCTCTCCTATGCCTGGTACGAACGGCTCCAACAACTTGAGCTCGTCCACTCGCTCAACGCAGGATGCCGCGGCGAGCCTTGATCCATTGGCCGACCACGCCGAGGGAATCTCGCGGCTGGTGGGATCATCGCCCGCGATGATCAAGCTTCGTAAACTCGTCCAAGCGGTTGCACAAAAAGAGTGCACCGTGCTGATTCGTGGCGATTCGGGCACCGGCAAGGAACTCATCGCACGCACGCTTCACGAGCAAAGCAAGCGTGCAAACGGTGCCTTCGTCGCGGTCGATTGCACCGGCCTGCGCGACACGCTGCTGGAATCGCAGCTCTTCGGTCATGTCAAGGGCGCGTTCACCGGCGCTGAGCAGAACACGATGGGCTTCATCCGCTCGGCCGACGGCGGGACGCTCTTCCTCGACGAGATCGGCGAGCTTGAGCCCAAGACGCAGGCCAAGCTGCTTCGCGTGCTGCAAGAACGCACCGTCGTCCCGCTGGGATCCGTCAAGCCCGTGCCCGTCAACGTCCGCGTTCTGGCGGCGACTCATCGCGATCTGAAGAAGATGGTCACGCACGGCCAGTTCCGCGAAGACCTCTATTTCCGCCTTGACGTCGTCACCGTTTCCGCCCCGAAGCTGAACGAGCGCCGCTCCGATGTCGTCCCGCTGTGCGAGCATTTCCTTCGCGAGGTAGCCGCGCTGTACGAGGAGCCGGTGAAGCAACTCTCTGCTGAGGCCGTCAAGGTGCTCACGAGCTACGACTGGCCGGGCAACGTGCGCGAGCTGGCCAATGCGGTAGAGCACGCCGTGGTCTTCAGCAAGAAGCACGAGATTGACGTGCTCGATCTGCCCGAGCGCGTGCGCGGCGTGACGTCCGAGCCGCTGAAGCTCGATCTGGTCGATGGTCCGATCATTCCGCTGGAGAGCGCCGAGCGCGGCTTGATCATGCGGGCACTGAAAGCGACCAACGGCAACCAGAGCCGGGCGGCGGAGATGCTGCTGATCGACCGTCGCCGGCTGAGCCGGAAGGTGCAGCGCTACGGGCTTGATCATCTGATCTCGCCGGTCGCGGACGAGACAGTGCCGCCGCCGCGGATCGCGCGGGCATCGGGGGAATGAACGACGGAGAGTGAATTAGGGGCATCGCCCACGCGAGGCCCGCGCCGCCGAGACCTGAAAAGGAACTCGGCGGCGATCGCTTTTGGCCGGCAACAGTCTTTGCAACGATCGCGGTCCGGGTGAGTTGGGAAGCTGGCGAGGTGGTAGCGCCAAAATGGTCGCGGGGCCAAAGTGGCGCGCGGGATCGCATTCTCGCTTGCCGGTGCAATCACATGGCTCGCGTCAAGCCGACGAGGAAACGGCGTTGGTTTGTCAGTGAGTTCGGCGTGGCCACGGCACGCGATATGCAATGGCCCGCGGTCAGCCCGCTCGGCGCGGCTGAGCGCGATGTGATCCATTTTGCACCACATGTCAAAACAGACCAACTCGAGATCGGCATCTCGTTTGGCGAAGCGGATGATCACCGTGGGCCGCGGCAACGGCCAGAATGCACCAACTTTGCGAGCTCGTTGCGTGAGTGCGAGTTCATTTCAAACTGGCGTTTTTATTGCGATTTTCCGCGTGATTTGCGTTCGTCCACGATCGCCGCGCGCGTTGGCACGGCGTGTGCATTCTCTGGATGGAGAGAGGCGGTCCCACGACCGAAGGGAGTGTTCCTGGTCATGTCTGGCCGCTTTTCATCCAATGTCATCGTCGTGAAATACGACGATGAGATGCTTTCCGGGCTCAGTCGGTGCGTGCTTCGCCACCGCTGGAGCGTTCTCGATGGCCGCGCTGAGAAGTCGCTGGTCAAAGAGATCGTGTGCTCGCGAGTTCCGGTCCTGCTTCTGCAGGTGCCGAAGGACTCCGCGCCGGCCCTGGACCTGTTGACTCGGTTGCAGCGGCTGTGGAGGCCTCTGACAACGGTTGCGATTTCCAGTGACGAGTGTGAAGAGACAGAGACTTGTTTGCGGCGTGCGGGTGTCTCGGCGTATCTCGGCCCTTCGAGTTCGCAGGAGACGATCGATCGGGTGCTGAGTCAGCTCGCGGTGGGTTCGGTCGCTGGCGGCAATGAGGTCGAGATCAAGATTGCAAAGACAAGCGGCCGCAAGGTGAAGTGAAGTCGGCAGCGAGATGCGTGACGGTTGATCGGTTGAGCTTGTGGTCTATCGGTTCGGTGTTCGAGTCGGTGAGGATCAGCGGCAACGGACTGCCTGGTTACTGCTGGTTGGTGGAATATCACGACACTCCTTCCTCCCACCGCTGACCGGCGGAGAGAGAGCGAGGTGGGACGTGCCGCTGATCCTAGCCGATTCGACAAGATCCTGACGGGTGTGGGCTTGAGTGACAAGTGAAGAGCGAGAGCCTTGAGCATCGATGCGTGCGAACGCGTCGTTGACGATCGACGGCGGGATCAGTGGATTCTGCTGGTGGGCAACATCACGACACTCCTTCCTCCCAGTCTACCGGTGGAGAGAGAGCCCTGAGAACGCCGTCGATCGACGATGACCCGCTTCGTCGCGCGTGTGACCTGAGAAATCAACGCGTTCTGATTTACTCGCAGCCCCGCTGGCGAGAGAGAGACCCGCCCAGTGCCCGAGAGGGCGTTGCGGCGAATTCGCGGCCTGTCACGCCTGCGTGCTCACCTGGATCCCGATATCTGTTTCTGCAACATGGCCGCGGGGTGGGGGCGTGGAGATGTCATGACCGCGCTCAAGGTCTGGTCCAGTTCGCCGACGGCGGTTTCAGTGAATCGCGGCCCCGGCCGGGCGTCGATCGCTCGCCTGCTGCATCGCTCAATCTTTGATGTCATTCTGGTGTGTGTCGGAGTTGTGTGCGCCGTGTGCTCATTGGGAGACGTTCGGCGCGACGCCTGACTCGGTTTGAAAAACTCGACTCTGTCCCGCTCGTTTGGCGGGACCGAAGATGTGTGACGACGACACCCTCGCCATCTTCAACGCCCGCGGTTCTCCCTCACCGGTTGCCGCGGGTTTTTCGTTGTGGCGGCGAAGTCCGGTGTGCGGACTCAGCGCGGGGGCCTGACGCCGAGTCGACCGGCGAGTATTGACACACGGGAACGTGCGATGGGTGCGGTCGGTCTGGGATTGCTGATGGTCGCGGCGATTGTGCTTGCGGTCGCGCTTGTCGCGGCGGCGGCGACGTTGCTGGTGATACTTGTTGCCGGCATCGTCGCGGTGATCGTGTCAATCACGTTCGCGATCGTCGCAACTGTCTTCATAATCGGAGTGAGCGTGATAGTGACGCTGGTCGCGACCGCGGCCGCGGCCGTCGCGCACGATCATTGAGGTCAGCCCCGATCGCGCTGCGCGTTCTGTCACACGATCTTCGCGCGGACTTGATCGAAGAAGCAGGCAATCGTCATGCACACGCACGCCCTGATGGGTATGCTGTTGTCCGCACACGAGCACTGAACTCGCCTCGCTGAGATCATGAGTTGTGAAGTCCGAGGGTGACGTTTGTCACTCAGTCACGTTGTTCCTACCAATCGCTCGCATCGGCTACGTTGTCGGTGCGGGCGTTTTTTATTGGGAGCCGGCAATCGGGAACCGGCAATCAGCAATCGTGAAGACGTGCGGCGAGAAAACGGGAAGCACAAACGCGCTCGCCGCGATCACTTCGTCACTCTGCCATTTCCCACTTCCGCATTACACCACATACGTCAGCTTGACCTTCGACGGCGAGAACCCGTGCTCGTCGAAGATCGCGATCTCGTTGGTGGAGCCGGCGATGAGGAAGCTTGACGGCACGAGCATGGTCGCGTGCGGGCCGACGGGCTTGCCCTTGCCAGTGGCGTTGAAGAATCGCCCGACGTGGCGACCGTTGACGTAGATCTGGCCCTTGCTCAGGCCGTTGAGTGAGACGTTGAGGTGGTGGGTGAAGCCGTGGGAGTGGCCGCCCGGCGCGGCGGGGACGCTGAAGCGGGCTTTGGACCAGCTCGGTCCCTTGCTGGCGGCGCGGAGCGGCTTGAACGCCGAGTCGATCGGCGTTTCCCACTTGGCGAATGCCCACTGAGCGTCCTGCGTCAGGTTGGTCACCTGGTCGTAGAACTCCACGCTCTTGATCAGCGTGGCGCGATCGGCGCGAGCGGAAGTGAGCAGCGCGAGTTCGAGGGTGTTGTCGCCGCGGGCCATGAGCTCCGGGTCGATGGTGAGCTGGCGCGGGCTTGCGCCGTCAAAGAACGCGATGGGCTTCTCGTTGAGAATGATCAGCCCGCGATGCGGCGCGCCCGGTGGCAGGCTGATCGTCATGAGCAGCGTGTGCTTGCGCTTGCCGGACCAAGTCCACGCGGTGCGCTCGGGCTCGGTGACATCGGCGGAGTGGACATCAAACAGCGGCGTGCGGAATGAGAACGCCTCAAGCGGGCGATCGGTGCGCGTGGTGGCCTTGCTCAGCGCGCGTGCGGGCTTGATCTCCCAGATGGGGCCAACGATGCCCTTGGGCTCGCCAAGCTGCTGGCCGCCGCTGGCGCGGCCGAGATTCTCGGCGAGGATGACGAGCGATTGCTCCTTCTTGCGGAAGGAGATGGTCGCGTCGCCAAGCCCGGATGCGCCGGGGCCGACACCGATCACGCCAGCGTCTTGTCCGCTGATGAACAGGTGGAGGCGGTCGCCGCTGCCGGGGGAGGCGACGAGCGTCTTGCCTGCCGCGGGCGGCTTGAAGTTGCAGCGATACCAGCCGTATCCGTAGGGCGCGCCGAGGGTGGCGAGGTCGGCGGGTCCGGCGATGGAGGCGAATCGCGCAGAGGTGCCGGCGGTGTACTCGGTTTGTTCCGCGGTGAGCCAGGGCGTGAGCGTGGGGGGCGCGGGCGACTTGGGACGGGCCGCGAGCAGCACCGGGCTCGCCGGCGATTCCTGCATGACCTCTTCGGTGATCGTCGTGGTCATGGGCTTCTTGCCCTTGGCTTTGCCAGCCGGCGGCACGTTGACCGTCCGCGTCACCTTCACCTTGCGGGGCGGCTGCGGCAGGTGGTACTTGATCGTCGAAACCTCGCCGCTGGCGCTGTAGCGCACGACCTCGCGATCGGCCTTGTACACGATCGGCTCGCCGGTCACGGCGAGATCGTCAGCACCGAGGTACACCGCGTCGTCGCTCACCAGAAGCTTCGGCAGCATCTCGTCGCGGCAGATCACCACCAGGATGTTCTCGTGCTCGATCGCCTCCGGCTCGTCGCCGGTCGGAACGTTCGTCTCCAGCGGCGCGTCGTTGATCGCCAGGCGCACCGGCGAACCGGCGGGCCCCGCAATGACAAAGACCTTGCCCACCAGTGCGAACGGTGAGAGATTGCAGTAGTTGAGTTGCGAGCGACCGGCAAGGCGAACATCAAACAGGCACCAGGTGACCTGGTTCTGGCCTAGGTATGCCGGGAGCGTTGAGCCGTCGTTCATCAGGAGCTGCGCGGGGCGTTCGCCCGCCGGACCGGGCCCGGGGATGCGCGAGCCGTAGACAAATGCGACCGAACCCTGCGATCCTGCGGCGTACGACACCACGTGCCCCGTTGACGGCAGCTTCGGGTTCGTCACCGAGAACACCGACTCAGGCACAAGGCTCACGCCCGCCCGCTTGGGCTCAAGGTTGGAGAGCACACGCGCGAAGCGCGACGCGAACATCGCGACGCGGCGCAGCGGGTGAAACAGCGCGCCGGGCGTGCCCGCCTCGGTCAGCGGCGCGGATTGATCGTTGCTGGTGGTGTAATACGCGTCGAAGGATTGCGGCGAACGCCCGGCGGAAAAGCCGAAGTTCGTGCCGCCGCAGAACGGCTCGATGTTGAACTGCCCAGCCGCGGCGATGATCTCCGTCAGCTCGCGCTGCAGCTCGTTGGAATCGATCGCCGGGTTGGCCCGCGGGGCGGCGCCCCACGTCTCGGCCTGACCAACGGTGAACGCGCCGACCATGCGCGGGATCGACGAGCGCACGGCCGTGAGCTGGCGCAGCGTCGAGAGCATGTCGCTGGAGCCGGTCCAAGTATCGATCTCGCTCTCAAGACCCTGCCAGAGGTTGTTGGCGTTGAGGATCGGAACATCGAAGCCAGACTCGCGCAGGTAGCGACCGATCTCGCCCAGGTATTGCGGGGCCAGGGCGTCGTCGCCGCAGGTCCAGGCGGACTCGGCCTGAACGAGGATCACCGGCCCGCCCGGGCCGGTCTCGGTGGCGGTGGCCTGAAGGTCACGGACCTGGTTCGCGACGGCGTTGAAGAAGCGGCTGGTCGCTTCGAGGAACGCGGTGTTAGCAGTGCGGAGCTTGACGTCCTTGAGCGACAGCAGCCAGACGGGGAGACCGCCGAGGTCGTAGCCGGACCCGATGAAGGGCCCGATGCGCAAGATGCAGTACATCCCCGCGGCGCCGACAAGCTGCACGAACGCGCGCAGGTCGTTCTCGCCCTGAAAATCAAAGGAGTTCGGGCGGGCTTCGTGACGCGACCAGACGATGTTCGTCGTGATCGTGTTCAGGCCCGCCTGCTTGGCGGCCATGATGCGCGCGGCCCATTGGTCGCGCCGCACACGTGCGTAGTCGATCGTTCCTCCGACCAGGAAGATGCGCCGACCGTCAATGAGAAATGATTGCGAGTCGTAGGTGATGGACGCCACTTGGCAGAACCCTCCGAAAAGGGAAGCGCCCACGACGCACCGTCCATTGACCGAACTTAAGGCCCCGAAGTGGGCCGGTGAGCCCGTGCCGGGCAGCTCAGCCCGGCGCGGAGGATCGAGGGGGGAGGAGCATAGGGAGAAGGGCGGACGCAAGCAACGCATCTGGTGTGTCTCGGGTACACTTCGAGCCCGATTCAACCGCAATTGGGGTCGTGTTCACCTAATATATTCCTACTCTTGAGATCGGAAACGCCTTGATGACACGCCCCCACGCAGACAACCAATGGCCTGCGTGCCTGTTGATCGTGCTCGCGTGTGCCGTGCAGATCCCAAATTCAGGGTGTCACGGCGACCTCTCGGATATTGATGCCCGGACCGACGAACTCGTCCGCCAGCGCTCACTCCTGCTGGGCGGCCAAGGCGTCGTGCCGACGCGATCTTGGAAGGAGCCGCCGGACCTTGATCGCCCGGAGTCACGTCGCGAACGTCCGGACACCACCGATCCCGAAGCCAGCGCCTTGCGTCTGCGCGTCGCGGACGAGAATCGCGATGTCGCCGCGCGCCTCTCGGCCATGGTGAAGCCCGCCGAGAGCGGGCTTGAGCTGGACCTCACCGGCTCGCTGCGTCAAGCTCAGATGACTGGGCGCGAGCTGCTGAACGCCGAGGAAGAGTACATCCTCGCCGCCATCCGCCTGCTGCTGGAGAAGCACCTCTGGTCGCCCCGGTTCTTTGCGTCGATCTCGCCGCAGATCGTCGATCGCTATGCGCCGTTTCAGCAGAACACCACGGCGCTGGAAGTCGTCAACCAACTCGGCGTGACCCAGCGGCTTCCCTACGGCGGGCAGGTCGAAGCGGCGTACGTCTATTCCATCGCCGAGCAGCTCCGCGAAGTCGCGACCGATCGCTATGTCGATTCGTCCTCGCTGGTGCTCTCGGCGAACGTGCCGCTGCTGCGCGGGGCCGGTGACATCGCGCGCGAGGACCTGATCCAGCGCGAGCGAGATCTGGTCTATGCCGCCCGAACGTTCGAGGACTTCCGACGCTCGTATCTCGTTTCCATCGCGCGGGATTACTTCGATCTGCTCCAGCAGCAACGCGAGATCGCCAACCAGGAGAACGCGCTCAAGCAGCTTCGTGCTCTGGAGACCCGCACCGCGGCCCTGGTCGAGGCCGGGCGACAAGCGGAGTTTCAGAAGAACATCGCCAGCAACGACGTGCTGGTCGCGACGTCGCGTCTGGCGTCACAGGCGGAGCGGTATGTGCTCGCGCTGGACCGTTTCAAGGTACGGCTTGGCTTGCAGGTCAGCGCCAGCGTGGTGATCAAGGGCGAGCCGCTGGACCTGCCCGAGCCTGACATCACGCCCGAGGCAGCCGGCGAGCTGGCGCTGCAATACCGACTGGACCTGCAGACGCTGCGTGACCGCCTTGAAGATCAGCGTCGGGCCGTGCGGAACTCCAAGAACCTGCTCCTGCCCGATCTCAGTGTTTTCGGCTCGGCGTCACTTGGCGGTGATCCGTTCTCGCAGCGGGCACAGCCGATCTTCAACCCCGATCGCTCGACCGTCAGCGGCGGGCTCACGCTCAACCTCCCGCTGGATCGCGAGACCGAGCGCCTGCAGCTTCGCGCCTCGATCATCGCGTTCGAGCAGCAGCAACGGGCGCTCGAGCAGACGCGCGACAACGTGATCGTGGACGCGCGCTCACGCGTCCGCGCGATCGAGCGCACGCGATTCGCGTTGCAGCTTGCCGACCGGGCGGTGTTCATCAACCGGCGTCGTATGGAGGAGCAAGAGCTCAAGGCCGACACCGTCACCGCTCAGGACGTCGTCGATACCGCCAACGCGCTGCGCGACGCGGAGAACGCACGAGACGGAGCCGCGACGGACCTGAAGAACGCGATCCTGGATTACCTGGTCTCCACCGGCCAACTCCGCGTCTCGCGCGCGGGGCTGCTGGAGAAACCGGTGGAGGAGCGGTGAGCCATCCGCCATCAGCCTCCAGCTCAAGCACATCACGCGTGGCGCTTTGCCGGTTCCGTCTGGCTGTAGGCTGAAAGCTGACGGCTGAAGGCTGGCTGCTACCCTCCGCCCTATGGCCATCATCGTTTTGCAGCATTCGGATGTCGACACCCTGGGCCGGCTCGGGCCTTCGCTTCGTGATCTTGGGCACAAGCTGGACGTCCGCCGTCCGGATCGTCACGGCGTCAGCGCGCTGCCGACGGATTACGACTCCGTCCATGCGTTGATCGTGCTCGGCGGGCCGCAGAATGTGGGCGATGAGTTGCCCTGGATGGCACCGGAGCTTGAGTACATCAAGGGTGCGCACGCCCGCCAACTTCCGCTCTTGGGCATCTGCCTGGGCCATCAGATGATCGCGGCGGCTCTGGGCGGTGAGGTCACCGTCGCCGCGAAGCCCGAGTTTGGCTACTGCGCGATCCGCACCGGCGTGCCGGGCCAGACGGACACGATGCTCGCGGGCGTGCCGTGGAACGCGATGGTCTTTCAGACGCACGCGCGCGAGGTCAGCAAGCTCCCGCCGGACGCGACGCTGTTGCAGTCGTCGGTCGATTGCAAGGTGCAGAGCTTCCGCGTCGGCCTGCGCACGTACGGCTTCCAGTATCACTTCGAGGTCACGCCGAGCGAGGTCGATGCCCACTGCAAGACCGCGTCGGCCCAGGCCGCCATGTCGGCCCGCGGCCTCACGCTCGACGCGGTGCGCCGTCAGGCGGCGGAGCACGCTGACATCGCCTCGCGCGTCGGCACGCGTTTGTGCGACAACATCTCCATGGTCATGTTCCCGATGCTGCGCCATGCCCGAATCTGATGTTCGCATCCGGCATCACAGTGACGTCCACAACGCGGCCATTCGGAGCCCTCCGTGCGCAAGGCGGTTTTTCTCGATCGTGACGACACAATCACCGACACGCACCCGGCGACGTCTCATCTGTCGCGCCCGGGCGATCTGTTCGATCCGGAGCTTGTGCGGATCCTGCCGGGCGCCGCGGGCGCGGTCGCGCGACTGAACCGCGCCGGCTACGTCGTCGTGTGTTTCACGAGTCAGGGCGGGCTGGCCCGCGGGCCGATGGAGAACAGCCCGCCGGCAACGCTGACCCAAGTGGAGCGCGTCAACGATCGCATGCGAGAGCTCCTCGCGAGAGAAGGTGCGCATCTGGACGCGCTCTACTACTGCCCGTTTCACCCCAAGGGCGCGGTGCCGCGCTTCACTCGTGAAGACACATGGCGCAAGCCCGGGCCGGGGATGATCCTGACCGCCGCGGCTGAGCTGAACCTCGACATCTCCAAATCCTGGGCCGCGGGCGACATGGCCCGCGATGTGGAGGCGGCCATCAACGCGGGGATTGAGAAGTCGCGGGCGATCAGGCTGCACGCCGTGAGCCCGGAGGGTGGCGGCGCGTGGGCGGTGAACCTCGTGGACGCGGTGGAGATGATCCTTCGCGCCTGACGCGCTGATCTCGGATATAACTGGCCCCGATGTCTGAGCCTCGCGCCGCCCGTGTGCTGGTCTTCCTGCCCTCGTGGCTGGGCGACACGGTCATGGCCACGCCGACGCTGCGGCTGTTGCGCGAGGCGATGCCGCGATCCGTGATCGTCGGGCTGGTGCGTCCGGGGCTGGACGAGCTGCTGAGCGGCAGTGACCTGCTGGACGACATCATCGTCGCCGACGGGCGCTCCGTCACGGGCCCGGCGAAGATCGCGTCAAAGCTGGTGCCCCTGCGGTTTGACGCCGCGCTGCTTCTGCCAAACTCGTTCGCGAGCGCGATGACGGTGCGTCTGGCGGGGATCCCGATCCGCGTGGGCTACGACCGCGATGGCCGCGGCGTGCTGCTCACCGAGCGCTTGCTCGCGCCGCGCCGCCCGCCGCCACGGCGCGGGTGGGAGCCGATCAGCGCCGTGGATTACTACCTCACCGCAGGCCGCGCACTGCTGGAGACCCTGAGCTCACGGCGCTACCTGGTGGATATCGCCACGCGGACCGACGGCTCACACGTGGTGAACTGGTCGCCGATGCTCGAACTCTCCAGCACCGAGCGCCAGGACCAGCAGTCGCGCGAAGTGCTGCTCAAGGGCGGAATCGAGCCCGGACCGGTGTACGGCGAAGTCGGCCCCGCGTGCGAGCCGTTCGCGCTCATCAACCCCGGCGGCAACAACCCCGCCAAGCGCTGGCCCGTCGAACGCTTCGCCGGCGTGGCCCACCACCTGATCAGCCGCTACCGGCTGAAGGTTGCGATCAACGGCTCCCCGGCCGAGGGCGAGCTGGTGTCGATCATCCGCGATGCGATCGTGCTGGACCATCCCGAGGACGAGCGCATGGTGGTGTGCCTGCACGAGCTCGGCGGCACGGTCGCGTCGCTGAAGGGGATCGTGCGGCGGGCGAAGCTGGTGCTGACCAATGACACCGGGCCAAGGCACATCGCCGCGGCATTCGGCGTGCCGTGCGTCTCGCTGTTCGGCCCGACGGACCCGCGCTGGACGCTGCTGCCAGAACTCCCCGGCGTCGAGCGCGAGATCATCATCACCGCCGACCCGACGCTGCCGGCGGAGGAACTCGCGGACGATCACCCGGAGCGGTGTCGGATCGACCGGATCACCACGGCGGAGGTGATGGCGGCGGTCGATCGGCTGATGGGGAGGGGAAGGGCCGAGGTTTGAGGGCCGAGGGCCGAGTGGGGCAACAGGGCCACATGGCACATGAAGGCAAAGGCGCGTGATGAGGGCGGCGCGGTGTTGTTGCAGGTGCGATGAATCGCGCCGCCGGATGCGCCGTAGGCGGTCACAACACTCGCGAGACTTCAATCGGGTACTTTGCAGTGTGCCTGACTCCGGAGCTTGCGAGGAGTTTGACGTCGAGTCGCCACTCGGTTCGGGGCGTCTTTGTCCAGCTTCTAATGGTCGGCGTGGTGGACGCGTCGATGACGGCGTCGATGAGCAGGCCGGCGGCGGGTGAGCCGCGGGAGTCGTCCTCGGCGGGAACGGCGTCGTATGTGAAGAGTCGATCGCGCACCTCGCGACGATGCTTTCCGCTTCCCTCAGAACGAACTCTTTCGCAGATGAGCGTGGCGCTGATCGTGCCCGAGACGCCGGGTTTGAGAGACCCTTCAACCATGATCATGATCCGCCGGCCGGGGGACGGGTTGGGCGGCGTCATGAAGACCTCGGGCTCGTTGAACGCGCCGGCGATGCGCAACCAGCGGATCGCGAGCCAAGTCGACAACCCGAGCCACGCGGTCGAGACGACGACGACGGTCCAGAACATCCCGCCGATGTTGTCAGCGGGGGCGATGACGGCGTGCGCCGCGGGCGCAATGGCCATGAGCGAGGAGATGGCGCCCCAGGCGACCTGCGAACCTTTGTGTTCGGCGAACGTGTTCGTCGGCAGGAGGCGGACCCACTGGTCGTCGATCGGCACTGAAGTCTGGAGCAGCCGGGTGTCCCAGCGATAGATCAGCCACGCCGCGGACCCGACGAACCAGATGCCGAGGTTGATCAGCGCCAGCGGCCAGGCCTGGTATTGCCTGAGGATGAATGCTCGGCGGGGCTCATTGGGATCGTAAAAAGCTCTGACGCTCGTGCCGGTGGGAAAGCCGTTGACACGCCGGTTGACCTCGGAGAAGGAGTCGCTGGCGGCGTCGCCGATGGGGAGCAACCGGGATGAGCGGAGCGCGGCGGAGTTGAAAGAGGGGACGACGTACGCGTACTGGATGTCGGCGTAGCAGTTTGTGGCGCCCTTTGAGCCGCGTGTGGTGATGATTTGGGAGGAGAGGACGGTGCCGTCAACCGAGGGCCAGGACGTGATGGCGATGTACTGGGTCCATTCGCGCTGGACTCCGAGGCCGGCGAGGTAGAGCCCGCCGACGCCCACGAGGAACAGAATCGTGGCACCGACAAGTTGTGTCAACCATCTCATCGCGAGTGACTCCGACACAACGTCGTCTTTTCCCCGGCTGGCCCATGGGCCGGACACCCGGGATTGTTCCAGCGCAATCCTCGCATCGCGTTCGAAGCGGCCCACTTGGTTTCGATCGCGAAGAGGCTAGAATACCACCCGGCTCGACATGCCATCGAGCCGGCGTTTGTGTCCGCGGTTGGTCGCGGCGGTTTGACAACTTGGTCCGTGGTTGGCCGCGAGATTGGTCGATCATGGGGGCATAGCTCAGTTTTGGTAGAGCGCATCCATGGCATGGATGAGGTCAGGGGTTCGAGTCCCCTTGCCTCCACTACGGTGGAATGAACGACGGCCCGATGGGCCGTCGTTCGCTTTTTGGCGCGGTCGGCAGTTTCATCGCCGCCGGGGCGGCGCGGGGCGTGTGCTCCCGAAATGCGGGATGCGTCGCGGCGAGGGCACCTCACTTCCGGTGAGAGTGCGTATGCGCGTAGTGTTTTCACTTCATGGAATTACCTCAACACCGTGCAATTACGAACTTCCTAGGGATGCCTAGGGCACCTTACGGCAACGTAAATCCGGGTACGGGACTTCCCGCATATGACCGGGTGATACTGGTTGAGTCACTGGGTCACTTGGACGGCTGGGTTGCCGCGGGACGGCGACGCAACAGCCACGTGAGTTCGGGCATGCCCAGCACGGCCCCGATGCCGACGTAGCCGACGGTGCCCATGGCGGCACAGGCGAGCAGCCGCAGCGCGTGATCTTTCCAATGGTCATCAACGGACGCTGGCCAGAGCAGGCGCAGGGCGATTACACCCAGCGCCATGCCGCCGGACATCGCCAGCACGCGCAGCACGGCGTTGATCGTGTCGCCATCGAGCATGGTGATCCCCGTCCGGCGGGCCAGCTCGCGCCAGAGCACCAGCACCTGGATCATGGCGCAGATGCTCGTCGCCCACGCCAGCCCGGCCTCGCGCAGGGTCCAGATCAGTGAAACGTTGAGCACGAGATTCACGCCGACCATGCCGATGGCGATCCGCATCGGCGTGCGCGTGTCGCCCAGGGCATAAAACGCGCGGGTGAGCACATGCGTGAGCGAGTAGGCCCACACGCCCAAGGCGAAGCCGAGCAAGACGTCGGCGCAGCGGGCCTTGCCCTCGGGGCTGAACGTGGGAACGAGGGCCGCGGTGGCGTCGTGGCGCACGAGCACGAGGCCGATGGACGCGGGCACGGCGATGAAGAGCGAGAGGCGCACGCCGCGGCGAAGAACGTTGGCAAACTCCGCCGGCTCGTCCGCCGCGCGTGAGAGCAGTGGGAAAACCGCCGAGGCGACTGCGATGCCGAACACGCCCAGCGGGAACTGGTAAATGCGGCTGGTCATCGCGAGGATCACCGAACTGCTGAGATCCAGCGGGTAGGCGACGCCCAAGATCGTCGCGCCGACCCAGAGCGGGTAGCTGGCGATGATCAGGTCAAAGAACGTGTTGAGCTGCAGCGTGCCGGCGCCGATGAGCACGGGCACGAAGCGCTTGAGCATGGTGAACGCGGCGGGTCGGGCCGGGGCGTTGTCACGCCGCCAGCGAACATGCTGCCTCAAGAGCCACAGGAACCAGATCACCTGCGTGAAACCCGAGAGCGTGGTGGCGATGCCGACGGTGAACGCGGCGGGGAGCCCGGCAGTCTCGCCACGCAGGACGTGGTAGAGGCCGACGCCGCTGACGAAGCTGTTGAGGATGAGCGGTCCGCTGGCGGCGGGGCCGAACTTGCCGTGGACTTGGAGGATGCCCGAGAGGATCGCGGCCATGCAGATGAACGGCATGAACGGCAGCATCACCATGGTGAGGGTGATGGTCATGTGGCGTTCTTGATCCGGGGGCAGGAGCATGAGCGCCAGCAGCAGGCCGATTTCGCCAACGAGGGTGAGGATGGACGTCGCCAGCGCCAGCCACAGCATGGTGAGCGAAGCGAGCCGGTCGGCGATGTCGGGGTCGCGCTTATGGGTCTGCGTGTACTCGGGAACGAACGCGGCGGAGAGCGCACCCTCGCCGAAGAGGCGGCGGAAAAGGTTGGGGACGGCGAAGGCGGTCGAGAAGGCTGAGCCGAGGGCGGTGTCGCCGAACATCAGGCCAACGAGCAGGTCTCGGGCGAGGCCGCCAAATCTTGACGCGAGCGTGACAATCGAGGTGATGCGGACGGCGGCGCCGAGTGTGTGACCGCCGGCGTGGTCTGGGCGTGCGGGAACTTGGACAGGGGCCGCGGGCGAGGCGGAATTGCCGGGCGGGGCGGCGGGTTGGGGGTTGCTCGCGTCCATGCGAGATCGAGTCTAGCGGGGGTCGCGGGGTGGTTGATTCGCGGGGCGTGCATCAACGCGGGCTGGGGGCGGCGTGGTATGCTGGGCGCGCTCACTGTGCGGAGGATTTCCGATGCTGACTGTGCATATCTGGTCCCCGAAAGTCGCCTTGAGCGGCAAATCGGTTGGGCACGCCGCGATCACGCTGAACACGGAGTACATCAGTTGGTGGCCCGAAAGCGGCATGCTCAATGTGTCGCCGTACCGTGTGCGATCGCTCGCCATGGACGTGCATGAGGAGGACGGGCGAGCGCCGATGGACACGATCATCCACGGGCTGGACGAGAGCGCGATTTTGCAGTGGTGGTCGGGCTTCGGGCTGCAAGCCAGCGGCGAGCAGTTGCAGGGGCCCATGCCAGCGTACAACGTGCTCAAGCAGAGCTGCGCGACGGTGGCGTCCACGGCGTTGAGGATCGGCGGCGGGGACAAGTTTGCCGGGTGGTGGTCGCGTACGAACATGGTGTGGTCGCCGCTGGACGTGCATCGGTATGCGCAGGCGATCTGCACGGGGATGCGGCAGTCGCGGGAGTGAGCGAGCACAGGCGCACCGACCCGCAGGAACGGGTCGGTGGCACGGGGTCTACATACCCTCGCGGCATGGACATCTTGTACGCGCAGGTTTTCTTTCAAGCGCTCAGCGCGACCGCCATCGCCAGCGGCTTGTTCTACACGGGGTTTCAGTTCTGGCACGCCCGGCGCGCGGCCCGGCACGCCAACTTCACCAAGCTCGTCGAGCTGCAGATGCACCTGCGCGAGATGCGCGTCAGCGATCCCTCGCTGGCCCAGGTGTATCAGCACGATGTCCAGAACGCCTCCACCGAGCGCGAGGTGCGCGAGTACTTCTTCAACCTCATGCAGCTCAGCGTGTTTGAGATCGTCTGGCACGGCCACCGGCACGGGCAGGTGGATGATGACTACTTCATCTCGTGGGAGACGCGTGTGCGCGAGATCGCGGCGGAGGCGAGCTTCCGCAAGATGTTCGAGTCCGGCACCATGAAGATCATGCATGACGGCTTCCAGGTGTACATGACTGCTCTCGTGCGCACGACGCCGGCGCGGGTGACGCCGACGAAGAAGTCGCCGACGCAGTGAGTCGGGCGGAGTTGGCCGAGCGTCCCTCATGATTTGGGTAAAACAGACTCACGCGGCGCGTCAAGACTTGGTTAGACTGGCTCGATGGCAGGATCAACCAGTGGCGTGTGTGTGCGGACGTTTGGCAAGGGGTGGATCGGCGGGCGAACGTGTACCCGCATGACGCGAGTGCTGGCCGGGGTCAGCCTCGCGGCGCTGCTGGTCATGGGCGCGGGAGCCGCGGGGGTGGGCGGGAT
>VYLL01000124.1_pt1 | contig 29068 bp, 25 predicted proteins | sample 5114301 | NCBI WGS metagenome assembly VYLL01 (sample SAMN12291809, study PRJNA351875) | freshwater metagenome | isolation source: freshwater lake | place: USA: Michigan, MSU2 Lake | collected 2011-08-16 | reverse complement strand
CGCCTCGGCCTGCTCGCGCGCCTCGGCCTCGGCGGGCGCGTCGGCTCCGGCACGCAGGGCATGAGCTGGCTCCACGACGCAGACATGAACCGTATCTTCGAGCGCGCCATCACCGACCCGGCCATGAAAGGGGCATACATCGCGTCTTCACCCAACCCCGTGAGCCAGGTCGAGTTCATGCGCAAGCTCCGCACACACGCCGGCGGCCTCGGCTCGCTCGGCCTCGGCCTCCCCGCCCTCGAACCCATGGTCCGCATCGGCGCACCACTCTTCCTCAAAACCGACCCCGAGCTCGCGCTCTACGGCCGCTACGTCATCCCGCGCCGCCTCCTCGACCTCGGTTTCACCTTCGAGTTCGGGAACCTCAACGAAGCCCTCGCGGATATCTACGCGAAGCGCTGAGGCGAACGCGGCGCGGACGCTGTGCAAGCTCGCGGCCGTTCTGCCCCCCAGCCCCGCCCCGCACACACCCTGAAACTTCCGCCAATTCGCAGCTTTTCCATGGCGTCCGGCCCCCTCCCAGTACACTCGGGCCAGGAGCTTTCACATGGACACCATCGATCGTCGCGTTTTGCTCGGTGCCGCAGGTCTTGTCGGCGTCGCCGCGGTTGCCAGCGTCGCCCGCGGCGGGCCGCTCACGCCCCCCGTCGGCCCCATCACACCCACCGGCAAGACGCTCGATCAAGTCGAGCCGCGCAAGGACGCTCTGTCACTCCCGGGCAGCGCACTCTTCCAGCACGTCATCTCAGAGCCCGGTTCATACATCCTCTCGGCCAACCTCCTCGTCCCCGCCGGCGCCGGCGGCATCCTCATCACCGTCTCAAACGTCACCCTCGACCTCAACGGCTTCAACATCCGCGGCCAAGACGGCGCCACTCGCGGAGTCGTGGCCAACTCCATCCCCGGCCCTGACCAGATCCGCAACATCGCCATCGCCAACGGCCACATCGAGAACTTCCAGGACAACGGCATCAGCGCCGGTGACAGCAGCGTCGGCCTGCGATTTGAGAACCTCTCGATCCGCCAGTGCGGCATCGGCATGTACATCTGGCAGGCCATCGTCAACAACTGCCGCGTGCTCGATTGCGGCAACGGCATCCTCGCGTATGAATCCAACCTCACCAACTGCGGCGCCAACAACTGCGGCACCGGCTACTCACTGGTCAACTCCCGCCTCAGCGAGTCCAGCTCAAACTTCGGCGGCACCGCCCTCGACCTCGACTCCGGCTCTGTCGCCACCGGCATTCAAGTCAGCGGCGCGTTCAACGGCGTCTTCCTCCGCGCCCGCTCCGTCGTACGCAACTGCCACTTCGCCGATATCGCAAACTACGGCGTCGAAGTCTGGCGCGACTTTGGTCCCTCCGGCAAAGAGAACGTCATCGACCACAACACGTTCATCCGCTGCACCACCGCCGCGATCTTGTGCAACGGCGCCGAAGCCCAGGGCAACCTCATCACCAGCAACCGCGCGATCCAATCCGGCACAAGCCCCGCCGTGGCGTTCGCCATCAGCAATGCCAACCGCTACGGCCCGATCGTCGATGTCTCCGCCGCGAGCGATCTCGGCGCAATCACCGCAGCGGCCCACCCGCTGGCGAACCTTGTGAGCTGAGCCGCCACATCCTTCACTCCAAGGCTCCGCGGCGCGTCGAGTCGCTTGCCATGTAGCGGAGTCTGATAACCCGTGATCCGTGATGTCTCCGGGCAGGTCGTGGCGCAACCGGCGACGAAGCCGTGCCCCAGACTTCACACGCGCACGCTGGCACGGGGGCGAGCGCGATTTACACTCCAACTATGCAACAGCACGCTTCCGACATTGACCGCCGCATGATCTTGGGTGTCGCCGGGCTCGCCGGCGTCGCCGCGTTGAGCAAACTGGCCAGCGCCGGACCGCTGGACCCGCCCCCCGGCCCAGTCACGCCGACCGGCGTCAGCCTTGAGGACCTGAGCAACCGCATCGCCCGCGGCGCTGAGGGAATCGCGGAGCCACGAACGCCGGTTCCCGCCGGCTTCAACCCGACCATCACCAACCCCGGCAGCTACTACCTGACTTCGTCGGTCTCCAGCGTCAGCATCGAGTCCGACCGCGTCCAGCTCGATCTCAACGGCTTCACGCTCACCGGCGGATCGAACGCCGCGATCAACATCGAAGCCAGCGACGTCACGATCCGCAACGGTCGCATTGATACCACCGGCAGTTCCGCGGACGCGATCCGCTTCAGCCAGGACGCGGTCACGCTGCGGCGCAACGTGCTCTTGGAAGACCTTGACATCGCCACGTTCGGCTATGTCGCTCGTGCGTTCGGTGCCGGCTCGACAACCACCGCCGACCGCGTCACGCTCCGACGTGTTCGCTTTCTCGCCGGATTCGGCGGCCCGCAGACCGGCGGCGTGATTCTGGGCAACGGATGTGCGGCCGTCGATTGCGTCCTGCTGGGCGGCCGCTCGGGAATCCAACTCGGCGATGACGCGTTCGTCAGCGATTGCGAGTGCTCAGGCGTCACCGATTTCGCCGGAATCAGTGTCGGCAATCGCTCCCTGGTCCGCGGCGTCCGAGTTGATGGCGTGAGCTTCGCCGAGGGGATCAAAGTCGGGGCCGACTCGCTCGTCGCCGACTCGCTCGTCAGCCGCTGCACAACTGGCATCAGCGCCGGCGCCCGCTCGACGATCGATCGCTGCTCCGTCTCCGGCTGCACGGGCTTCGGCGTTCGCGCGGGGCAGCGGCTGCGCCTCGTGAACAGCGTCATCCAAAGCACAACCGGCACGGGCGTAAAGGTCGATTCGTTCGACAGCACCATCGCTGATTGTTCGATCAACATCAGCAGCGGATTGGGCATCGATTTGATCGGGCCCGCCATGATCGAACGCTGCCACATGGCCAACAACAGCGGCGCGATCCGCACCGACGCGCTCACCCGCATTCACGCCTGCCACCTTGACTTCAACGGCGCCACCGGCATCAGCGCCACCAGCACCTCCGTCGGCGGCATGGATATCCGCGACTGCACCATCACGCGTCATACCACCGGCGTCAACCTCGCGGTCGGTGCTGGCAACGCCGTGACACGCTGCATGTTTTCGGGCAACAGCACCGCGATATCCGTCCCCGCAGGCGGCGTCGCGCCGACGGTCAACGCCGCAAACGCGAATAGCGCGACGAACCCGCTCGTGAACCTCGTTCTGTAATCGGCGAACAAGCTCGGGTCACGGCTCGGTGACCCGGGCCTCCTATCATCCCTCGCTTCGGGGCGCGGCGCAATCATGCGCCGCTGAGACGCACCCGTCGAACCTGATCCGGCTCATACCGGCGGAGGGAAAGCGACATGACCACGACCCACGCCCTCACGGCGGACCCCCTCGACATTCTCCTCAAGCACAACCACTGGGCCACGCGCCAAGTGCTGGACTTCTGCCAACCGCTCACCACCGAGCAGTTCCACCAGCGCTTCGAAATCGGCCTCGGCTCCCTCCACGACACGCTCACGCACACCATCGGCGCCATGCGCCGATGGGCCGACCGCATCGACGGCCGCACCATCCGCCCCAGTATTGAGATCCCCGAAGGCAACCCCTGGACATGGGGCGGCCCCGCCACCCAAGGCCCCAAGCCCCCCATCGCCCGCCACGACATCCCGAAGCTCGTCTCCCTCCTGAACGAAGCCGCGGCGGACCTCGCCGGCGTCGCCGATCGCGCCCGCGCCCGAGGCCTCGGCCAGACCGTCACACTCACGTTCCCCAAAGGCACATTCACTCTCACCCTCGGCGGCGCGCTGACCCACGTCACCACCCACGGCCATCACCACCGCGCCCAATGCATCAACATCCTCCGCCGCCTCAGCGCCCCAGCCTTCGCCAACGGCACCCCAGAACTCGGCGTGATGGACTGGCAAGTGGCAGGTGAGCCGGCGTGAGCGTTCAGCCTTTGAAATTTTGAAATTTGAGATTGCGCCGCTTCCCTCGACCCCCAGATCCCTCGATCCCTTGCCTCTTGCTATGCACCTCCCCGAGCTCCCCATGACCCCCACCAACCCCATCGACAACTCAGCGCCCGCCGCCACCTGCTCCAAGCCCAACTGCGGCTGCGGCAAACCCAAAGCACTCGAAGCGCCCACCGCATATCCGCTGCCGATGCACGGCGCCCACAACCCCGGCAACACCCGCAACGTCACCACGCCCGGCTCCTTCGCCAACGCCCCCGACCTCGGCGGGCCGCTGATGTTCTCCAGCCCCAACACCCCCGGCATGCCCGCGCCATCCACCAAGACCGCGTGGGACTTCCTCCCCGACGGCTGGTCCGTCACCAAGCTCGACGCCGCGAGCACGCCCGACAACTTCGCATGGATGGGCCGCGTCGCCAGCGGCAACCCGCACGTCCCCACGATGGAAGTCGCACCCGCCAACGACGGCGCCCGCGGCACCTCCGCCTGCTCCTGCTGCAAGACCGACGCCTCCAAGAAAGTCGAGTTCCTCACCGCCCGCGGCGACCGCCTCAGCGTCTCCTACCCGCGCGCCTTCGTCCCCGTCACGCAGCTCGAGTTCGCCCGCCTCGGCATCGTCACGCCGCAGATGCGCCGCGTCGCCGAGCGCGAACCACACTTCGACATCCTCAGTAGCGGCAAAGGCCCCGAAGCTGTCCGCGACGAAATCGCCGCTGGCCGCCTCGTCATCCCCGCCAACATCAACCACCTCTCATATAAGCTCGACCCAATGGCCATCGGCCGAGCGAGCAAAACGAAGGTCAACGCCAACATGGGTGCCAGCCCAATCTCAAGTGGCACTCATGAAGAAATCGAAAAGTTACAATGGGCCGAGCGCTGGGGTGCAGACACAGTTATGGATTTAAGTACCGGAGGTAATATTGATGATTGCCGAAGTGCAATTGTTTGCAATGCCACGGTGCCGATTGGGACTGTGCCGATCTACTCGATGATCATCGGCAAGAAGATCGAGGACCTGGACTGGCCGACGATTGAGGCTTCGCTGCATCATCAGGCCAAGCAGGGGGTGGACTATTTCACGATTCATGCCGGGGTGCGGCGGGCGCATTTGAAGCATGTCAAGAATCGGTTGATCGGGATTGTCTCGCGTGGCGGGTCGCTTCTGGCCAAGTGGATGCTCGTCCACAACCAGGAAAACATCATGTACACGCAGTGGGACGCCATCTGCGACATCCTGCGGCAGTATGACGTCACGTTCTCGATTGGTGACGGCCTGCGTCCCGGCGGGCTTGCGGATGCCACCGACGCGGCGCAGATCGCGGAGCTCGAGACCCTTGGCGAGCTCACCGAGCGCGCCTGGCGCCGCGGCGTCCAAGTCATGATCGAGGGCCCCGGGCATGTGCCGTTTGATCAGATCGAGTGGAACGCCAAGGTGCAGCGCGCGATCTGTCACGGCGCGCCGTTCTACGTGCTTGGCCCGCTGGTGACGGACATGTTCCCGGGCTACGACCATATCACGTCGTGCATCGGCGCGACGAGCATGGCGTATCACGGGGCCGCGATGCTGTGCTATGTGACGCCGAAGGAGCACCTGGGCCTGCCGAAGAAGGACGACGTGAAGCAGGGGTGCATCGCGTACAAGATCGCGGCCCACGCCGCGGACGTCGCGCTGGGCATCCCGGGCACGCGCGATCGCGATGATGAGTTGACCAAGGCGAGGGCCGCGCTGAACTGGGAGAAGCACTTCGAGCTCTCGTTCGACCCCGACACGGCCCGCGCGTACCACGACGAAGACCTCGACGTCGACACCGACTTCTGCGCCATGTGCGGGCACGATTGGTGCAGCGTCCGCATCAGCAAGGAGATCGTGGAGTTCGTCAGCGGCAAGGCCGAGGGCTTTGAACGCATGGGCGGCAAGGACGGAATGACCCCCGGTGCCGCGATCAAGTCCGCCGCGCTCACGCCAGAGCAGCAGGAAATCCTCGCCAAGCGCGGCGTGCTCTCGCCGGACGAGATCCACAAGCTCGCCAGCAAAACCAAACGCGCCATGTCCAAGGGAGCCCCGAGCGCAAGCTCGGGGACCAACGCGGCAAGCAGCAGCGCCGAGAGTGGCAAAGTGGCAGAGTGGCAAAGTGGCAAAGCCGACGCAGCCACAGCGGCACCCGGCAAGCTCTCCTGCCACAGCGACTACGTCGACCCCGAGACCGCGAAGAAGGTGCAGGCGGAAAAGCTCGTCCAGATCAACCTCGCGCCGGCATTTGGGATTGCGAAGGAGGATCGGGTGATTTGAACGATCTCGTCAACAAGCTCGTTGACAAGTTACCACCGCACTCGGTGTATCCCATAGGGATCGTCGAGCCGATTCAACCACAAGTTCGTGGTCGGTCGTTTTTTCCTGGCGGTTGCGGGCTATTCAACGGCGCTGAGCAGCCGATTCCTGAGCGGCCAATTCTCTTGGTCGGTCAGGACTTCGGCACGCTGGAATACTGGCGCGAGCTTGGCACCGTTGCGGAGCCGGAAGATGGAACATGGTCGAGCTTGCGGAAGTTGCTTGGCGGAGTGAGCATCGACCCGCGACGCTGTTTTTTTACGAACGCACTTCTGGGGGTTCGTGTCGCGTCGTCGATCGAAGGTCCGTCTCCAGGCCTCGCATCAGCCAAATACGTTGACGCGTGCATGACATTTTTGCACGAACAGGTGCGGATCATCCGGCCGCTCGCTGTTGTGACACTCGGCGTTGTACCAACGATGCTGTTGGCTCGGTCGCTTCAGATCGCACCAAATCTTCCATCTCCGACCGCGAAGCACGTTCTCACCTGGAAAGATCTCGATACGGCTGTCGAACCATTCGTCAAAGACGTGAATCTGACAGGCGCTCCCCCGTTCGTGTTCGCGTCGTCGGTCCATCCCGTTCGATACTGGCTGAACTCATCGAAGCGATCTTGGCCGTCGCGTGGATTGCTGGGTGTCCCGGCTCATGACGCCATCTGGTCCGAGGTGCGTCGCGTGCTTGGCTGATACAGCGAACACGAATCTCACGCGGCATAACGAGCTGCAATTCAACCTTCTCTGATAACGTGGGGGCGGAGACGGTTTCGGTGGAAGGGGGCACAGGAGCCCCCACGTATCGGCGCACTGGATTGCCCCAAGCGTGCGGACGCCAAAGAGTCATTCGTTGCCCTTGAGCCGCCCATGTCCCAACCAGTCCCGACCCTCAGCGAAACAGATCTCCACCGCGTCGTCCGTCGTGACTTCCCGCTCGCTCAACACGCTCAGGTCATGAAGGCCCTCGCGACTATCGACAATCGCGAGTCGCTCCGCGTCCGACTCGCCGTGCTCAAGCTCTCGCGTGGCGACCTCGCCCACCTTCAATCCGCGGCCAAGGCCGCGCAGCTCGACTACCGGGACACGCTCGCCGCCGCCGAGTACGCAAGGGCCGCCGACCTCGCTCCAAATACTCATCCGCAGCTCCGCGAGGAGGCGATCGACGCGGACTGGCAGGAGTATCAGTCCTGGCTGCACGCAAAAGAGCCACGGAACGGCGACCACCCGGCGAACCACATCGGAGACTGACGAAGGATCAAGATTCATCATGCCACAAATCGTTCCACTCCGTTCCCTGCCCCAGTGCTGCCCGAACACCTCGTCAGCACACCTGTTGATTGTGAATGGTGATGCATACGTCTCCTACGAAGCGGTTGATGGGCGCGGCCCCATTGCGATGATTCGCTTTCGAGACTGTCGTTACGCCATCGCTGGCGGCCCGAACGACGAGGCTCTGCACCATCACCGGTTCTCTTCCTCCGGTCTCAAGCACTACGAGCTTCAAGAAGTCATCGACTCGCCCTGGCTCCCAGAGATCTCGGCGCTGATCGATAAGGACGGCGAGCGCAACCGGCTGGCACACCACCGCCACTTCATCCTCACGCTGAAAGAAAACACCGTCGAGACCATCGCGAGCACCGTCGAACTCGTCGGAACATTCGACTCCCACCACGCGGCCCTCACCGCCGCGCTCCCGCACTGAGACGCCCACCGCGACAGCGATCAAGATTCAACGCACAAGCCCTTGAATCCCCTCGACGATAACGTGGGGGCGGAGACGGTTTGGGTGGAAGGGGGCACTGGAGCCCCCACGTATCGGCGCACAGGGGCGTCGCGGCATGGCCGTGAGCGGCGGACCCTTCTCGGAAAGAGGGGGTACCCAAAGGCACACGGGGCCGGCGCGGCGAGCCGGAACGCAGGCCGCGGCGGAGGGCGAGGCGTGACCGGGCCGGGGCCGCTGCCGCCACCCACCCCGAGCTTGCGCTCGGGGCTCCCCCCGGACCAATCAAGGGACACGCCCACCTTCGATCTGGAATCGCTATCCTCCTGCCATGCGGCCCTTTCCCCGTTGGTTGAAGCTCACCGTTCTCATCGGCGGCCCGGCGCTCTCGCTGATCTTTCTGATCGGGCTGCTCGTCCCCGGCCTTGTTTCCGAGGACGGACGAGCCGGCCTTTGGCAGTCGTTTGCGGGCGTCACCGTCGCGACGATTCTCTTCGCGTTTGTCGCCGCGAAGCGATAGCCGTCTGCATCGCGATCTTGCGCCCTGCCGAACTCGACGCGCGAGCGATGTGCCGCGTCGATGCGTAAGCCCGTCCCGGCAAGCCGCGGCGTGACCACCAAGGGAGCCGTGAGCGCGAGCTCGGGGGAACGCGGCACGCGTGGGCCTCGCGCGAACTTCGCTCCACCGTTGCGTCACCGCGTCACGGGTCCTGCGCACGCGGCTTGTCCTCCGGGCGTTGAGCGAGCGTCGCCTGGGCTGCTTGCCACTCCTCCCACACTCGGTCGGGGTTGATGTCTGCGTAGCCGCGTGCCGCGGCGAGCTTTGACGCGACCGCCGCTGGCAGCATCATGCAAGCGCAGTCGTCGCGGATCCGCTCGACCTCCTCGCGTGTGAGCGGCGAACCCTTCGCGGCAGCCATGTTCGCGAGCATCACGATGAGTGGGGGCATCGGCACCGGCACGAGCGTGTCGTCGCCCGCACTTCCGACGTGTGACCCTTCGGCGTGACCGCGATGTTCGCTCGCCGACCCGGAATCGCTTGCTGAAACTTCCATATTGCCAGAGGCTAAACGATGGCACGCGGCGACGCAAGAACAGTTTGAGCACGCGCTACAAAATTGAAAGCGGCGTGACCGCGGTTGGTGATCGCGTGGGGGCGGAGACGGCTCTGGTGGAAGGGGGCACAGGAGCCCCCACGTATCGATGAATGTGGATGGTGCGAACGCAGCGCTGGTGCGATGTCGGGCGCGGCTCAGTCCGGGACCGACTGCGTTACTGATAGAAGTACGGCCCACTCCACCTCCGCTCCAGAACCAATCCCTGCCCGGGGGCCCAGTCGCGGAACGTTCCCTCCGCTTTGAGCGAGGAGAAGCGGATGTACGCCGTCACCACGCTCCGCAGATACGCCGCCTCGCGCGCGTGCGAGTCCCGCAGTTTAGACGGCGGCAGTTGGCCGATGACTGTTTCCGCCTCCTCGAGGCGCACCAGATCGCGCTCCGGGTCGCAGCAATAGCCCCACCCATTCGGAAGCTCGTGGATGCTGAAATCGACCGCTTCGTGATGGATGTCGATCAGCCTGTGCCGCGCGATCGTCTCCGCGGCGTCGAGCGCGATGGCCGCGCGCAGATCGTCGAGCGTCTCATCATTGTCCCCGCCCGCGACGACCGCCCGCCACCGCCGCGGCACGGGATTGAGTGGCTCCGCGCCGATCCACTCAGTGAGCGTCGGCAAGAGCAGCCGCACGTTCAGCGGCGTTGGCGTGACATCGTGATAGCCGTGGTTCACGTGCAGGAACATGAGCAGACGGTCGACAAACGCAGCACGCTGCCCGAGCGGCCAGCCCAACGCCTGCGTGATGAACACCTCCAACTCGGCGAACGCGCGCCCGCGCAGCCCTTGCTCACGCAGACGCACATACGCGTTGAACAACGCGTACTCCGGCTCTGCAAACTCAGCCACCGCGAGCCGATGGATCTCCGTCTTTTCCATGCCCTGATACCACATGTCCGATCATTGGAGGTTGCGACATATCTGGCTCGCCTGGTATTGAATGTGCCACTGAACCGGCTCGGCGGATCAGTGCTCGTGGAGTACCGCAAATCAAGCCGCACTGATCCGCCGAGCCGGATCAGTGGCACGGCGTGCTTCATCGTTTGCGATGCTCCACATACCGCCGCTTCCGCTCCGCCTTTACCGATGTCGGCCGCTTGACCTCGTGGCCGTAGAGCAGGCCTCTTGACAGGTGGGTGACGAACTCGTTCCAGCCGTTGCGGGTGACGAGGGAGATGGAGCGGATTTTGTGGCAGCGGTGGCAGGCCCAGCGGGCCGCGGCTTCGGTGTCGTTCCAGCGGAAGCCGATATCGCCGAGGAGGTGGAACATGGTGCGGACGGGGCGGGGGAGGTAGAGCTTTTCGCATTCGAGGCCGCAGGGCTTTTCGACGCCGGGGCAGATGAACTTCCAGCCGCGGTGGAGCGGGCCGTGGCGGGTGTTGGTGAAGATGGGGACGCGGATGGCGTTGAGGGTTGCGCACTCGGGGATGGTTTTTTCGAGGCTTTGCCAGAGCGTGCCCCACATGGCGTGCGGGGCGGAGGCGCGCTCGGCGTTTGGGTCAAGGGGGCTGGGGGACCAGATGACGGGGACGGGCTTGCCGTTGTAGCCGTGCATGGAGGAGGGCTCGTAGGTGATTTGGAATACGCCGTGTTTGAGCCATGGGCGGATGCCCTCGACGTGTCGGCCCAGGAGCGGCGCGGCGTCGCGTGCGGGCATGCCGGGCCAGGGGATCATCACCGGGCGGCAGAGGACTTGGAGCAGGTGTTGATCAAGCACGACGCGGTGCGGGGTGAGCCGGAGCGCGAGGGCAGCGTCGTGGGTGCTGATGAACTTGCGGAGGTAGGGGGTGATGCGGTTGTCTGATGCGCGGAGGGCGAGGCACCAAGGGCGGATGTGGCCGTCGGCCGGTGGGCGCGACGCGCGGCGGAGGGCTTCAACACGATCATGCCTGAGCGCGGGGGCGACTTTGTTCCAGGCGGCGAGCAATGCGCGATCGATTTCGTCAAGGGCCATGCCATGGTGTGCATGATGGGCAAGCGGGGGGCAAGGGGGAAGTTGGGATGCGGCGCGAGAAGGCGCGCGGGGGTGACGGGGGATGATGAATTTTGTAAAAGCATGCCACGTATCGGGAGGATTTGGTATGCTTTGCCGCCGCGTTTACTTGCGGCTATGAGGAGCTTCGACGTGATTTTTATCATCGAGTTTGTGCTCACGATCCTGGGGTTGATCTATCTCATCGCCGGCAGGACCTTCGGGGCCAACGGGGTCAAGCATCCGCATGTGCGAATTCTCGGCGGCTTCATGGTGACGGTGATCCCGGTGGTGTTTGTCATCGCCGTGGGCTTCGCGTTGGTGTGGAAGGTGGCGCATCCGGGCGACTCAGTCGAGACACTTGAGAAGGACATTACTTGGCCGCTGGTGGGGATCGAGCTTGTGACGGTCATCGGGTATGCCGTGACTGCGCACTTGTGGGAGAAGTCCATCCGGCGGCGTGCGATGTCGGGCGGCGCGGCGAGGGCGTAGAAAGCGGCGGAGTCGGCATGCCGATTTTTCACCGAACACAACTTCACCGCAACGTGAAGAAGGGTGACTCGCTGAACCCATGCAGATTTGAGCTTGCCGGTACCCAGAAACTCGGTAGACTCGCGTTCGAAGCTTGCGATTCATCCCCACCCGCGTCTCTCCGCGGCACGAATCGCGAGTTCAGGAGGAAGATCGATGCAGACTTTGCGCGCGTTCGTTTTGATCGGTGCCGTGGGCCTTTCGGCCGGTGCGACGTTCGGTCAGGCGTTTATCAACGCCCCGACGACGCTGGCGAACATCGAGTATCGTCGCGACGCGACGCTCGCGCCGACGCAGACCTGGGGCCCCGCGGCGGCCGGTCAGTGGCTCGCTCCGAACTTCGCGACCTCCGGGTTGTTCGTTGACAACCCCGGGCTTGCCGGCAACACGAACTCCGGCTTCACGGCCATCACGTACTCGCTGGTGAACGCGCCGCTGCCGGGGCCGCTGACGCCGCAGTCGGTTGCGATCAACATCCCGCAGACGACGTTTTTCTCGCAGAGTGATCCGGGCAACGCGCTGCCGCGTGCCTCGCTGCGGATTAACTTCCAGATTGACTATGTTGGCGTTGCGGGCGGCGCGGGCTTCCAGCTCACGAGCCTTCCGGGGTTCTACGCGCTGGCGTACAACGTCCCTGTCGGGTCGTTCGGGCAGTTTGATGCGCAGATCAACTACACATCGCTGGCAACGAACGCCGCGGTGTTGCCGCAGCAGAACATGAACTTCGGCGGCGCGGGGTTTAATGGCGCTGGGGTTGCGAATCTGGCGTTCCCCGGCGCGGGCTTTGGGTACTTCGGAGCCGCGGGCGAAGTGGTGCGCGTCTCGGGCTTTATCGAGTTTCAGGTGAACAACGAGGGCGGCCCGGTCGATCTGCGCGTCACCGAGATCCCCGGACCCGCGACGGGCATGATCCTGGCGATCGGCGCGCTGATGCGTTCACGCCGCCGCTGATTCGACCGCGGCGGGCGTGTGGCTCAGCGTCGCGCGATTTCGTCGTGACGGCTGCCGCGCACTTGTCACACCGGATCGCGTTCGGAGTGGTCCGTTGCATAAGAAAGTCCGCGAGCCAGATCGCTCTGGCTCGCGGACTTTTTATTGTCACTGGAGGCTCTGCTTCGTAGACCGTCGCGTGCGATTAATCCCGATACTTCAGATGGCAGTCTTTGCACGACTGGCTCAAGAGCTTGAACGTCGCCGAGAGCTTCTGGGTGTCGGGCTTTGTGCCGCCGGCGATGAGGAGGTCTTCGATGGCCTGGGCGTGGCGCTGGCTGGCGTCGTTCATGGTGGCGAAGTCGGGCGGGGAGGACTTCACGCGTCCGCCTTCGCTGAGCGTGCGGAAGTGGTCGGCGAGGCGGCCAGCTTCGGCCGCGGGGACGAGGTCCGGGTGATCCGGCGGCGTGATCCAGCCGGCTTTCTCAATATCGCGCAAGTGCTCGAACGTCTCGTCGATCTCGACCATCGCCTTGACATAGTTCGTCGTCTTGGAGACTGACGGGAAGTTGGGGCTGACGCGGTCGATCGTTTCCGCGGGCAGGAGCGATGAGTTGGAGGCGCAGGCGTAGAGGCCTTTGTAGTTTGGCGCGGTGCCGGAGACCTTCATCCGCGCGACGCCGGTATCAGGCGTCATCCACCCGAGGCTCGCGGCGACGGCGGCCGCGGCGCCGGCGCTGCGGTGCTTGCCGTGGTGGCAGTGGATGTAGACGGGGCCGCTGGCCATGGCGTCGCGCGTGGCGCGGACGAGCTCGAGCTTGCGCTGTTCGTCGAAGCCGTTATAGCCGATGGGCAGATGGATGTACTTGATGCCGCGGGCGTTGGCCTTGTCAACTTCGGGGACGGCGCCGTCAACGCTGATGATGGTCTTGATGCCCATGGACGCGAGGGTGTCAAAGCCCGCCTCGCCCTCGGGCACGCTGCCGGAGAGATAGCCGTCGTGATAGGCGACGACGTTGTGAATGCCGGGGAAGTCGCGCGGCTTCATCTCGGCGACACTCGGCGGCGCGACCGTCGGCTTCGTCGCGCTCGCGGTCACCTTGGCCGCGGGCGTCGCCGCGGTGTTCGGGCCGCGCGACGAGCAGGAGACGAGGCTGCCGCTGGCAAGGACAAGTGCGGGGACCAACATGAGCGTCATCAGTTTCATCAGGAACTCCAAAAGCGAATGATGAAGAGCGGCGCTGCGCGCCCCCATGCAACACAACTCGCAATGTTACCGGCGTCGCGGCGGGCGGTGGCAAATGATCGCGGCATTCAGACCGCCTCGCAGCGTCACACGGTCACGAGCGCGGCCAGACCGCGTGAACGCCGCGGTGCGGGTTCACCATCTGGGTGACGTGCAGCGAGACCTGCGCGCTGGCCAGCGCCAGCAACTCGGCCCGCGGTCGCTCGGTCTGCTCGCACATCAGGTCGAGCATCGCGGCACCCGCCCGCTCCGCGGCGACATCCAGCGTCGGCCCGAAGCCCAGCGTGATCCACGCTCCCCCCGGCGTTCGCACGCGCGGCGACTCAATCCGCATCCCCTTGACCAGCTCGACCCGAACGCGCACCCGCTCCATCGCGCACTCGATCGCCGCGCCGCTCAGTTCTCCGTCCCCCTGCGCCGCGTGACCGTCGCCCATCGACAGCAGCCCGCCATCGACCATCACCGGCAGCCACAATGTCGCGCCCTCGATGAGCTCACGACAGTCCATGTTTCCGCCGCAGGTCCGCGGCATCCACCCGCTCGCCAGCGGCTCTGCTGGCGCAAGCCCGATCGTGCCTAGAAACGGCGCGACCGCGACTTGATCGCCACGGTCGCTGGTGGCGATCGTGCGAGACTCGTCGAGCGTCCAACGCAGCAGCGTCAACGGCGCATCGCCGAGGCCCAGCGCGCCGTTGAGCGCAGGGGTCGACATCGGTCCACCGGCGTACGTCCAGCCCCACGACGACGGCCGCATGTGCTCGAACGTGATCGCCAGCGCGTCGCCCGCGCTCGCGCCGCGTACGCAGATCGGCCCAATGAGGCACGGCCCCTGATCGCGCACAGGGTCACGCGGATCGACCTTGCGGCGCGGCGCAGTGGTCGACGTCGGCGGCTCCAAGCCCCAGCTCACGTCAGGGATCGACAACTCAACGGAATCACCGGAGTCCATGACAAGCCTCGGCGCCGCGTCCTGCGAGAAGTTCGCGTGCAGGTTCGCTCGCTCAGGACTCAATTGGTGTGCCGTCATGCGACCAAGCGTACGAGATAATCTCACGCACGGCGGTACGCCCGTCTACCCTGCGCCGATGACGACTTCGCCCCTCAAGCTTCATCGTCCAACGCCCGAGTCCGCCGCTGCGTTCGCCGCCCGCTGGTACGCGGCGTGGAACGCCCGCGACCTGGATGCGATCATGGCGTGCTACGACCCAGCGATCGAGCACTCATCGCCGTTCATCAAGCGCTACAACAACTCCGACGACCTCTCGATCTGCGGCATCGACGGCGTGCGCGACTACTTTCGGCGCGCCCTGGAACGCAACCCCACGCTGCGATTCGATCCGCTGCACGTCGCCATCGGCCTGCAGAGCATCATCTTGGTTTACCGGCGCATGACCGGCGACCTCGCGGCGGAAGTCTTTTACCTCAACCATGAGGGCCTGATCGTGCGGTCGAACTCGCACTACGGCTAACCGCCGCGCCGCATCGCCTGCGCTCACGCGTCTTGTGGCACCAGCACCCGGCGCATCGGCATGACGAAATCATCGGCCATGTCGTCGTCCGCCGTGGCGACGCCGACCCGCGCGAGCTGGCGCTCCTGCTCACGATCGGCGCGCTCGAGTTTCTTCGTCAGCTCGAACGCGTCGATCGCTTCCATCCGTCCGTCGTCATACTCCACCACGGCGTGTGAACCCTCGACCCACTCGCCGCAGTTGAGATAGTGAATCGGCGAGCGAACGTCGGCGACTTTGTGCACGTGCCCGCAGATCACGCCGTCAAACCCGCGGCGCTTGGCCTCCGCGATTACTGCGTCCTCAAACTTCGAGATGTACTTGCACGCCGACTTCACCTTCAGCTTCAAGAACGAAGACAGCGACCAGTACTCAAGCCCGAGCAGGGCTCGCACGGAGTTGAATCGTCGATTGATTTTCAGAAGCCCGTCATAGGCGTGTCCGCCGATGGCCGAGAGCAGGGGAGCGTGTCGAACGACCAGGTCAAACTCGTCGCCGTGGGTGACGAGGTATCGACAACCCGCGGCGGTACAGTGCTCAGCCTCGAGCGCGATCTCAATCCCGCCAAAGCGCATGCCGTCGTACTTGCGGAGGGTCTCGTCGTGGTTGCCGGGGATGTAGACGACGCGGGTGCCGCGCTTGGCAAACTTGAGCAGGCGGTTGACGACACGGTTGTTGGCCTCGGGCCAGCGCCAGCGGCGCTTGAGACACCAGAGGTCGAGGATGTCACCAACGAGGTAGATCGTGTCGCAATCGACGCGGCGCAAGAACCGGCGCAGCTCATCGGCGCGAGACTCGCTGGCGCCGAGGTGAAAGTCGCTGATGAAGAGCGTGCGGAACCGAACGGTGTTTGAAGGCGTCATGGTCGCGCTCCTTGCGATCTGGGCCCGCCGCCTTTCCTGGCGACGGGCATGATGATCACCGACAGGGCCCGCAGTCGAAACGATCGGGTAGTTGTACACGATCTGAAGAGCACTTCACACTGTCTCGCCGTCAAGAATGCGCAAGGAAAAGCCCGGGGGTGGCCCGGGCTTCATTGAACATTGATTCGCACGCGGCGAATCAAACTCGCCGACGACGCGAGAACCCGACCAAGCCCCCCATCACGATGAGCCCGGACACACCGGGAGACGGGATCACGCCGTATTGCACATGGTCGATTTCCCAATCGGCGCTGGTCGGCATCGTGATGCGGATCGACGAGATCCCGCCGGCGTTGATGACGCCAAAGAAGCGATCCTCCGCGGTTTCGCCGCTGATCAGGCCGTCACCCAGGTTCACCGGGCCGACCGTCCCAAGCGACGCGTTCGCGCTGTCGAATGCCTCAAAGATCACCGGGCCCACGGCGGCACCACCGACATTGATGATCTGCCCGACATCGGTCCACACGATGCCCGCGTGCGTCGGCAGTGAGCCGTTGATCAGCGAAAACGTGATCGTCAGCGAGGTCTGCGTGCCTGCGCTGTAGTACGAACGGCCCGACGCTCCCGTGCCATTGATGGCGCCGTCATCCTCGTCAACCGAGTCGAGAATCGAAATGCCGGGCACGACCCAGCCCGCCGACGGCGTCGCGAACGGCGTGTTGAACGAGCCATCCTCGAAGTTCTCCAGATAGAACGAGTCGAACGCGAGCGCCGCGAACGGGCTGTCCGCGTTGAAGCCGAGATAGGGCGTCGGCCCGAGCAACTGCGCCTGTGCGCTCGCGCTGCCGAGCGCGCCCAAGGCGCCGGCAACAGCGATCGCGATCGCGTGGATGAACGAGGAACCGCGCAGCGCGCGACGATCAACGGACAGATGCGATGACATCAATCTTCTCCCACAAGGAACCCGCGGCCGCGGAACGAGAGATCCCGCACGAACGCCGCTGACACAACGGGTGGAGTGTGCGTCCGAGAAGTTACTCCGTCAAACGAAAATCCGCGTGCGAGGCCCAAACACGCACGATCAAGGGATGTCGCGACCAACCGCGTTCCGAACGGGCCGGCGCCAGCGGTCAGCACGCAGACCTCGATCCGCCGTTCCCATTTGGCAATTTGGAGATTTGGCCATTTGCGTCCTCGCCCTACCCTCCGTCCATGAACCTTCGCCCCATCGGCACCACGAACATCCGCGTCTCTGAGATTGGCTTTGGCTGCTGGACCATGGGCGGGCCGAACTTCTCACCCGCCACCGGCCAGCCCATCGGCTGGGCCGACGTCAACGACGATGACATGCTCGCCGGCATCAAGGTCGGCCTCGACGCGGGCGTGAATCACTGGGACAACGCCGACGTCTACGGCAACGGCCGCGCGGAGCGCACGCTTGCCCAGTGCCTCGCCAAGCTTGGCGTCGCACGGTCAAGCCAAGTCATCGCGACCAAAGTCGGTCACTTCAAGGGCACCGCGCCCTACGCCATGCTTCCCAGCAACATCCGCTATCAGTGCGAGCAATCGCTCCGCAACCTCCGCACCGATTACATCGATCTCTACTACATCCACCACGGCACCTACGTCGGCCCCGACTACGACCACAAGCCGCACGACTATCTCCACGAAGCCGCGGCGGAGATGCACAAGCTCAAGCAAGAGGGCAAGGTCCGCGCCATCGGCCAATCCGCGTACACCGACGAAGACTTCACCCGCGCGATCCCCGTCCTCAAGCCCGATGTGCTGCAGAACAAGGCGAACCTGCGCTACGACGCGTTCATCCGCCCCGGCTGCGCGCTGCAGAAACTCATGGACGAGCACAAGTGCACGTTCGTCGCCTTCGGCCCGCTGGATCAGGGCATCCTGCTGGACAAGTTCGACCCCGAGCACCCGCCCAAGTTCGAAGACGGCGACTACCGCAACAACCGCAAGGACTTCGCCACCGACACGCTCCGCGGCATCAATGACAAGCTCCGGCGCGTGCGCGAACGCTTTGACCTCGACAAGCTCTCACCCGACGATCGCACGGCCGCGCTCTCCAGCATCGCCAGCCGCTGGGTCTTGGCCCACCCGCACGTCTGCTCCACCATCCCCGGCTTCCGCAACGCCAAACAAGCACGCAGCAACATCCAAGCCGCGGCTGACGCGCCGATGAACGAAGCGGATGTGAAGTGGCTGCGGGAGGTGTTTGCTGGGGAAGAGCAGCCGAAGTGGACTTGAGGCCCATCCGCAACACGGCAGGAGCACCGCGTGTCCGAGCAAGAACGCTTCTTGAGTCGAGTCTTCACGGGTGCCTGTCTCGTCGATGTCGACCTGTCGCGCATGACTGAGTGGATCGACTTGGTGTATATCTCCGATCTCGACGCCGAGTACTCAACGGAGAACGCGTACTGGCGTCTCCGGTTTAAGGACGTCACCAAGTTCTCCTACACGCTCGACGTTCCGGACACAGTCGAGCGCACCACAACGGGCTTCACGATCATCACGTCGAGTCACTACCGCCTGATTCGATCGTCCAACACGAGTTTCGAGATCATGATCCAGGTGCGCGGCATCATGGGAGAGGGCACCTTCCATATCGCGTGCCGATCGATGCAGACAATGCCAGCCGACCACGTCGCGTACATGGCGATTGGCAAGGCGTGGTTTGAGCGAAAGACACCGCACGTGCTCGCCCGCTTCTCCGCAGACGCGCTCACAGATCTCTTCCGCAGCACCAGACCAAACACTCGCGAATGACGCTCGAACGAGTGCGCCCGTGGGAGCGCATATCACTCCAATCGACGAGTTGACACCGCATACGCTGGCGCTGCGTCGACAGCCCGTTCGCTCGCGATTCTGCATACTGACTTCCCCCTTCCATCCCCTCCCTCCCTTCGTTCAACAACTCCGCCCCGAGCGCTCTCCGCTCCCCTCCGTTCCTCCGCGACCCAAATCTCTCAGTGATCACCAAGACTGGACCCACCATGACCCAAGCCGCCAATGTCCAGCAGTTCGCCGCGTGGACGCAGCAGTGGATTTCGCGTTTGAATCAGAACGTGACGCGCCTGGCGCAGAAGGTCGCGGCGGTCGAGGTCCGGGCCGTACTGAGCGAGCACAATCGCAAGGCGCGCATGCCGCTGGAGTTCCGCTCGCAATACGGCGAGGACATGCTGCTTTGGGCCTTGTTTGAAGGCCAGCTTGACGGCTTCTATATCGAGGTCGGCGCGTTTGACGGCGTCACGCTGTCGGTGAGCTACGCCTTCGACGCCATCGGTTGGGACGGCCTGCTCATCGAAGCACTGCCCGAGATCGCCGCGGCGTGCAAGGAGAATCGCCCCAACGCGCGCGTCGAGAACTTCGCCCTTGCCAAGGCTGGCTCCACCGGCACGACGACGTTTAACGTCGCCGGTGACGGCGCCGGCAGCGTGTTCTCCTATCGCGAGCCCACCGCGGCCCATGTGCAGCTTCTTCAGCAGCACCGCGTGCAATCACGCGAGATCACCGTGCCGGTGACATCGCTCGATGCGCTGTTGGAGGCGCAGGCGCCGACGCGCCCGATTGATTTCGCCGTGATCGATGTTGAGGGCGGCGAGGCCGACCTGCTTGCAGGCTTTGACCTGGGCCGTTGGAAGCCCCGCGCCCTGCTCATTGAAGACAACACCCGCGGCCAAGACCCCGCCCTCAACGCGATCTTTGCCAGCCAACCCTACGAACTCATGGGGTGGATCGAGGTCAACCGCCTCTACATTCGCAACGACGAAGAAGCGTTGAAGAAGAAGTTCAAACGCCACGCGGGAGTTTGAGGCGGTTACTCGCTGAGCGAGCACAGGTCCCCGCCTCGGAGAGGCGGGCCACCACTGTGCCTTGCAGCCGGTCCACGACCTGCCTCGCAGAGGCAGGGCCACCCAAGGCAGTCCTCCATCAAACGTCGATGTTCTTGACCTCCAGCGCGTGGTCCTCAATGAACCGCCGGCGCTGCTCGACATCCTCACCCATGAGGATCGAAAAGAGCTTGTCGGCCTCGCCCGCCACATCCCAGTTCACGCGAAGCAGCGTCCGCCGCTCAACGTCCATCGTGGTTTCCCAGAGTTCTTCGGCGTTCATTTCGCCGAGACCCTTGAAGCGTTTGATCATCATGCCGCGGGAGCCGACTTCTTGAAGCGCGGGGAGGATTTGCGAGAGACCCTCGGCCTCGACGAACTTCGAGGTTGACGAAGTCGCTCGCGCGGAGGTGGATGCTTGCGCGGGCGCGTCGGCGGGTTCTTCGTCGGCGGCTTCGGTATCCGAGTCCGGCTCCGCGGGCGCGACGTCTTTCACAAGTTCCCATGCGAAGCGCGTGGGCACGAGCTCGCCGCTCTCGGCGAGCGTGCGCTTCAGCAGGAACGCGGACATCGGGTCGGTGAAGCCGAAGCGGTCCAGCGCCTCGAACAGCTTGTCCAACTCGCGATTCTCGTGCAGCTCGCGCACCACGGCGACGGGCTTGCCCTCGAAGAACTTCGGTGCGGCGGTGCTGGCGCCGGAGGCGCTGCGTGCGCCCGTTGGGGTGGCGGGCGTGGACGGCGTGGGCGCGCCGGCATTCGTGGTCGCGACACCGTCCGTCGGCGCCGCTGGCGCCGTCGGCATCTCGGTGACCATGTCGGCGAGGCGCAGGCCGAACTTCGTGCTCAGCGCGACGACGTCTTCCTCGCCCCAGGCGAAGCACTCGCCACCGGACCAAGAGAGACGGTGGGTCGGGAGGTGGACGCGTCCGTCTTTGTCCTTGGCGCGGGGTTCGTTGCGCGAGGCCAGCAGGCTGGGGAACTTCACGCCGCGGAGCTCGGCGACCTTTGCGAGTTCAGACACGCGGCGGAGCGTGCGGACCAGGCGGCGCAGCTCGTCGCCCTCGATGCGCCGCTCGATCGGCGCGGTCATGGTCTTGAGGTCGAGCTTTTCCAAGTCACGGACCACGAGCACTGCGCGGCTCAGTCCCTGCTCGGTCAGCACTTCTTCCATCTGGTCGTGCGCGACGACGTATTGGAAGCGTGCGTTCTTGCCCTTGCCCCACTGGAGTTTGAAGAGCGGAGGCTGCGCGCTGTAGACCTTGCCACGCCGGATGAGCTCGGGCATCTGGCGGAAGAAGAAGGTGAGCAGGAGCGTGCGGATGTGGCTGCCGTCAACGTCGGCGTCGGTCATGATGATGACTTTGCCGTAGCGGAGCTTGCTGATATCGAACTCTTCGCCGATGCCGCAGCGCAGCGCGCTGATGAGCGTGCGGATTTCTTCGAAGCCCAGGACCTTATCGAGACGGGCCTTCTCGACGTTGAGAATCTTGCCGCGGAGCGGGAGGATGGCCTGCGTGTTCACGTCGCGGCCCGTGCCAGCGGAGCCACCTGCGGAGTCACCCTCGACGATGTAGATCTCGCTGATCTCGACGTCGCGCGTGCGGCAGTCCTTCAGCTTGTGCGGCATGCTGCCGCTATCCAACGCGCTCTTGCGGCGTGTGAGCTCGCGGGCCTTGCGGGCGGCTTCGCGAGCCTGCGCGGCGACGATGCCCTTGAGGCAGATGCGCTTGGCCTCCGCCGGGTGCTGCTCCAGCCAGTTCTGAAGCTGTTCGCTCACGGCGTCGGACACGAACTTCTCGATCTCGGGATTGAGCAGCCGCTCTTTGGGCTGGTTGTTGAACGTCGGGTTCGGGAGCTTGACGCTGATGATCGCGATGAGCCCTTCGCGCAGGTCCTCGCCGGTGGGCGTGGGGTCGTTCTCTTTGAGGATGCCGGACTTCTTGGCGTGGCCGTTGAGGGCGCGTGTGAGCGCGAGCTTGAAACCTTGGGCGTGCGTGCCGCCGTCTTTGTTGTTGATGTTGTTGGCGAAGCTGAGAACGGTCTCGTTGTAGCCGTCGTGGTACTGCATCGCAACTTCACACAGCAGCGACGCGGCCTTATCTTCTTTGCGGACGTAGACGGCCTCGCTAAACGCCTGCTTGCCCTGCATCAGGTGGGCGACGTACTCGGGCAGGCCGTCGTTGGCTTTGAAGGTTTCGCTGCGAAGCTTGCCGTCGGCGCCGACGCGTTCATCGACGAGCTTGATGGTGACGCCGGGGTTGAGGTACGCCAGCTCGCGCATGCGCGTCTGCAGCGTGACGAAATCGAACGTCGTGTCGGGGAAGATTTCCGAGTCGGGCATGAAGGTGACCTTCGTGCCGGTTTTGAAGGGCGAATCGGCGGGGATGTCACCGACGACGCGGAGCGGGCGGGCGGTCTTGCCACGCTCGAAGGCGATGAGGTTGATCTTCCCGTTGCGGTAGATTTCGGCTTCGAGCCACTGGCTGAGGGCGTTGACGCAGGAGACGCCGACGCCGTGGAGACCGCCGGAGACTTTGTACGCGCTGCCTTCCTGGCCGAACTTGCCGCCGGCGTGGAGGACGGTCATCGCGATCTCAACGGCGGGCTTGCCGTTGTACGCGGGGTTGGGGTCGGTCTTGGGCTCAACGGGGATGCCGCGGCCGTCGTCGACGATCGAGCAGGAGCCATCAGCGCCGATGGTGACCCAGACGGTGGTGGCATAGCCGGCCATGGCCTCGTCGATGGAGTTGTCGACGACTTCGTAGATGAGGTGGTGCAGCGGGCCGATGCCGGTGCCGCCGATGTACATGCCGGGGCGCTTGCGCACGGCCTCGAGCCCTTCGAGGACTTGGATCTGGTCGGCGCCGTACGACGTGGTGCTCACGGCGGTGGTGCTCTGCGTCGAGCCGATGGCGGCGTTCACGGCGTGGCCGTTGGTGGCGACGCCGGCCGCGGTGGTGGGCGGCGTGTGGCCGCTGACATCAACGGGGAGGTGAGCGGGGGACAGCGGCGAAGCGGGAGTAATTTCAGACAAGGGCCGGCATCCTTCCAAGGCCCCGTTTGCATTCGCCAGCAGCGGGCCATTTCGAGGCCATTTCACGCTTGCGTTTGTCAGTGCCGAAGACCGAGGGCCGACGACGAGAACACGCGGCCGCGACCAACGAACACGCGGCTCAAAACGCTCGGTTTCCGGCCATCCAAACGCAGTCCTAAATCCACGCCAATCTACTGGAGAAAACGGGTGGTGGAGTATAGGCGAAATGGGCGTTTGATGCGCGGGATTGGGGGTGGGATTGGGCAAGAAAAATGGGGCGATTGGGGAGTGGTTGTGGGGTTGGGGTTGAGGGGTAGGTGGGAATGAAAACCGCCCGGCGCGGGGCCGGGCGGAAGGGGGAAGGGAACAAGGCCTTTCGAGCGTGGGTTACGGGCAGCCGTTGAAGAACGTCGCGAAGAAGAGGTTGTAGTCGCCCTCGGTCACGGCGTTGTTCGAACCGAGAGGCCCGAACGGCGGCAGCGGCGAACCATCGTCGTTCGCGATATCGGCCGCAGCCTCTGCCTCAAAGAATGCCGCGAAGAACATGTTGTAGTCGGCTTCGGTAATTCCGTTGTTCGCGAGGCCGTTCGCGGTGGTCGGAATCGGGCCGAGCGGCGGCAAAAGCGTCCCATCGTCGTACGCGATGTCCGCCGGGCTGCAGCGGAGGGCGGATGGGGCAATAGAAAGGATCACGGCGATGTCGTCCAGGTCGATGGAGCCGTCGAAGTTCAAGTCAGCCTTGTGATTGAAGCCCGCGTCATCGCTGTCAAGCCCGAGTAATCCCGAGACAAGGACAACGTCTGAATGGTCAATCTGAAGATCTCGGTTCGCATCGCCAACTGGCCACTCGAGCTGAACGCCGAAGATGACTCGAGACTGGAAGGCTGAATCGGACGACGTGGTGAACACGGCAGACACGATGATATCGTCAGGCCCGCCAACCAAGAGGCTGCTAGGAATGTCCGCTCCAAAGTTTACCGTTCCATCAAATTGCCCCGAGACCAAACTCACATTGTACGTCAAACCCTGGTAGGCTGACACCGTATGCCACGTTGTATCGCCGTCTATTGACATCGATAGATCAAGTTGCCATGCTTCGCTTGCCAGCAGATCAACCTCGAAGGTCACAGGAACCGACAACGCAGAAATGGGTGAGCTTGCAACTATCCCGCGAACTTCGACCTTCGGTGCAACTGGAGGCGGTTGAACTTTGGTGTGGCATGCGTTGAGCCTCGCATATGCCCCATCAATGCACGCTTTTCGCTTTTCTTGATTCAAGTCTGGGTACAGAGGAGCAGGACCACGCCGCCTTTTATAGGTGTCCTCACAATACGCTTTGTCCGCCTCAAAAATACTCCTGCATCGCGCCTCCTGCACGTCTAGAGGATCGGTGGTAGGAAGGTCAATTGGATCAGTAGCGGTCGACAAGCAGACCTTGAGTTGCGCGAGCTCCTGCTCATAGCATTGGGTGATATCCTGAGGCGAACGCAGCGGGAGACCAGGCCTGATGGCGTCGCATTCCGCGATAGCACCCTTAAAGGTGTTCCAACATGCCTCAAAGGTACCTCCATTAATTCTTGATACAAACAGAGAGGATCCCGCCAGAAAAACTAATATTGTCGCGGCGTACTTCATTTATTCTTTCTAGACAAATTGAGAATGAGAAATTTAATGAACAATGACGATGTTTTAAAAGTTGTATCGCGAAACGAACTATACAGCTCCTTTATAATAAAGCTATCTGGCGCGGTCTGTTTGTGGTACGCCCTGAAATCGCTTCCTGATCTCGTCTACTGTCTCTATTCAATGTCGATGATTTATCTCTATAAAACTTCCGCCGCTGGTTTGGATTCGACGTGGATTTTGGCATTCGGAAACGGACTTGTGGCGTTCATATTTTGGACGACTGGGACCTGGGTATGCATTTGGAAAGCAAGACGAGTGAGCCGGTGGTTGTTCGATCATCGATCTTGTTTGCGATGTGGATACCCTTTGTCTACCCACGTCCGCACATGTCCTGAGTGCGGCGAAGAAGTGCGCGGATCCGCGAACATCGCGAACGACTGAACAATCGAGTCAGATGAACCGCGCTATGGGCAGTCGCATCCGCGAGCTGTCGTCGAGCATTTGAAATGTGAGCTTACGAAAGGTCGGTCAAACTTGGCGGCCATTGATGAGAAGATGACGTTAAGACCAGCCACCTCAATAGGGGTCGCTAATGCTTCGGCGCGATACCTATCGATTGCACTCGAATCGCAAGTCGTCTCAAAGGAATCGCGATCGCACCCCGAGCGACGGGGGTGAACTTCAGATCGCGTCAGCAGGCCGGGTCACGAAAGTGGCGGCGGCCGAAGACGTGGAGTTCGCTCAGGTGCGAGCGCAGAGGACCTCGCCCGCCTCGCCGGCATGCGCCGCGTGTCGCAGCAGCTCTCGATCGCGCTACGAATCGCCACCGCTGTGGGCGAACGCGCTCGTGTAGAGCTCAAACACACCGCCTCATTTGCCCGTAAAGTCGTAGCCCTTGAGGCCGTTGATCGTCCAGCGGATTTGGCCGCGGAGCTCGGGGCCCGAGTATGTGTTGGCACCGTTGGTCCAGGGCAGATCATCGATGGTGGCGGAGCGATCGTACATGATGCCCGGCGTGAGCACAGTCGTGCCCGCGGCGGTGATGTAACCGCCGGCGGACGCGTCAGCGCTGAGCACGAAGCGGACGCTGCCGTCAAAGAACGACGTCACCGGGGAGGAGATGTTGTTCATGAAGTGCGCCGCCGGGACGTTGGCCCTTTGCGTGTGGCGAGCGTAGCCCTCGATCCACGAAACCTTGCGCGATGGCGAAGCGACATCAGAGAGGCGGCGGCGGCTGATCCGCGCTGCGGGCGTTGCGGCGTACGCGAAGCCGTTATGGCTCGTTCCCGGTGTCACGGTGAGCACGCTTGAGTTGCGATCAGGCGCAAACGAAGCATGGATCGAGTAGGAATAGCTGGAGCTGAACGGCTCGAGCGTGTTCGCGGGGACCGCGCCGCTCGCGCGGAAAGCATCCTGAAGGTCCTTGCGCTTCACGTCATCCGGACAGAGCACGCTCGGCTCGGGCATGCGCTGCGCGAGATAGCCGACAAGTGGGAGATGCGAGAAGTTGATTTGCGGCACCCAGCCGGTACCGAGAGGAATGAGGTACTGCGGCGTGCTCAAGCGACGGATCAAGTCCAAGCCGCGAAGCGTTGACCAGTCGAACTCGTTGCCAGGATTCTGTGGTGCCTCGGGAACACCAGCGCCCTGGAAGATGCGGATCGGACGCTGGCCAAGCGCGTTGGCCTCGGGCGGCACAAAGCCGGTGAGGAACTCGCGATTGTCCGTCGCGTAGTTGAGCGTTGCCAACGTGAACTGGCGCACGTTGGACGTGCAGAGCGAGGACTTGGCCAGGCGGCGCGCCTTTGACAATGCCGGCAGCAGAATGCTCACCAGCAGCGCGATGATCGCAATGACCACGAGAAGTTCGATGAGCGTGAATGCGGAGCGAGCCGTGCGGGCGGTGTGAGCGGCCATCTGTTGATCTCCTATCAGGAAGTCGCGTTCATCGCGGCAGACGTGCGCGAGACGCGGGTATCAGATTGATACGCGGCGCTGAAAGCTCCGCTAGCATATCGGAACTTTCGGAATCGTGATTGGATTGGTTCCACAAAATTGGGTGGCTGGCAACGCCGCCTCAACCAAACATATATCGAACATTTTCGCTTATCGTCCCGTCGATCCGAACCCGCCCTCACCCCGCTCCGTCGCGTCCAGCGACTCGACGACGGTGATTTCCACGCGGCTGACGGGGGCGATGATCATTTGGGCGATGCGGGTCGCGTGTTCAATTACGAACGGATCCCTGCCGAGGTTGATGAGGGCGACTTGGAGTTCGCCGCGGTAGTCGGCGTCAACGGTGCCGGGGGCGTTGATGACGGTGACGCCGTGTTTGGACGCGAGGCCGGAGCGTGGGCGGACCTGGCCCTCAAAGCCCACCGGGATTGCGACAGCCCAGCCCGTGGGAACCCGCGCGATCGCGCCGGGCGCCAGCGTGATCACCTCGCCCTCGGGCAAGCACGCGGCGAGGTCAAGGCCCGCCGCGAGGGCGGTCTGGTAGGCGGGCAGGGTGGCACGGGGGGAGAGGCGGCGGGCAAGAAGTGGCAAAGTGGCAAAGTGACGGAGTGGCAAAGACTCGAAGTGGCGAAGTGGCAGAGTGGCAGAGTGGCAGAGTGAAGGGTCATTTGAGTTGTCTGGCATGGTCGTGAAACTCCGAGGCGCTGAGCGGCCACGTTGAGCGGCGGGCTCTCAGCACTTTGCCACTTCGCCACACTGCCACTTCTCTTCCCGCTCACCGCTGGCCGAGCGTCAACCCAAACGTGTTGCCGCTGTCGCCGGGGATCTTCTTGCCGAAGCCGCCGGTGAGGTCCTTGTTGCGGAACTGCTCGCGCTTGCGGCGCAGCTCCGGCGTCTCCTTGCTGATCTCCGCCAAACGCTCGGCCATCTGCTTCTCTTTGGCCTGTCGCTTCTCGGCGAAAATGGCCTCGCGGCTGCCGGGCGCCGGGGGCGTCTCGGCTTCCAAGACCTTCATCGAGAGGCTGATGCGGCGTGTGCTCGGATCGATCTTGATCACGCGAGCGGTGATGACCTGATCCTTCTTGAGGACCTGCTCGGGCTTGTCGATGCGCTTGCGGCTGATCTCGCTGACGTGCAGCAGGCCATCAACGCCCGCCGCGATCTGAATGAACGCGCCGAACTCGGTGAGGCGGACGACGGTGCCGGTGATCTCGGCGCCTTCTTTGATCTCGTTCGTCGCTGATTCGAACGGGTCCTGGCTGAGCTGCTTCATGCCCAGCGCGATGCGGTTGTTCTCGAGGTCGACCTTGAGAAGCTGGACCTTGACCTTGTCGCCTTCCTTGCAGTATTTCTGGACGTTCTTCTCGGTGGGCGTGACGCGGTCGTAGGTCATGTTCTCGATGTGAACGAGGCCATCCACGCCGCCGAGATCGACGAACGCGCCGAAGGGCATGACCTTGCGGACGGTGCCTTCCATCACGGCACCCTCGACGAGCTGCGACTTGATCTTCTCAGCGTTGGCCTTGCGCTCTTCCTGGAGGATGTCGCGCCGGCTGAGGACGATATCGCCCATGCCGCGGCGGTCGAGCTTGGTGACCTTGCAGGCGAACTTCTCGCCGACGAAGACGGACATGTCCTCGATGCGCTCGAGCGCAACCTGACCCGAGGGCATGAAGGCGCGATGGCCGGCGACCTCAAGCTCGAGGCCGCCCTTGTTCACGCCCGTCACGCGGGCTTCGACGACCTGGCCGACTTCGAGCAGCTCCCACGCCGCCTTTGTCACAGCGCCCGGGCGGGCGCACATGAACAGCGATTCTTCAGCGTTGAACCGCTCGACCACGACCTCAAGCTCGCTGCCGACGGCGGGGACTTCCTCATCCTTGTAGCTGAGTCGCGAGACGACGCCCAGTTCCTTGGGGCCGAACTCGACAAAGATGTCGCTGGGTCCGACGGAGACGACCTTGCCGGTGCGGTGTTCGCGGCCGGACTGGACGACGCGCGGGCCGCGCACGGCGGCGGGGGCGCGGCCGCCACGGACCTCGACGTCGTGGGCATGCGCACGCTTGGTGGCGTCGATCTTGGCCTGAGCGGCGGCGCTAGCGCGATCGGTCGAGCCCTTGAGCAGGGCGTCGAGCTCGCCGGGAGCGAAGTCGTCCATCATGTTGCGGGAGTCGTCGGTGACGCTTTGCAGGGTGCCGCGGGTATCGGGGCCCTTCTCGCGCTGGTCGGGCTTGGGCCCGCGCTGGCCGGGGCGCCCCCCCCCACCGCCGCCACCACCGCCGAAGTTACCACCGCCACCGCCGCCCCCACCACCGAAGCGCGGGCGACCGCCGAACGGCGGAGCCTCTTCACCTTCGGAGCTGACGACCTGGGCCTTTTTGATCGTGGGCAAGCCGCGGAGATTGGGGCCCGTGGGCGCCGCGGGGGCGGGCGCTGCCGCCTGGGCCTCGCCGGTGTTCGCGGG
>VYLL01000446.1_pt1 | contig 29141 bp, 33 predicted proteins | sample 5114301 | NCBI WGS metagenome assembly VYLL01 (sample SAMN12291809, study PRJNA351875) | freshwater metagenome | isolation source: freshwater lake | place: USA: Michigan, MSU2 Lake | collected 2011-08-16 | reverse complement strand
TCTCCATTTTTTTGCTTACCTCCACCTTAATTCCTTTTTTCAAAACTATACCTATCAATCGTTTACCCTTTTTTTAAGTTTCTTCTCTTTTTGTTAAGAAAGATCCGACTAATGAATCAACCCTACTTGATAAGGGGGGTGCTGATAGGCGGGGGGATCCCCCCTGCCCCCCTTGATAAGGGGGGTGTCTAATAATTTTTAACGCCTACCTACTTAATTATTAAAGATGTTCACTGATAACTGATTACTGATAACTGATTAAAGCCCACCCTAAAATACTATCTAAGCGATTAAAGATTTAACTTTACTAATGATACCAACTGGGTCAATACCTTGGTGGGGGAACTGTTCCCATAAACCGCCACAACCTTCGTGGTGAGTACCGATATAGGCGTATTTAGGAGTTAAACCGCGTTCGAGTAACCAAGAACCATAACGGCTACCTAAACCCGTACGACGGTTAAATGCTTCTACCACTAAAACAAAGGGAGAACTACCAACTTTAGCGATAATTTCTTCATCCACTACATTGAGAGTCGGTTTATTAATTAAACCCACGTCAATACCTTCTTGTTTTAGACGTTCCACTGCATCCAAAGCGCGGTATAAACCATCTCCAAAGCTGATGATATAACCGGCAGTGCCTTCCCGAATTACTTCATCTTTTCCGGGGACAAAGGTATAACCATCGCCAAAGAAATTATTACCGTTAGTATCAAGAATATTGGGAGTTTTAGAACGAGTCGAGAAGATAAAACGTAAACCGGGTTGATGGAAAGTTGCCTCGACACAAGCGGTCATTTGTGCCGCATCGGCCGGGAAATAAAGACGGGTTTCGTAACCGTCATCCAGTCCATTATCGGCAAAGAAATTATTCAAACCAAAGTGACAGGTATTATCCGCCATGTCATCGATACCAGAATGGGAAAAATGACATAAAAGATTAGAATAATTCAAGCGGGCCATGGTGATTTCAGAAATACACATTTCTAGAAAAGCGGCAAAGGTGGCGAAAATTCCCTGTTTACCTTTTTCCATCCCAAAACCAGCAGCCGCCGAAAGATTGCCCCGTTCCATAATACCGGAAGGAATAAACACTTCGGGATGTTTATCGTGGATAATTTTCAGACCGCAGGAACCTTCTAAATCGCTATCTACTACTAATACATTAGCTTTGCGTTCTTCTTCGCTCATTTTGCCTAAAAGACTGACCACCGCTTCGCCGAAAACGTTGCGGTTAGAACCCCATTTATCCCCAGAACCGAGGAATTTATAGTCATTAGAAGGCTTCTTAATACTGTTGAGATATTCCACGGCGGCACTGTGTCCTTTTGCCTCTAAATATTTCAAAGCCAAGGGTACAGAAATCACATCATGACCGTGGTTAGAACCTTCTAAACCTTCAATACCGGGACACATGGGACGTTTATTAATAATCGCAATCGGGCCGGGAGTATTAATTGCTTCACAGATATTGCGATACAAACTATCGATATCTTCCCCATCTCCCACTAACACTTTTAGTCCATGACCGGCGAGAGTTTTAGCCACATCATAACCGGGTAAATATTTGGAAGGATTACCAGCAATCGTCACATCATTATCATCAATAATCAGCTTAACATTGATGTGTTGAGCCACGGCTAAACGGGCAGCTTCCGCGTCATTGCCTTCCTGTTGAGAACCATCGGAACCTAAACAAAAAACGGTTTTTCCGGGGTTAGCTAAAGCGACACCGTTAACGTAGGGCCACATATGTCCTAAACGGCCAGAACTAAATTTTACGCCTGGGGTTAATCCTAATTCCGGGTGTCCGGGGAGTTTAGAATTAGCCTCGCGGTAGTGCATTAATTGTTCTGAGGGTAAAGAACCTTCTAACGCAGACATGAGATATTGAGTACCGACGCGGTGTCCCGCTTCATCGAAGAAAATTGGTACAAATTGACTAGGTTGACTGCGGAAAAGAGCATCGAGAATCACCACTTCCGGGACGGTATCGTAGGGGCCGCCGGTGTGTCCACCCACACCCCGGGCTGCACCCGTGGCAGTAAAAAAGATGATAGCATCGCGACAGAGTTGGATATTGGCTTTTAGGGCGCTTCTTTGGTCGTCGGTGAGGGTGGGGTTACTGGGGTCGAGACTGATGGGTTTATAGGCAGTCAAATCGATGGGAAAGGCTGTCATTGTCGATTTTCCTTAATGTAGAGAAATAACTATAGTCAGGGAAATCATAGCCTAGAATGTCACCCGATCGATTGATTGAATAATTTCTTATCATAGATGTAGTCCCTAATACAAAAGTTTTACCCTTGTTGGGATAGTGTCCACGGTCCGGGACAGGGGAAATCTTAAAAAAGATACGGGAAAAAAAGCTGTTCTTGAGGGCAATAGTCCAGAATGGCAGGTAAGACCGAGTAAAAAGGGGAAAGAGGAAAGGAAAAAGTAAAAAGGATAACCTTTGACTGTATAGCGTTTCTTAGAGGGATGAAGTATGACCTGATTCTCAGTTGATATTACTGCAATCTCTACCCAAAAAATCAGCCCATAATTAACAAAAACTAGATTTAAGGTAAAAACTATGTGTTTAGGCATACCGGGACAAATTACAGCAATTATTGATGAAAACCATCATCTCGCTCTCGTCGATGTGGGGGGTGTAAAAAGAGAAGTAAATATCGCTTGCATTGTTGATGAAGACCATCCTGCTAATACTTGTGTAGGGGATTGGGTATTAGTTCATGTGGGTTTTGCCATGAATAGAATTGATGAAGATGAGGCGCAAGAAACCTTAAATTTATTAACACAATTATTGGAATTAGAGGAAGAATTTAATCATAATTAATGTTCTTAATTAGTTAGCCACAAATTAATTCTGTTGTCTATCTTAAGAAATGTAAATTACGGCAATTATTACTGACGACCGACGACCGACGACCGGCTCCACAATTAACTTTACTTTTGTCCAACCACTTATAGAGAGAAAGCTTGTTATGAAATACGTTGATGAATTTCGTGATCCGGTTAAAGCGGCAGGATTAATTCAACAAATAGAACAATTATCGATAAGAATCTCTGAAAAGCGGGAAAAAGTTACTAAAATTATGGAGGTTTGTGGGGGTCATACCCACTCAATTTTTAAATACGGTATCGAGGCAATACTTCCCGAAACTATCGAATTAATTCATGGTCCCGGATGTCCCGTTTGTGTAATGCCGCGAGGTCGTTTAGATGATGCCATTTTTCTCGCACAACAACCGAACGTAATTCTGACAACTTTTGGCGATACTATGCGTGTCCCTGGTTCCCATTTGAGTCTGCTACAAGCGCGAGCAAAAGGTGATGATATTCGCATGGTTTATTCTCCTCGCGATGCCTTAAAAATTGCTAGAGAAAATCTCGATAAAGAAGTAATATTTTTAGCATTAGGGTTTGAAACAACCGTTCCTAGCACCGCTTTAACCGTTTTAGAAGCACAAAGAGATGGCATCACTAATTTTAGTTTATTTTCTAATCATGTGGTGATTATTCCCGCTCTGAAAGTTTTGTTAGATAACCCAGATTTACAGTTAGACGGTTTTGTTGGTCCTGGTCATGTTAGCATGGTAATTGGCACAGAACCCTATCAAGTTATTGCCCAAGAATATCATAAACCTGTGGTAGTTTCTGGGTTTGAACCCTTGGATATTCTGCAATCAATTTGGATGGTATTAAAACAATTAGATGAGCAGAGATGTGAGATCGAAAATCAGTACGATCGAGTGGTACAAAATCAAGGAAATAGAGTCGCTTTATCGGCAATCAAGCAAGTTTTTGAACTGCGGGATCAGTTTGAATGGCGAGGTTTAGGAGAAATTGCTCAAGGAGGGTTAAAACTGCGAGATGAGTACAGTAATTTTGATGCGGAGAAAAAATTTACTTTACCCAATCAGCGCGTTAAAGATCACAAAGCTTGTCAGTGTGGCGAAATTCTTAAAGGTGTTTTAAAACCCTGGGAATGTAAAGTATTTGGGACTGCTTGTACTCCAGAACATCCCATCGGTACTTGTATGGTTTCTAGTGAAGGTGCTTGTGCCGCTTATTATAAGTATGGTAGAAATCAGTAAAAAAATTTTACTGATTAGGGTAGGGTCTTTTCCGGTGAGAAAACGCTAAAATTCTTACCAGAAGAAATTAACAATCTCTCGGTGATAAAAAAATGAAGATCAAAAATAATCTGGGTTTATTTGGCTTAACCACCTCTCTACTGCTAGTTATCGCTTCGGAAATTGTTCTTGCTTCCCAAGAACAAACCCTAGAACTGCAACCAAGTCAACCCCCCAGCGCCGATTTTTTCAAACCCGTCACCAATCTAATTAAAGATTTAAACAATCAGGGAGTAACTATCACCGATCCCAATGATCCCATGGCGGTGCGCTACCGAGTCAATTCCCCCTGTCCTGGTTGTTCGGTTTATCTAGGCACGGGAGTTGCCAATCCTCGCACCCAGACTAATAATAATGGCATGGGAATCAATTTTGGTCTTGGTTTCACCATGCCTTTCTCACCCTAAATGCCGATGACATATTTACGCCATTCGTGATTGTGATTCCCCCTGGTGTGCTTTAATAGCTCAAAGTGGAGACTACTGTAGGGACGACGGGGTTGGGCGTGCAGGGACATATTGGCCTCTTTTGGTGTACGATTGCCTTTATGCACATTACAACGCACACAAGCCGCCACTAGATTCTCCCAGGTATCACCCCCTCCGCGAGAACGGGGAATCACATGATCGATGGTTAATTGTTCACCTCGGTAGAGACAGTATTGACAGGTGTGATGATCTCGTTCGAGAATATTACGACGGGTTAAAGGAATTTCCTTGTAGGGAACACGGACGTATTGCCTAAGACGGATAACAGAAGGCAAGGGTAAGTCACGACAAACCACTTTTCCGTTATGTTCTAGGGATTCAGCTTTTCCTTTCAACAATAAAACGATCGCGCGCCGCCAACTGGTAATATTTAGCGGTTCGTAGGAGGCATTCAACACGAGAACCTTGCTCATAGGTGTCTGGAGATCGCTTGAATTTACCCCGAATGGTAGCACAGATCACTGAGATTGGAACCTATTATTCAGTGTTGGGGAAGTGGGGAGCTTTTTTCAGTTCTCGGTAAACAGCCTTTCGTCCGGGGATGATGCCAAATCCCCTCATACCTCTTATTGCCGGCCGACGACCGACGAGCGATAACTAATTTTTGATAAGCTAAAAGACAGTTAATTATAATTTCGTCGTCAATCCTATGATTTTGCCAGGTAGTACCGTTCGAGTCACCAATCCCGATGATACCTACTATAAATTTGAAGGTTTAGCCCAGCGTTTAAGCGATGGGAAAGTGGCCGTTCTTTTTGAGGGGGGTAACTGGGATAAGTTAGTCACCTTTAATCTCTCGGAATTAGAAGAAGTAATTATTGCCCCGGCTAAAGGCAAAAAATAACCATGCGTCCACCCTTACCGCAATTGGCCACGGATAACCGCCATCCCGATCATATCGCCGAAGTTATCGAGACGACGACGACCGAGTTTTTAGCGCAATGTTTGGAACCAGAGGAGTTAAACTTTCCTTTTATGCCCGCTTTTGGTAGTTGGGTAAAAGCCTACGATGAAGAAACGGGTAATAAGATTTTTGGGATTGTCACCTTTGCCACCACTGCACCCATCGATTCGGTACATCGCGCTAGAGCTTTGGGGTTATCTTTGGCTGAATTGCGGGAACAACAGCCGCAAATTTTCGCTATGTTAAAAACGGAATTTCGGGCAACTATTGTCGGTTTTGAAACCTTACCCGGACAATTTAATGGCAATGGTGCCGGGCGAGGTTATATCTATCAATATATTCCTCCCCGTCCTCCACAAATTCATCAGGCAGTTTATCAATGTGAGTCGTTAGAAGTGGTTTATTTTAGTGAACAATTAGACTTTTTACGAATTTTATTACAGGTCAAGAATACTCCCGTGGAAGCTTTGGCAGCTGCTTCTATCCGTCAGATGTATCAATTGCGTCAAGCCGATCGACAATGGTTAGTGAATGTGGGCAGACAGTTAAGTGTTTTACTTAAAGATGATTATGATCGCTTGCGTTATATTCTCAGTCAAATTCATCTTAGTCCTTAGATGATGCGGCTCTCTTGGCGCTCTTAGAGTGGTGGAAATCCCTTACTCCCTCTCTTTGTGTCCTTTGTCTCTTTGTGGTTAAGAAAAAAATCAGCAACCCTTGGCCATTCTCGGAAATGTCGGGAATGTTTCTAGATAACATTCTCTACCTGGTGAATACAGGTCAAGTTTCTGTTTTTTTGTCCTCTGGGTTGACTAGACAAAAAATGTCGATATAATAAATGGTTATGCGGTAACTCTCGCTGAATAAGGATAATGAGTATCAAGTTAAATATCGGGATATTATTTTTTGGGGTTTTCTTGTGGGGAGAGGCGGTTAAGGCACAGCTAGTTCCCACTAAGGGTTTATCTCCCTATGGTGAGTATCGTCAAGAAATCCTCAATTTAGGTTGGAAGCCAAAACCAAGTGTTGTTCCAGATTATGTACCAGGTTGGCCAGAAATTATTTGTGGAAACAGATTATGTAGTGCTACCTTTATTTCTCCCAATGGGAAACAAATTTTAACTTTATCTGTTTGGTTTGATGTTAAGCCTGGATACATAAATTATTATGTGGCTCCAGATTTTGATATTGTTGAAGTTGAGCAATCAATCCAATAGACCTCGACCTAATTTAACTTAGTGCGATCACCAATCTGTTAGGTGGGGTACTCGGAACGAAACCCAACATCATTTTTAGCCTTGATTGTAAATTCTAGATAGTTTAAGCGATCGCCCCTTAGGAAAATGGCAATACAAACAACCTTTGCAGAGATTTTAGAAGCAGCCGAGCAACTTCCCCTTGAAGATCAAGAAAATCTCATTCATATCTTACAGAATCGTCTTCGAGATCAAAAAAGAACAGATTTGTTTAGAGATGTTCAAGAAGCTCAACAAGAATTTGCACAAGGTCAATGTCAACCCCTGACACCTGAACAAATCATGGAGGAAATCCTTTCGTGAATTTTGTTTTATTACGCTCGAATATATTTATTAGAAATGCTCGAAAAGTTGTGAAAAAACAGGCTTTTTTAGTTCAAAATATCCAAGAAACTTTAGCTTTATTATCCGTAGATCCATTTCAACCTCGATTAAGAACACACAAATTAAAAGGGGAGCTTAAAGACTCTTATGCTTGTAGTGTGGGCTATGATTTAAGAATTGTCTTTAAATTCGTTGAATATGAGCAGAAACAGGCAATTCTTTTGGAGTCAATTGGGACTCACGATGAAGTTTATTAGTGCGGATGATTATTACGCTCAGTTTGCAGAAACCGAACCAGAATCAAGATAAAAAACCCTAAGATGCCTCATTAACAGATATTTCAGCTTTTTTGAGGGCAATTTGCCATTCCAAGTCAGCTATTTCTCGATCGAGTTCGGCAATTTCACTATTAACTTGCTTTAAATCGGCGATAATTTCCTGTTTACTGCGTTTTCTACCGTAGATAGCCAGTTCATCCTCTTGTAATTTCTCAAGGATAGAGTCTAGGGAAGCGGTTAAATCGGCCGAGGGACTATCCATAATACCTAGACGCATCAATACCTGTACCGCTTTGACAACGTCTTGCTGATAGGCTTCTCTAGAAGGGTAATCTTGGGGGTTTTTGAGATTTAAAGCGTCAATGATATTCATATTTCAGGTTATGAAGGTTAAATGCGAAACGGTGATTATGTCACACTTATATACCTCAAGTTTCTAAGAAATTCCCTAAAAGGGATTGCAACATCTTTTATTCTAGAGTAGAAATGATTGATTGTCAGTAGCGGTTATTGCTGTACAACAATTACAACTTTTTGTCTGTTACAATTTATACAAAATGTCCTGGGATTACCCCGACTGAAAACTCAAATCCGATTAGTGATCACTGATCACTGATTGCTGATAAGATTGTTACGAAAATATAAACACGAAATTCTATAGTTAGCCATGACCCAAAACGGAAGCTCGAAGTCGATCGTTGTCTCTCCCTCGATCCTATCGGCGGATTTTAGTAAATTAGGAGCCGATATCGAGGCTGTGGATAAGGCAGGAGCCGATTGGATTCACGTTGATGTGATGGATGGTCGTTTTGTCCCGAATATCACCATTGGACCCCTGATTGTCTCCGCTATTCGTCCCTATACGAAAAAACCTTTAGATGTGCATTTAATGATCGTGGAACCAGAAAAATATGTGGCTGACTTTGCGAAAGCGGGTGCTGACATTATTTCTGTTCACGCTGAACATAATGCTTCTCCCCACCTCCATCGTACTCTTTGCCAAATCCGCGAACTCGGTAAACAAGCGGGTGTGGTGTTAAATCCCTCCACTCCCCCAGATTTAATCGAATATGTGCTGCATTTGTGCGATTTAGTCCTAATTATGAGCGTTAACCCCGGTTTTGGTGGCCAGAGTTTTATCCCGGAAGTTGTCCCCAAAATCCTTCAATTACGCCAAATGTGCGATGAAAGAGGCTTGGATCCCTGGATTGAAGTGGATGGCGGCTTAAAACCGGCTAATACTTGGCAAGTTCTCGAAGCGGGTGCTAATGCGATTGTAGCAGGTTCGGCGGTATTTAATGCCCCCGATTACGCGACGGCGATCGAAGGTATCCGTAACAGCAAACGTCCCCAACCTCAATTAGCCACGGTTTAATTGCTGCGGGGGTGGGTTAGCTGTTGACTAATTATCTTAGTATTGGCACTAACCCACTCTGCTGATTTGTTCTAAAACCTGCCGCCATAAACCCGAATTAGAGACGGCTAAAACTTCGCTAGAATCAGCTTGTAGGGGATTACCAGACCAATCGCTAATTATTCCGCCCGCACCTTCAATAATCGGGATTAAAGCACAAAAATCGTAGTATTTCAGGTCTGATTCTAGGATGACCATCGGCATGGCAGTGCAGCCGGTGGCTAACATCATATAGTTATAACAATCACCCCCAAAAGCGGTACGTTTACAGACGCTTTGCAGCTGACGAGCGATCGCTTGTTGTCGTTCTGTGATAAACATTAAGGGAGTGGTGGAGGCTAAACAGGCATTTTTTAAGACAAGTTCCCGATCTTGACGGTAGGGATTAACAATCATCTGGTTATTATAAAGACTCGCTTTTCCCTTCACTCCTAACCAGCGATCGCCTAAAATCGGTTGATCGACAATTCCTAAAATCGGTTGATTTTCTGCCACTAGGCCGATTAAAGTCCCAAAAATAGGCAATCCTTTGACAAAAGAGGATGTGCCATCGATCGGATCCAATACCCAATAACGACCACTTTGGGAGGGAATATTGGCTCCTTCTTCCCGAATAACCCCATCTTCGGGTAATTCTCGCCGAATAATCGCCACCATCGCCTCCTCAGCTTCTTGATCGGCGATTGTTACTATTGAGGAAACTTGCTCGAGTTTTGTCTCGGTTTCTAGATGGGGCTGCCGAAAATAGCGCCGGATAATCTCTCCAGACGCGTCCGCTAATTGATGAGCTAGTTGGATAGTGCGATCGATATTCATGAGGGGAAACAATACAGCAGAATTTAGAAGACAGGAGACAGGAGTAGGGAGTGTGGGAAGTGGGGAGGTGAGGGATTTAGCGGAAATTTCCCTATCACCCTAAATCCCTATTGCCTCTTGCATAGTGCGAGCGATATTCATCAATAAAAGTTATCCATACAGGAAAACAATAATGTTTATTTATGGTAAAGGGGAAGTGGGGAAGTGGGGAGGTGAGGGATTTAGCGGAAATTTGCCTATCACCCTAAATCCCTATTGCCCCTTCCATAGTGCGATCGATGTTCATCAATAAAAGTTATCTATAGTGGAAAACAATAATGTTTATTTATGGTAAAGGAGAGGTGGGGAATTGGGGAAGTGGGGGAAATTTCCCTATCACCCTAAATCCCTATTGCCGCGTCGAACCTAGAACTATCAATGGGTAACAGCTTGATTTTGACTCCATAATTAAATTAGTCAACGATCGACTCAATCTCAAGACGAGAAAAAATTACGATCGAAACTCGTTTAACCTCTCTGGAGAATGGACAAAAAGCGATCGAAACTCGTTTAACCTCTCTGGAGAATGGACAAAAAGCGATCGAAACTCGTTTAACCTCTCTGGAGAGTGGACAAAAAGCGATCGAAACTCGTTTAACCTCTCTGGAGAGTGGACAAAAAGCGATCGAAACTCGTTTAACCTCTCTGGAGAATGGACAAAAAGCGATCGAAACTCGTTTAACCTCTCTGGAGAGTGGACAAAAAGCGATCGAGAATAGCGTCGGAGAGATCAAAAGAGAAATTCAGGTCTTAGAGATAGGACAGACGGAAATTAAGGGAGAAATCAGGACTTTAGACGCAAAAATCACCGGTTTAAATGAAAGAGTGAAACTCATCGAGGCATCCGTGGGAAAAATTCCCGATTTAGCTGAAAAAATTTGGGAGGTATGGATGTGACTGCTTTTGTGGGTGGGGTAATTGGTTGGTTGATTCGGGGAAAATAAAACTAGGCAATGTAACATAGTATTAAGCATTTGTATCTTTTTATTAATTTTTATGGAACAGACAGCTTTAAATCTGATCGCAATTACCGTTTTTTCGATCACTCTTTCCGTATTTGTCACCCCTTTGCTGTCTATTTCGCCTTTTGTCCCTGCTTTAGCTACTTTTAGCCTCTTGGGATTAGTTACCGTTGATACTCTCACCTTTAATAACCGGGGCGTGACTTTACTACTGGATGCTCTTTCTCCTAGTAAACACCGTCAAAGAGTTATTTACCACGAAGCCGGACATTTTCTCACCGCTTATATTTTGGGCATTCCGATCGCCAGTTATAGTTTGACCGCCTGGGAAGCCTTTCGTCAAGGCCAGGAGGGAGTCGGCGGTGTTCAATTTGACCTAGCAGATTTAGAGCAAAAAGTCAAGAACTTTACTGATTTTCCTGCTTTTTTAGAGCGAATTTCTACGGTGTGGATGGCGGGAATTGCTGCCGAAACCTTAGTTTATGGTAAAGCGGCAGGGGGAGAAAGTGATCGATTTTATCTGCAATCGGCCTTAAAATTAGCGGGGGTTTCCGAGAATAATTATGCCCAAAAAGAGCGCTGGAGTTTATTACAGGCAAAAACTCTTTTAGAAAAACAACAGACTGCCTATCAAGCTTTAGTGATAGCTATGGAAAAAAGGGCCAGTGTGGAAGAATGCTGTCGGGTGATTAGTGAAAGTTTAGTATAACGGGAAAAGTAATCAGGGATGAATTTGATGATTTCCCCGTTAAATTTTTATGAATAATCAGAGCATTCCATCCGAGCAGCGATTAGCTTTAATTGTGCGCGGGGCAGTACAAGGGGTCGGTTTTCGTCCTTTTGTTTATCGATTAGCAACGGAATTAAACTTAGCCGGTTGGGTGAATAACACAGCAGCGGGAGTTTTTATTGAAGTCGAGGGCAATCGAGACAAACTGGAAACTTTTTTGACTCGATTATCTTTAGAAAAACCACCTCGATCGCTAATTGAAAATATTGAGACTCAATGGTTAAATCCCATCGGTTATCAAAACTTTAGCATACGTCCTAGCAGCGGCGGTGAAAAAAATACAATTGTTCTGCCCGATTTAGCCACTTGTCCCGATTGTTTAGCCGATATTTTTGACCCCAATAATCGTCGTTATCGCTATCCTTTTACTAACTGCACTAACTGCGGTCCTCGCTACAGTATTATCGAGAGTTTGCCCTATGATCGCAGTGCCACAACTATGAGGGGTTTTAATCAGTGTCCCGAATGTCAAAGGGAATACGAAAACCCTCTAGATCGCCGTTTTCATGCCCAACCGAATGCCTGTCCTCGTTGCGGACCCCAAATCAGTCTTTTAGATAGTCAAGGATGTGTATTAGCGGAAAAAGATCAAGCTTTAATCGCTACTGCTAGAGCAATTGAACAGGGAAAAATTATGGCGATCAAAGGATTAGGAGGATTTCACCTAGTCGTCGATGCAAGAAATACGGAAGCAGTGCAAAAATTGCGACAACGTAAACAGCGACCGGATAAACCTTTTGCCGTGATGTATCCTAATCTTGACTTAGTGAAAAACCACGGTTATGTATCTTCTTTAGAATCGCAATTATTGCAGTCTCCTGCAGCAGCAATTGTCCTGATTAAACAGCGAAAAAATGATCTTTCTGCTGCCGTTTCTCCGGGTAATCCCTATCTAGGAGTCATGTTACCCTATACTCCCCTACATCATCTTTTATTAGCAGAATTGGGCTTTCCTATTGTAGCAACCAGTGGTAATCTAGCCGATGAACCTATCTGTATCGACGAAAAAGAAGCTTTAGAAAAATTGGGAACTATCGCCGATTTATTTCTAGTTCATAATCGTCCCATCCTTCGACCAGTGGATGACTCTATTATCAGGGAAATGGCGGGAAAAGCGATGATTTTGCGGCGGGCGCGGGGATATGCTCCCTTTCCTGTTAAAGTTAATGATGGAGATTTTCCCCCGATTCTGGCCGTGGGAAGTTATTTTAAAAATACCGTGGCTATCTACCAAAAAAATCAAGTTTTTATCAGTCAACATATCGGCGATTTAGATACAGTTAATGCCGTTAATCATTTTGAAAATATCCTCGATAGTTTAAAAAAATTATACGAGTTTGCACCAGAAATTATTGCCTGTGATGCCCATCCTGAATATCTAGCGACCAAGTACGCTTATAGTTTAAATTTACCCGTTATTCCCATTCAACACCATTACGCTCACGTTTTATCCTGCATGGCAGAACATCAGCTACAACCTCCGGTTTTAGGGGTTGCTTGGGATGGAACAGGATACGGTTTAGATGGCACAATTTGGGGGGGAGAATTTATCCATATCACTGCCGATTCTTGGCAGCGAGTCGCCCATTTTAAACCCTGGCTATTACTGGGAGGAGAAAAAGCGGTTAAAGAACCCAGACGAGTGGCTTTAGGATTACTAGAAGTTATGGAAAATACTGATAGGATAAAATCAGCTTTTAGTGAACAGGAATGGTCTATTTTTAGGCAAATGTTAACAAAAAAAATTAATTGTCCTTTAACTTCTAGTGTCGGGCGTTTGTTTGATGGTGTGGCGGCGATTCTAGGTTTATGTTATCAATTAAGTTTTGAGGGACAGGCAGCAATGCAGTTAGAATTTGCCCTTGAGGGCATTAAAACGGAGGAATATTATAATTTTTCTTTATCAGCTGACTCACCCATAGTTATTGATTGGAATCAGCTCATTTTAGGAGTTGTTGAGGATTTAGAAAAACAAGTACAAATCGGCATAATTGCCGCTAAATTTCATAATAGTTTAAGTGAGATTATTGTAGAAATTGCTCAGAAAATAGGCAGAGAAAAAATTCTCCTGACGGGAGGCTGTTTTCAAAATCGTTATCTGACGGAAAGAACAATTAATCGCTTACAAGCTTCGGGATTTCAACCCTACTGGCAGCAAACTGTTCCCACTAATGATGGTGGTATTAGCCTTGGTCAAATTATCGGGGCTTTTTCTAGACTCAAACAGTTCTAGATAGGACAAAATTAACTTCTTGGTTAGGATAGACAAGAGGCAAGGGGTGCCTCTCACATTTGCAGAAATACCGACAATCAGCAATTATCAGTGACCCTTAAATTATTACAGACATATCAGCAGCTGCCTGTAAGCATCCCACCGAAAAACCAATGCGCTCTAGGGTTTGGGTAGGGTTGATTCATGAATCAACCCTACTATAGAGTTCTTGCATAATTAATTTTTGAGAGTGCAAAAATGAGATGCACCCAGAGGTAAGAGGTAGTTATAAGCGTTAAAGATAAACCACAGAGACACAAAGAACAGAGAGAGCCGATTTTTTTCTAGACTGTTAAACGATGCCACTCAACGATTTTATTGCCTACTTTCAAAATAATTGCTTGACCTAAACCCAGTTCTTGTGTCACCCTAACTAGATGGGAGAAATTTTGATGAGTGATTGCTAGTCCCTGCAAACAGGCTAGAAAATCGAGACAGAGAACCGTAGAGAATTCCCAGGTTTGTCGGTAAACACGGCAATTATCCGGTAAAAAAGCCACAAGAGCGCGAAAATGAGTCAAAGCGGCTTTCTCAAAATTGGCGCTAGTGCAGTCAAAAGACGAGTGCTGATAGCTCATAAAAACTTTGCCTGATAGGGAGAGAGCAGGGTTTTCCTCAGACTAGCACCTCGCTTCTGGGGATCACCTTCCCTTTAGAATTTCTCAATAGACTGGCAAATCCCCCCAGAGGAGTATCGTTACCCGCGAGCCAATTGCTAGAAGCTAGGTTTCTTCCCAGAGATAGTGTACTGTAGATATTGATGTCCTTCCGGCTGGCAAGATAACCTATAAATTTCCCCACTCGTCCCCAGCGATAAAAGGCTGTATTTAGTCAAAAATCAAGTGTTGACTTTGATGCCAAACTTGCCTAGTAAAAAATGATCACAGCCTCAAGTTGCCGCTTAACTAATTGACTACTTAACTGATAACTGGTAACTAAGATTATGAATAATGCAATTGTCAAACCGAGAGATGTACAAGTAGCACCGATAGCCGCCGATACTTTTGTCTTTCGTTCCCGCACTTGGGACCGGTTAAAATTCGAGATCGAATACGGATTACAAAAGGGAACCACCGCCAATAGTTATCTGATTAAAAGTGAAAAGGTCGCTCTTTTTGATCCACCAGGGGAATCATTTTCGTCCATATTTTTAGAGGCTTTAACTAAAAGAATCGATCCGAAAACTATTGATTATATTATCCTCGGTCACGTTAACCCCAATCGTGCCGTCACCCTCAAGGCACTTTTAGAAATCGCTCCTCAAGTCACTTTTGTTTGTTCCAATCCGGGGGCAATTTCCCTGAAAAAAATTCTCGAAACCGAAGCATTAAATCTGTTCGTTGTCAAGGGGGAAGAAATATTAAATTTAGGAGCTAACCATCAATTAGAATTTATCCCCACTCCTAACCCCCGATTTCCCGATCAACTCTGTACCTACGACAGCAAAACCGATATTCTCTACACCGATAAATTGTTCGGAGCGCACGTTTGTGGCGACCAAATTTTTGATGAGGGTTGGACAGTTTATAACGAAGATCGGCGTTATTATTTCGATTGTCTCATGGCTCCCTATGCCAGCCAAATTAGCAACGCTTTGGAGAAATTAGCCGCTAAATCGCCCTTATTTTATGCCGTTGGTCACGGTCCTCTGGTGCGTTACGGGATGCACGAATTGACCCTTTCCTATCAACAATGGTTAGCAGTACAAAAGTATCAAGAGTTGACAATCGCCCTGATTTATGCCAGTGCCTACGGCAACACCGCCACCCTCGCTCAAGCGATCGCCATGGGGATCACGAAAGCGGGAGTAGCAGTGACGGCGATTAATGCCGAGTTCGCTGAACCGGACGAGATCAAAACGGCGATCGAAAAAAGTGTCGGTTTTATCTTTGGTTCCCCCACTTTGGGAGGACACGCACCGACTCCCATCCAAACCGCCTTGGGGATTACCCTAGCAAATGGCGATAAAAGCAAGCTGGTGGGGGTTTTTGGCTCCTACGGTTGGAGTGGTGAAGCGATCGATCTTTTGGAAGGTAAATTCCGGGATGGCGGTTATCGCTTCGGTTTTGAGCCAATTCGGGTTAAATTTAAGCCCACGGAGGCAATTTTAAAGACCTGTGAGGAAGCGGGAACCGATTTCGCTCAAGCAGTCAAAAAAGCTCGCAAAAGCAGACAACCGAAAACTAATGTTAACCAATCCCAAAGCGATCGGCGATCGCAGGCTCTGGGCCGTTTGGTGGGTTCTCTCTGTATCGTCACCTGCGAATTGGGGGAATTGCGCGGCGCCATGTTAGCCTCTTGGGTGTCGCAAGCGACGTTCACCCCCCCTGGATTGACTATTGCCGTGGCGAAAGAACGAGCGATCGAGTCTCTGCTTTATAGCGGTACGCCTTTTGTCCTTAATATCCTCCAAGAAGGTCAACATTTGGCTTTAATGAAGCATTTTCTTAAACCTTTTTCCCCCGGAGAAGATCGTTTTGCTAATATCGAAACCACTAAAGCTGAGAACGGTGGACCGATTCTGGCCGAAGCGCTCGCTTATCTGGAATGTCGGGTAGAACAACGAATGGAGTGTGGTGATCATTGGCTGCTTTATGCGATCGCAGAAAAAGGCAAGGTTTTACACCAGGGTTTAACCGCCATCCATCATCGCAAATCCGGCAGTTATTATTAGTTTGTCGTTATGATCATTTCAGGGGGTGTTTTCAGGCAGGATAACCCACCCTGACTTGAAACAGGGTGTAGGGTTTAGGGTGTGGGGTGTAGGGAAAGAAACCTCTTTCATCTCTGGTGGTGAAAATTTTTTTCATCGGGACTGACTTGAAAATAGAGGCTGAAATAACGCAAATTCGTAAGCATCCCACCGAAAAACTAATGCGCGGGGGGTTTGGGGGCGGCGCCACGCCCCCAACGGGGGGTTTGGGGGGTAGAACCCCCCAAAGGCTTGGATTGAGTGATAAAATCGCAAGTAATACTAAATCCGTTGAGTATAGGATAAGTATCAGGAGAGGCACTCATGCAAAAGGAGGAATAAATAATCAGTTTTTAATAACCAGATTTAGTATAAAAATAAATTCTTATGAAAAGCATTGTTTTAATTGTTGGCTTTGAAACCTTTAACAGGAATTTATATCGGCAATCGGGCCTGTTGGCTAGTTCTAAATGTCCCGATTTAGAGGTAAAAGTATTTAGCGATAAATCCTTGACGAGCGAACCGGAAATAGTCGAGCAAGCTTTAGCCACTGCCGACGTTTTTTTTGCTAGTTTGATCTTCGATTACGATCAAGTTACTTGGCTGCGGCAACGAGCGGCAGAGATTCCGATTCGCTTAGTTTTTGAGTCTGCTTTAGAGTTAATGAGTTTAACCCGTTTGGGAGAATTTGCCATCGGGGATAAACCAAAAGGAATGCCAAAACCAATTCAATTTATCTTGAGTAAATTTTCCAGTGGCAAGGAAGAAGATAAGTTAGCCGGTTATCTCAGTTTCCTCAAAACTGGTCCGAAACTGCTGAAATTTATTCCCGCTAAAAAAGTTCAAGATTTGCGTAATTGGTTAATTATTTACGGTTATTGGAATGCGGGAGGAACCGAAAATGTGGCCGCTATGTGTTGGGTAATTGCCCAAAAATATCTAGGATTAAAAGTACAGGAAATACCCGAAGTTATTGAAACTCCTAATAAGGGACTATTACACCCCGATTATCAGGGTTATTTTCTCACTCCCCAAGAATATTTGACTTGGTATCAAAAAAATAAATCCCTTGATAAACCAGTGGTGGCACTGCTGCTTTATCGGAAGCACGTTATCAGTAAATTGCCCTATATTAATCAATTAATCCGTCATTTTGAAACGGCTAATTTAATTCCCCTACCCGTGTTTATTAACGGAGTGGAAGGCCATACAATTGTTCGGGATTGGTTAACCACAGACTACGAAATTCAGCAAAGAAAAAAAGGAATCATTGAAACTCCTTCTTTAAGTGAAGATGCGGTGACAGTAGATGCAATTGTCTCGACGATTGGCTTTCCTTTGGTGGGAGGTCCTGCGGGTTCTATGGAAGCAGGAAGACAGGTAGAAGTGGCTAAACGAATTCTGTCCGCTAAAAATATTCCTTATCTTATCGCTGCCCCTTTATTGATTCAAGATATTTATTCTTGGACAAGACAGGGAATCGGTGGTTTACAGAGTGTGGTTCTATACGCTTTACCGGAATTAGATGGAGCAATTGATACGATTCCTCTGGGGGGATTAGTGGGGGAAACTATCTATTTAATCCCCGAAAGATTACAGCGTTTAACTGGACGTTTGCATAGTTGGATTAAGTTACATAAAACCCCTCCGCAAGAACGCAAAATAGCCATCATTCTCTATGGATTTCCCCCAGGTTATGGGGCAGTTGGTACGGCAGCTTTATTAAATGTTCCCCGGAGTTTAGTTAAGTTTTTACAAGCTTTACAAGCGCAGGGTTATAATGTGGGAACAATTCCCGAAGACGGGGAAGAAATTATTCAAAAAGTTAAATTTGCCGATGATGAAAATCTCTCTAAACAAAATCGTTTATCGATAGAAACTTTAGAAAATTGGCTAGGTTATCTGTTAACCTCTCGCATTGAAAAACACTGGAAATCTCTGAAAGATGCGGGGATAAAAACTATTGGCGACCAGTATCATTTAGGGGGAATTGAGTTAGGTAATATCTGGATTGGAGTCCAGCCACCTTTAGGAATTGCTGGGGATCCGATGCGGTTAATGTTTGAAAAAGATTTAACTCCTCACCCTCAGTATGCAGCCTTTTATCAGTGGTTACAGAAAGATTTTAAGACCGATGCGATCATTCATTTTGGTATGCACGGAACTGTCGAATGGCTGCCCGGTTCACCCCTAGGAAATACCGGTTATTCTTGGTCAGATATTTTATTAGGAGATTTACCGAATTTATATATTTATGCCGCTAATAATCCCTCGGAATCTATCCTAGCTAAACGTCGCGGTTATGGGGTGTTAATTTCCCATAATGTGCCTCCCTACGGACGAGCGGGATTGTATAAAGAATTGATGATTTTACGAGATTTGATTGCAGAGTTTCGAGAAAATCCTGAGAAAAATTACGCTTTAAGAGATAGTATCCTGCAAAAGATTATTGATACAGGTATCTCTAAAGATTGTCCTTTTCTGGAAGCAGAAAAACAGGGAATAGAATTCACTTTAGAAAATGCCAAATTATTTAGCCGCTATGCACTAACCGATTATTTTGTCAAGGTGTATAATTACTTACAAATCGTCGAACAAAGACTATTTTCTTCGGGTTTACACACCCTAGGAACTGCTCCCAATCAGGAAGAATTAAAAGGTTATCTTGATGCTTATTTTACCGATTTATCTGAGCGAGAATTTCAGCAAATTATCGCTGACGAAGCAACCAATGAAAAGGTTAAAGAAGGCATTGCTATTAAAAATTTATTAGGACAAAATAGCGAAGAATTAACTAATCTTTTGCGGGGATTAAATGGGGAATATGTACCACCGGCACCGGGGGGGGATTTACTCCGGGATGGTGCGGGAGTTTTGCCCACAGGACGTAATATACACGCTTTAGACCCTTACCGGATGCCTTCCCCAGCAGCCTACACCCGCGGACGGGAAATCGCCAAAAAACTGCTAGAACAAAACTTAACCGAAAAAGGAAAATATCCCGAAACTGTAGCAGTTTTACTCTGGGGATTAGATGTGATTAAAACTAAGGGTGAATCCCTGGGTATTCTCTTAGAATTAGTCGGTGCGGAACCGGTGAAAGAGGGAACAGGAAGAATTGTCAGGTATGAATTAAAACCTTTAGGGGAAATTGGACACCCGCGCATCGATATTCTGGCTAATTTATCGGGAATTTTTCGGGATACTTTTATCAATATTATCGAGTTATTGGATGATTTAATGCAGCGGGCAGCCGAGATAGAAGAATCGGAAAATGATAATTATATCCGTAAGCACTATTTAGCCTTAAAAAGTCAAGGAATTGACAATGCCAGCGCTCGTTTATTTTCCAATCCTGCTGGGGATTTTGGCTCTTTAGTTAATGACCAAGTAGTGGAGGGAAATTGGGACAATGACAACGAATTAGCGAAAACTTGGGAAAAGCGTAATGTTTTTAGTTATGGTCGTCAAGATAAGGGACAAGCGCGGCCAGAAGTGCTACAACAGTTATTAAAAACCAGTGAAAGTATTATCCAAGAAATTGACTCGGTAGAATACGGTTTAACCGATATTCAGGAATACTACGGCAACACGGGAGGATTAAAATTAGCCGCAGAAAAACAAAGCGGTAAACGGGTAATGACAAGTTTTGTCGAGAGTTTTTCCAATGATACAACTCCCCGCAAATTAGAGGAGGTTTTGCGCTTAGAATACCGCAGTAAATTACTCAATCCTAAATGGGCCAATGCCATGGTTAATCAAGGTTCCGGTGGGGCCTACGAAATCTCCCAAAGAATGACCGCTTTAATTGGTTGGGGCGGTACGGCTAATTTTAGTGACGATTGGGTGTATGATCAGGCAGCCGATACCTACGCTTTTGATGCAGAAATGGCGGAAAAATTGCGTCAAGCTAATCCCGAAGCTTTCCGTAATATTGTCGGTAGAATGTTAGAAGCACAGGGTCGCGGTTTTTGGCAAGCAGACCCCGACAAATTAGAGAAATTACAGGAATTATATCAATTGACCGATGAAAAGTTAGAAGGGGTTACTTAGGGTTTGCTGAATAAATCTAAAAACCTTGTTGGATAATATCTTTAGGCTTTTTTGAAATCAAAAAGTGCCAGCGATTGGGGTGATTGGGAGGAAAATTAGGTAATTGACTCCCTGAAAATTGGTAAAACCCCACACCCCACACCCCACACTCATGGCAACAGGGAATCCTTGTGATAATCTGATTTCCCTCCTGTTTTACTCAGCAGACGGATATTTTCAATCAGGATTGATTTTTCTAACGCTTTAGCCATATCGTATAAAGTCAAGGCTGCCACAGATACCGCCGTTAAAGCTTCCATTTCTACCCCAGTTTCCGATTTTGTCACCACTTCTGCCCGAATTTCGTAGCCGGGTAACTCTGCTTTCGGGATAATCTGAACATTGATTTTTTGCAGGGGTAAGGGATGGCAAAGGGGAATTAAACAGGAAGTTTGTTTGGCCGCCATAATTCCTGCTAGTCTGGCCGTCCCTAAAACGTCACCTTTGGGCGCATTTCCCTGTTCTATGGCTTCAAAAGTCGTTTTTAGCATTCTCACTTGTCCTAGGGCGATAGCAGTGCGTTTAGTGGGCATTTTCTCCGATACATCCACCATCCGGGCCTCGCCTTGGCTGTCGAGATGAGATAATTTTTCTTTACCCTCTTGCGTCATTGAATGAACCTGTGCTATAGTAGTTTACTGTTGAGAAAAACAAGGGCTTGTAGCTTAGTGGATTAGAGCGTGTGGCTACGGACCACAAGGTCGGGAGTTCGAGTCTCTCCAAGCCCGTTACATACAATGGCATATACTACAGGAATTAGGGACATACAGTTCCTAATTTCTTTGGTTTTTTGCCCCATCTTCCCACTTTCCTATACTTTTTAAACAGGATTTAGTATCATCAGCCAGTTTTGCTGGAGTATTTTTTACCCTCAAACAGTGAAAGAAACTAAACTTTTAGGATTGTATAATACTAAATCTGGTTATTAAAAACTGATTATTTATTCCCCCTCTTGCCTTTTGCCTGTCCTTATAAGTAACCTATGCTCAACGGATTTAGTATAATATGAATTCTCCTGCACCTGTGCCGACACCCTTTCAAGTTGCTTTAGAGCGTTACCAGAATGCTCTAAATTATTTAGATACTTCTCATAATAAATCTCTGAAAAAAGCACAGGCTTTAGAAATTATTGCCGCCAGAGATGCTCTTCATAAACAAATGGAAGCTGAGGCGGAAATTTCGGTTGATATGTCGTCAAAATTAATCGAACAAGATAATAGATTAAAACAGAAAAGCTACAAAATTACTCAAGTTCTTGACTTAGCTGAATATCGGGAGACTTTACCTATGTCTGCTCAGGCTTGGTGGTGGCATTTAGAAAGTAGGGAATCTTTGCATCCTTGCAATCGCTTTGATTGGCTATTGAGAATCGGTAAACTGGTTTTATTAGGGGTTAATTTTACATTAATCGGAACGATTGCTACTCGGTTTCTTAGTGGTGGTTCAGGTTTGCTAGAAATAGGAGGTGTTATTTTTTCGACTTTCATTTCTTTATTACAAACTGAAAATGCTCTCACACGGACGCGCCAGAAGGGTTTTGTTAAGTTAATGAAATTGCTTGGGATTGCTGAACATTGGTATGAAGAAATACAGTTTTCTGTAACAGTAATAGTCTTTGCTATTCTCTTGGGAATTTATCTAAATTTATCTTGGTTTTCTGAGTTTTATAAGCAAGAAGGCAACCGTTTACAATCTCCTCCGCCAGCAAGTCAAGAATTTCCTAATTTAGCTTCAGCCGAAGAGAAGTATTTAAAAGCAATTGAGTTAGATCCAGATAATCTAGATGCTCATTATAAGTTGGCAACACTTTACGAAGAGTTACAGGATTTGACTAATGGGAAGAAACACTATTTAATTGCGGCAAAAGGTGGTTTTATAGATGCTTATAATAATCTCGCTTATTGGTATCTGCGAGATAATAAGAATGCAGAAGCGGTAGAGTTACTGGAAAAAGCCCAGAGATTATTAGCAGAAAAAGATGAAAAACTAGACCAATTTACTGAAGAGGAGAAACGCAATTTAGCAGTACAAAAATATAGTATTTATAAAAATCTAGGCTGGGCCAGATTTAAGCAAAATCGCAGTGAAGATGCAGTTCCTAATCTTTTAGTTGCTATTGGTATCGCTGAAAATCCAGCTTATCAGAAATTTATCCGCAATCCCGGTGCTGCTTTTTGTATTTATGCTCAACTTTTAGAAAAAGAAGACAAGAAATTATCTCAGGAAAATTGGCGTAAATGTCTTAAATTAGCCGAAGGGAGGGAAATTAACACAGAGGAGGAGCAATGGTTATATGAAGCGAGGAAAAAATTAAAGTGAAGTAAAGTTTAGTGACTATTCTCTGAGTAATGCGCTAAATCCTTCTTGCTGAAAATGCTTATCAAAAGTTAATATTTCAGAGATTTCCAGTTGTCTCATAATCTGCATGGAAGCACAATCAGTTAAACTGTATCCTTTATCTAATCGTCTTTGGTAAAAATCAAAAGCTTGCTGAAATTGTTCACTGGTTTGGGGAATGATTATGGTTTTGCTGTCATTGCGTAAATCATGAGTTAGACGAATAGCTGATTTACGCAAAAATTCCCCTCTACTGCATAAAGCATTGAGTAATTCTGTCAGAACCATTTCACTGGTAACACCTCTAAAGTTACCCAGTCTTGCTACCATACTTATAGCAAGTCTATGAGCATTATCTCCTCTATCAGCTAACGCTTTTAAATAGAAGGTATCTAAGAAAATTTTTCTCATTCTTCCTCATCTTCTCTCGGTGCGCCGTACATATAATGTTCCGCGTTACGCGCAAAGTCTCTGGGAAAGTGTTTATTCTGGGTCATTTTCTAGTGCATCCCATTTAGCATCGAGTTCTTCCATTGATAACTCAGGCTCTTCGGATGTGTTAGAGGTTGAATGATTGTTTAAGTTAGTCATGATTAAAGTTTCCTTTTAGATTAAAGAGAATAAGTTAATGATAACCTAAATTATCTGGTCAGGTAAATGTTTTGCGAAAATTTGTTTCATTCTTCCTCATCTTCTCTCGGTGCGCCGTACATATAGTGTTCAAAATTACGCGCAAAGTCTGTAGGTATTCTGGGTCATTTTCTAGTGCATCCCATTTAGCATCGAGTTCTTCCATTGATAACTCAGGCTCTTCGGATGTGTTAGAGGTTGAATGATTGTTTAAGTTAGTCATGATTAAAGGTTCCTTAGTGATAATAGGTTACTTTTATTATAGCATTTTCAAGTTGGATTGAGGTACGGAGATTATCGAGGGTAATTAACCACAGAGACACAAAGAACACAGAGATTATTCACCGATGTTATAATTTATACTGATGATGGCAAGAGAGCCGAATGTTTAACTGAAAGCTTGACATTATTTTATGTACAGACTATATTATAGTTATGGAATAGAATATTATATTTGATCCAGATTTTAGGTTCTGGTTTTATCAACAAGAACAGGGACTTCAAAATGAAGTATTTGCTGTTTTAACTGTATTGATGAAACTTGGACCAGCACTGGGGAGACCACGAGTTGATACCATTGAAGGAGCTTCTTTTAAGAATATGAAAGAGCTTCGTATTCAGTATAAAGGTGAACCTTGGCGTGTTTTATTTGCCTTTGATCCTCATCGACAAGCAATTTTACTTGTTGGGGGGAACAAGTCAGGTAACAAAAGATGGTACAAAGAAAATATTCCTATAGCAGATCAACGTTATCAAAAATATCTGGAAAAACTTAAGGAAGAAAAGTCATGAAAGAATATACCAACTTCTCGGAAGAATTTAATAAACTTTGTGGAGAACGACAAGCAATTATTAAAGCAAGAGCTTCCCAAATTTATCTGGAGGAACTTACGCTTAAGTATTTGCAGGAAAAACTAGGTTTATCTTTATCAGAATTGGCAAAGTATCTTGAAGTACAGCAATCAATAGTACCTAGACTTAAACAAGAGCAAAATCTAGAGCTAAATACACTGCGCGAAGTAGTTAACGCCTTAGGTGGAACTGTCGAAATTATTGTCAAAATTCCCAACAAAGAACCTATAATTATTGGTGACTATTCAGAAACGAAGTGTAATTAACCACAGAGACACAGAGGACAGGGAGATTATTTGCCAATGTTATAATTTGTACTCAATAATAAATGTGTTCGCTTTTGGAACACAATATTTAAGATGGAATTAACGGGAAGACTCCATGAAAGCTATAAAGCAAAAATCTTAAATTGGTAAAAGTCTAATCCGAAAAATACGATCTGTCACTGACACAATTGCTCCCGTCTTTAATGCTTTTGTACAATCTCGTAAAACTATAGTTAAACGCTGATTAATTAGATTGTAGTTTTCATTGCCTAAACGGAATAGGATGACACTTGGTAAATTATCAACACTAATAGCGAGAAGTTGAGAAAAATCTAGATCGACAGTTAAAATTATCCGCTTTTCTCTTTTTGCTTTGGCAAGAATTTACTGATCAGATAAAGTTTGTAAGCCTTCATCTCGAAGATGAACGACATCATAACCTTGTTCTCTTAACCATGAGACTGTACGCAGAGAAATCCCCATATCGGCTAGAAACTCTATCTCCATTGCTCGATTAATTCAAAATAATGAACTTGTTCTCTGGCTAACCAAGAAGCATATAATAAACATTGGTGAATATCTTCTCTTTCTAGGTCAGGGTATTCCTCTAATATTTCCTCTATTGGCTTTTTGTTAGCAAGTAGATTAAGAATTAAAGAAACAGGAATACGCATTCCTCGAATACAGGCTTGACCTGCCATAATTTTGGAGTTAAAAGTAATTCGGTCTAATTGTTTTAAGGTCATATAGTTTCCAGAAATATGAAGATGATACCTGTGGTAATTTTATTATAGCTAATTCTATAGTTGCGAGTGGAAGTGGGAAATTACTCCTTCAGTGAGGGTGCAAAGCTTGTCTCCAACCCCGTAGGGAAGATTAGGGAATGGTGAGGTTTTAAGTTGTAGTAGTATAGTATAACAAGTTAGACGAGAAAACGGGTTTTTTGAAAAAACCCGTTTTCTGAAATCTTATGACTAAAGTTCAACAACGAACCTAATTAAAGCCAAACCTCAATTGATTCAACCCATGAATAAATTTCTCAAAATCTTTACCCCCATTTCCCTGATATTAATTACGGTAGGATTTCCGGCGGCGACTTTTAGCAACACTGTTGGAGTTAACACGATTTTTGAGGTAAAAGGGAAAGTTACCGTTAAAAAACCACAATGGAAGAAATCTCTTCCCGCTTCTGTCGGACTTACCCTCAGTTTTGATGATAAGTTAGAAGTGGCAGCTAACGCTTCCGTTAAGGTTTATTGTAGTAATCTCAAGCAGTGGACGGTTAAAACAGGAAAGTATATTGTTTCTAGTGGCTGTCCTCGGGGAAATCCTGTGATTTCACTTCCCAATAGTAATAATACAACCCTCCGTCCAACAGGAAATACAGAGAAAGTTTTAGCAAAATTACCTTACCTAATTACTCCCCGTGAAACGAATATTATTACCAATCGTCCTCCACTGCGGTGGAATGCTGTTCCGGGTGCAACTAATTATACTATCAAAATAGATGGGGTTAATTGGGAAACGCAGACAAATAAAACTGAAATAGTCTATCCCGGTGAACCTCCTCTGGAAGCAGGAAAGCGATATCGAGTAACAATAAAAGCTGATAATGGTGCGTCTTCTAGAAGTGATGCAGTAGTCGGGTTTAGAGTATTAGATGAACAGACTCAAAAAACGGTTTTAGATGCTGTTAAAACTGTTCAACAGCAGCAATTATCCCCAGAGGAAGCAGGGTTAGTTTTAGCGCATCTTTATCGAGGTTATGGGTTGTATGGGGATGCGGTTGAGGTATTAGAAGGATTGGTGAAGCAAAATAGTCAGGTTGCTACGGTTTATCAACTGTTAGGGGATACTTACCTTAAGATAGGGTTGCCTCAGTTGGCAAAAAAACCTTATGATAAGGCGTTAAAACTGGCAACAAATACGCAGAATTTGTCAGTGCAAGCGGAGATACAAGCGGGTTTAGGAATAGCTTATCGTATCTTGGGAAATAAAGATGAGGCGATACAGTGGTTAACCAAGGCGAAGGGGACTTATAATCAGTTAGGGGATACTTCGCAGGTTCAGGAATTGGCTAAAACAATTAATGAAATTTTAAAGAGGGAGTAAGGATGGAAGTTATAGCACTCCCGTAGGGGCGAAGCATTCGGGCAATAACCTATCGCTGAAACCGTAGATTTCTTATCCGAATGCTTCGCCCCTACAACTTATTTGAAATTACTATAAATTATGGATAATGGCTACTACTTTTGTACGGAGGTAATTACACAATGGATAAAGATAAACTCATAAAATATCGTCAAGCAGTGCAAAATTTGTTAAGTCGCTATGTAGCAGAAGATGTTACCGGTGAAGACGTAGAAGTACAATTAATATTTGATGTGGAACGGGATCATTATCAGTGGATGAATGTAGGATGGGAAGGTTTAAAACGAGTTTACCGCTCGATTGTTCATTTTGATATTCGTGATAATAAGATTTGGCTACAACAAAATTTAACGGAATTGAATCCAGCAGAGGATTTAATTTCAATGGGTGTTAAGAGGGAGGATATTGTTTTGGGACTGCAACCACCCTATAAACGGCCTTATACTAATTATGGTACTTAAAACAAATTCTCCTTATCACAAATACGTCAAAAAATATGGATGAATTATTTAATTAGGAGATAATTATGTTTGTCTGTCATGTATGTGGTGCAAACGATGCCGAAGAAAAATTAGTCGATGAAACTTTTAGAATTGATGGCAGCCTAATCTTAGTTGAAAAAATCCCTGCTCAAGTATGTTACAATTGTGGTGAGGTTGTTTTTAGTGGTGAAACGGCAGAAAAAATCAGAATTTTACTACAGCGAAAGGCTCAACCCGATAAATCTATTCAAGTTGATGTTTTTGCCTATCAATAAACTCTAGGGATAAAAAACCAATGAAAGTATCAATCAAATCAGGGATAGCGGTTGTCGTCATTACCGGGATGATGGGATTATCGGGAGTCATCTTAACCCCAACGGTGGGACAAAGAACTTTAGCACAGCAATCAGAGTCTAGTGTAGCTAATAGTTCCTCAATTGAAGGAAAGTTAGACAGCAATAGCCAAACCCTGAAAGATGGTAGTTATTTCAATGTCCATACTTTTCCTGGAAAAGCAGGAGAACCGTTAATTATTGATTTGACTAGCAAAGATTTTGATACTTATCTCATTTTGCTTGACCCCAATAATAACAAGATTGCCGAAAATGATGATGGAGGAGATGAGAATAATGCCAGAATTGTCTTGACTCTACCTGTAACGGGAACTTACACCCTTATTGTCAATTCAGCTAAAGCAAAAGAATCCGGTAGTTACGTCTTGAGTTGGCGGGAAGCAACAGAAAATGATATTACTTTAGCCGAAGCAGAAAGATTAAATCAGCAAGTTATTCAATTGTATCAGCAGGGGAAATATAACGAGGCGATTCCCCTAGCAGAACAGGCTTTAGCTATCATCAAACAACAATTAGGAGACAACCATCCCCTAACTGCACAAAGTCTCAACAATTTGGCATTACTTTACAAGTCTCAAGGAAGATACAGCGAAGCCGAACCTCTCTACAACAATTTGGCATTACTTTACGAGTCTCAAGGAAGATACAGCGAAGCCGAACCCCTCTACAAAGAGGCTTTAGCTATCATCAAACAACAATTAGGAGACAACCATCCCGATACCGCCACCAGTCTCAACAACTTGGCAGCACTTTACGAGTCTCAAGGAAGATACAGCGAAGCCGAACCCCTCTACAAACAAGCCTTAGCTATCAGGAAACAACAATTAGGAGACAACCATCCCGATACCGCTACCAGTCTCAACAATTTGGCAGCACTTTACCAGTCTCAAGGAAGATACAGCGAAGCCGAACCCCTCTACAACAGGTCCTTAGCTATCATCAAACAACAATTAGGAGACAACCATCCCAATACCGCCTCCAGTCTCAACAATTTGGCACAACAATTTGGCATTACTTTACGAGTCTCAAGGAAGATACAGCGAAGCCGAACCCCTCTACAAAGAGGCTTTAGCTATCATCAAACAACAATTAGGAGACAACCATCCCGATACTGCTACCAGTCTCAACAATTTGGCTGGACTTTACTGGTCTCAAGATGATATTCCTCAAGCAATTAATTATCTCAGCCAAGGACTTGCAGTAGAAGAGTACAACCTCTCAGAAAACCTAAAAATGGGGGATGACAAGCAAAAACAAGATTATATGGCAAAGGTTTTGGGGACGACTTATTGGGTGATTTCCCTCAATCTGCAAGCTGCACCTAATAACCCACAAGCAACCCGTCTCGCCTTGAAAACCATCTTAGAACGTAAAGGACGAATTTTAGATGTTTCAACCAATAGCTTACAAATTCTCCGACAACGTACTGATGACCTCGAAAGTCAACGATTATTGACTCAACTGATTGAAGTTCGGACTCAACTATCGGCTCTTCTAGGTTCTGTGTGAGCATGGTATAATAGTAACACAGAACAGGAGGTGGGTTATGTGGATAAATTTTGATCAACTCCTCGATTTACCAAATGTAACAGTGGTCAATT
>VYLL01000122.1_pt1 | contig 29255 bp, 25 predicted proteins | sample 5114301 | NCBI WGS metagenome assembly VYLL01 (sample SAMN12291809, study PRJNA351875) | freshwater metagenome | isolation source: freshwater lake | place: USA: Michigan, MSU2 Lake | collected 2011-08-16 | reverse complement strand
GGCGCCGACGGGCGTCACCACGACGAGCGCGGCGCCGAAGGCCGCGGCTCCCGCGGCGGACACCGCTGGCGCGGCTCGCTGAGCGCGCTCGCGAGAGCTTGAGATCCAATGAAGACGCGGGCTCCTCGGGAGCCCGCGTTTTTTATGACCTTGTGGTCATGCCATCGAAGTCCGCTTCAGATCTCGATGAACGGCTCCGAATGCGATGACCACCCGTGACTTCGCAAAGCCTCAGTCACGGCGTCCGAGTTTCACGCCCGCTCACCGATCCCACGGCCAATCGACCGGCGCGCCGGCACCCGTCAGCGTGTCGCGCACGGCGGTGACGTCTTGCGGCGATTCGTGGACCGCGTGCGGAGTGGTGTGATTGCGGAGGCAGTAGGCCGCGAGGGTGCCGGCGGCTTCGCCGATGGCCCATTCGCTGTGGTGCATGCGCGTGGTGGCGTTGACGATGTGCGAGACGCCGAGGGCCTTGCCGGCGCTGAGGAGGTTGGTGAGGCGGACGGGGATGAGCGCACCCATGGGCACCTGGTACGGCGCACAGGGCAGGTAGAGGTTGTTGCGCCCGGCGCAGGAGGGGTGCAGGTCGATGGGGTAGTGGCCGATGGCGATGGAGTCGGGGAAGCGGTGGGCGCTGCCGTGGGGCGTGGCGGACCAGTTGGCGTCGCGCGTGTGGCCCGCGGCGGCGCGTTGCTGGGTGCCGACGTGGGCCTCGGTCATCATGGTGCGCGCGATAAGGCGGCGCGGCTCGCGGATGTAGACGTGCTTGGCGAAGCCGTCGGGGGTGGCGAGTTCGGAGCCGCGGAGATTGAGGCCGGGATAGCCGCGCTGGGTTGATGAGTCGTGGCGCGGGGCTTCGGTCTGCATCCAGTAGAGCCACGCGAGGCTCTGCTCGCGGGCTTCGCGGAGCGCGAGCTCGCGCTGCGCGGGCTCGACGCCCAGCAGCGGGCGCTGCCAGTAATCCATCTGCACCATGTTGATGATGGTGACGTCTGGGCGCGCGAGGGCCGCGGGCCAGATCGAGGCGTCGACGATGCGTCGATAGCGCCACATCTCGAGTTGGTTCGGCGCGGGCTCGTCGGGCGCGGGGACCATCGCGAACTCGCGCCGGCCGGCCTCGTTGTGGCTGGGCACGGTCCAGGAGAAGAGCGGGCCGGTCCACGCGGGGGACATCGACACGCCGCGGTTCGAGTCGCCGGTGCTGGCGAGACCGGGTGAGTATGAGCGCCAGAAGTCGTACGACGCGGGACGCGCGACGGTGTGGTCTTCACCCGGGCGATGTTCGAGCGCGAAGCACCACGAGCAGGCCTGCTGGTCCAGCGGGTCCAGGCGTTGCGACGCGGGAAAGTCGGTGCGCCCATGCAGCTCGTTGTAGACGCTCACGTGCTCGGCGCCGATGGCGTGCTCAGCGCCGGCGAGCGGAAGGAGGTCGCCGGTCTCGGTGGCGTCAAGGAAGAGTCGGGCTGTGACGACGACGCACTCGCCGGAGCGCGAGTCGCGAAGCGTGACCGAGCGGATGGAGTCGCCCGAAAGCTCCGCGGCGATGGACTCGTGAAAGAGCAACGTGGTCGGCGCGGTGCCCGGCAGGGCTTGGGCGTGGGTCTCGTTGATGAGGCGGAGGATCTGCGCGTGCCAGCGCGTGGGCTCGGCGCAGCAGCGGCTGACCCAGCCTGCGCCGGGGTTGAACGCTCCGAAGGGCTCAACGGCGCGGGCTTGGGCGCCCTCGGCCAGCACGCTCTCACGGACGCGGGTGCGCAAGAGTTGGTAGGTCTTGGTCGCGCCGAAGGACTCGACCCACTGATTTTCGTCGGGCGGGACGCCTTGAGCCGTGAGCTGGCCGCCGAGCCAGTCAGTGGGGTCGGTGATGGTGCAGCGGACGCCGGCGCGGGTGCAGGCGAGAAGGGCGGCGACGCCGCCGACACCGCCGCCGAGGATGCAGACGTCGGTGGCGATTTCACGCATGGGCAAGTATTGACCGGCTGCGGGCGGGGCGGCCGGGTGATTCGGTGAGGCGTCAAAGCGTGATTGGACGACGCGCGAGCGTGACGCGGGTCGATCGCGCGATCAGATCGCTGGGCCGCTGTCGGTGGTTGGGGCTGTCAAGCCGTGCGGGGCCTTGAAGCAGACGCGTGAAGCGCAGCAGTCCTGCGGATGGACGGGCTGATCGTCGGGGCCTTGGCCATCGCCGGTGCGGACGCAGAGGAAGACGCGCGTATCGCTGGAGGCGTCAACGACGCCGAGGCGGGCGTGCCGGTCGTCGCAGTACATGAGCTTGTGGCGCAGGTTCATGCACGCCGGCTGGAGGTTGACGGGGCGAGCGAACTGGTTGCCGTTGGTGGTGACGCCGGAGATGTCCCAGGAGGAATCGGCGGCGGCGCTCGGTGCGGTTGTCGCGGCGTCACGCGGGTCGGTCGGCTGGGTGCTCATGAGTTGCCCTCCTCCTGGCCCGGGACGGGCTTCTTGAGTGCCGTGAGGATCGCACGCTTGATCGCGACGCTGAGGAGCTGGACTTTGTAGCCGTTGTCGCGCATCGGGCGGGCACCTTCGCCGGCCTTGGCGCACGCCGCGGTGAGCGCGGCGTCATCATCCGGCGATACGCCGACGAGAGCCGCGGCGACGTTCGGGAGCATCCAAGGCACCGGCGCGACGGCGCCGGCGCAGACGCTCGCGGCGCGGATTTTGTCTCCGTCCAACGCCAGCGCAACGCAGGCGAACGCCAGCGGCCAATCGAAGCTCTGCTTGTGCTTGATCGCGTAGAAGCCGCTGATGGGTCGGGCGTCGAACGAAACGTGCGTGATGACCTCGCCGATCTCCAGGACATGCTCGGTGAGCAGGCCCTTGTCGGGCATGTGGAACAGTTCGGCGATCGGCAGGCTTGCTCGCTTGCCACCGACGAGGTGCACGTGTGCGTTGCAAACCATCAGCGCGGGCGCGAGATTCGACGGGTGAACGATGTGGCACGGCCCGGGGCCGAAGATCGCGTGATACACGTTCTCACCCTCGACGGCGAAGCACTGTGAGCCGCCCTTCTTCAGACAGTCGAACTGCTGCTGGCGGTAGTACCAACATCGAGGACGCTGCAACAAGTTGCCCGCGACCGTCGCAACGTTCCGCACCTGCGGCGTCGCGGCGGAGGCAAGGGCTTGGGCGACGACCGGCGCGGACTCGAGAACCTTCGGGCTGTTCGCGACATCGGCGAGCAAGGCCGAGGCCGACACGTGGACGAGACCGTTGTTGCTCGACCACTTTGGCGGCGGTGGAGCGGTGAGCGACCGGTTCACGTCACGAGTAATCGCGACAATCGGCTCGCGCTGGTCCGTCGGCATCAGCCGCTTGACGTCGACGAGCGCATCGGGCGACCACAGCCCTTCCTTCATGTGATCCAAGACATCAAGCCCGCCTCCCTTGAGCACGGGCAGCGAGTATTTCTTGGCCGTCAGCACGTCCGAGGCGTCCTCATACGAGTTCGGCCTGACCAACGTAAAGCGGTTCAAGCGCCACCTCCGGGCTTCTGGTCTGCGGGTTTGCCGTTCGGCGGCGGGTTGACAGCGGGCGCACCGCGCTCGTTCTTCGCACTGGCGGCGACGGCCGCGAGGACCTTGTCGGGCGAGATCGGCGTGGAGCGCACCGGCGCGCCGACAGCGTTGAAGACCGCCGCGGCCAGCGCGCCGGCGGTCGGAATCACGGGCGGCTCGCCGAGTGCGCAGACTTTCGTCTGCCCCTTGCTCCAGAGGATCGGCTCGATGTGCGGCATGTCGTTGCTGCCGAGGATGCGGTACCACTCGAGATTCGGGTTCACCATCGCGCCGGTGACGCGGTCGAGCAGGCGATCCTCGAAGAGTCCGAAGCTGAGGCCCTGGATCACGCCGCCGATGATCTGGCTCTCGGCGGTCTTGCGGCAGAGGACCTTGCCGCAGGATTGGATGGCGATGACGTGCTTGACGCGGATGACGCCGGTCTCGGTGTCGACGGTGCATTTGACGAACTGGGCGCCGTTGCTGTGCCCGCGTTCCTCGCCGCGCTTGCGGCCGGCGTTGCGGCCGGTGATGGCGTCGGCGGGGAGCAGGGCGCAGGCGTCCTTAAAGCTCATCAGCGGCTTGGCGTCCGCGAGGATCTCGCCATTGTCGATGCGGAGCGATGCGAGCTCGACCTTCTTGTTGCTGGCGACGACGGCGAGGAGTTTCTCGCGCGCGTCCTCCGCGGCCAGGCGCATGGTCGGGGCCATGATCGGCGAGGTCACGCTGCCGCCGGAGCCGGGGCCATTGGGGAGTTTGCTGCTGCCGACGCTGCAGCGGACGATGCCGACGGGCACGCCAATCGCTTCCGCGGCGGCGATGGCCATGATCGTGCGGAAGCCGGTGCCGATGTCCTGGGCGCCGGAGCGGGCTTCGACCGAGCCGTCACGATTGATGACGACCTCGGCCTCGGCGAGCGAGTTGGCCGAGCCCCAGGAGCACGTGCCCATGCCGTAGCCGGTGCGGATGACGGATGTCTGCGAGCCGGTGGGTTTGCGGTTCTCCCAGCCGATGAGCTTGGAGCCCAGACGCATCTGCTCCTGCAAAACGCTTGAAGCGAGGCGCATGCGCAAGTCGAGCGGGTCGGTCTTGGAGAGGAACGCGACCTCGTCGAGCATCAGCTCCTCAGCAAAGGAGCCTTGCGGATGGCCCGGGGCGCGCATGGCGCGGGGGCCGCCGGCGTTGAAGCCGACGTCTTTGTGGTCGGCGCTGAGCTCGCCGAGCTTGTAGCGCCCGGAGGGAACGCGGCAGCCGCCGCCGCCGCGGGCGACGCCGACGCCGCCGTAGGTTTGAATCTGGCCGCCGGCGATGCCGCCGTCGCGTTGAATGGCGATGCGGGCGAGCGTGCGGCTGGAGGGGCGATTGCCAGTGTCAAGGTGTTCCTCACGCCGATCACAGAAGACGTAGACGGGCTTGCGGAGTTTCTGCGACAGCCGTGCCGCGAGCAGGCCCTCTTTGCCGGGGCCGCCGAGCTTCGAGCCGAAGCCGCCGCCGATGTACTCGCACTTGATCTCGAACTGACCGGCGTCAAGCTTGAGGGCTTCGCCCAGGCCGTCGCGGAAGCTGAAGGTACCTTGGGTGGAGGCCCAGACGGTGGCGGACTCGCCTTGATGATCGACGACGCAGCCGTGGGATTCGAGGGATGAGTGGGTCTGACACGCGGTGGAGTAGACAGCGTCGAGCTTGTATGCCGCGGCGTCCATGAGCTTCTTGGCGTCGCCTTCGAGCGCGGGCGGGTCGCCGGCGTCGTCTTCGATCACGGTCTTGATTTCGGTCGAGCGCTTCCAGACGGGACGCAGGGCCTGCATAGCGCGGTGCAGCGCCAGCGGCGATTCGGCGCAGATGTAGCCGACATCACGACCGTGGTAGTTGGCGTCCTTGCGGGTGATGGAGACTTCGATCACGCCGGGGAGCTTCTCGACCTCTGCGCGGCTGTCGCTGACGAGTTCCGCCTTGCCCCACGGACAGCGGACGAAGGACGCGAAGACGACGCCGGGGAGATACTTGTCACGCCCGTACTTCGCGGCACCGGTGACTTTGGCGACGGCGTCAAGCCGCGACGCGTCGTCAGCGACCGAGAGCCCGGCGTTCATCGGCCGGTTGGTCGTCGGCATGGCGGAGACATCGGCGATGGTTGGGGGCATGGTGTGGTCCTGCGGGGGCGGCGAAGGCGTAAGGCGTGAGACTTCGGCTGCTTAGACGATCGCGGCGCTGTCTTGGATGGGTTGCTGGCCGGAGGCTTCGAGCACGGCGTTGAAGATGTTGGTGTAGGTGCCGCAGCGGCAGATGTTGCCCGCGAGGCCGGACTTGACCTGCGCGAGCGTGGGCTTGGGGTTGTTGTCCAGCAGCGAACGGCAGGCGACGACGAGGCCGGGCGTGCAGAAGCCGCACTGCAGCGCGTCGTGCTTGACGAACGCCGCCTGGAGCGGGTCGAGCGTGTCGCCCTTGGCAAGACCTTCAACGGTCGTGATCTTGGTGCCCTCGGCGTCGAGCGCGAGCATCATGCACGAGGCGATGAGGCGGCCGTCAACGATCACGCTGCACGCGCCGCAGCTTGCGCGATCGCAGACTTCCTTGGCCCCAGTGAGGTCGCACTGCATGCGCAGGGCCGAGAGGAGCGTGGTCGCCGGATCAAGCTTGAGCTTCATCGGCTTGCCGTTGACTGAGAGCGTGACATCGACGGGATCTGGGCCGAGCGCGGGCGTGGTGCCGGGTGCGGGCGCGCTGTCGGGGGGTGCGCCAAGGGCCGCGGCGCCGGCGTGAGAGAGCGAAGCGACCGCGGCGGAGGCACCGGCGGTCTTCAGAAACGAACGTCTCGAAACGCCTTCGCCCATGGCTCGATCTCCCGTGCGCGTGTGCCTCGCTGTGCGCTCAGCGATACCAGTATACTGAAACTCGGGCGTCGCGTCTGCATCGATGGTGGGTCGCAGATGAGCCCGGGCTGAAGCGACGGTGAGCGCGAGTCGCGCTTGGTTCGGAGCGCGGGCGTGCGTGGATTGCTCGCGGGCTAGAGCCGCGAATGGAGAGGCCAATGTCAACGATCGTGAGCATCAACGTTTCGCCGATTGTCACGGTTGATCGTGACGGGAAGCAGGTTCGAACAGGGATTTTCAAGAAGCCGGTGATGCTGCCGACGGCGGTGGAGGAGCTCGGGCTGGCGGGCGATGCGCAGGCGGACAAGCGTTTTCATGGCGGGCCGCACATGGCGGTGTACTTTTACCCCGTGGAGCATTACGCGTATTTCGGGGCGATGCTGGGACGCGAGCTGGTGCCGGGGACGTTCGGCGAGAACGTGACAGTGACGGAGCTTGACGAGGAGTCGATTCACATCGGGGATGAGTTGGAGATCGGCGCACCGGGATTGGGCGAATCGGTCCGCATTGCGGTGACGTGCCCGAGGATGCCGTGCTCGAAGCTGGCGATGGTGATGGAGTCGACGGAGTTCGTGAAGACGTTTTTGCAGTCCGGTCGGCTGGGGTGGTATGGGCGAGTGGTGCGCCCGGGGGTTTTGCGCGTGGGCGATCAGGTCCGTGTCGTGCATCGGGATCCAGCCGGGTTGAGCGTCCGCGCGCTTGCGAAGTTGAGCAAGAACCCACGCGCGACCGAGGCGGAGCTGCGCAACGCGGCGAATGCGGCGTCGATGCACCCGGGTTGGAAGTCGGACATCCACGAGCGGCTGGAGGAACTGACGCGTTGACGCCGGTTTCGCTGCCCATTCTGACGAGCGTTCCGGTTGAGGACGATCGAGCCGCGGCGGTGCGGGCCGGGCGTGTGCTGCTCGATGGTGGTGAGGTTGGCGTGGGTGGAGCGAGCTCGCTGCGCGGGGCGCCGTCGCATGTGCGGACGCTGATGGATTCGCTCGGGCGCTCGATCCGCGATCTGCGGGTCTCGATCACGGACCGGTGCAACTTTCGCTGCGTGTATTGCCTGGAGCCGGATGTCCGGTTCATGGCGAGCGAGCAGTTGTTGCGGCCGGAGGAGTTTGCGCGAATCGCGCGCGTCGCGACTTCGCTGGGCGTACGCACCCTGCGGATCACCGGCGGCGAGCCGACGGTACACCCGGAGCTGACGCGGATCATCTCGCTGCTTCGTGATGCCGGCGGCGATGACCTGGCGATGACGACCAACGGCTCTCGCTGCGATGCTGCGAGTCTGCGGGCGTGGCGAGAGGCGGGGCTGGATCGCTTGACGGTGAGCCTGGATTCGCTGCGGCCTGAGCGCTTCAGCGCGATCACGCGAAGCGCGTCATCGGTGGGTGAGGTCGTGGCTGCAATCCGCGGCGCGATTGACGCGGGGTTCACGCCGGTGAAGGTGAACTGCGTGGTGGTGCGCGGGTTTAATGATGACGAGGTTGAGGATCTGGCTGGGCTGGCGCGCGAGCTCGGTGTGGATGTGCGGTTCATTGAGTACATGCCGCTGGACTCGGGGCGGGCGTGGGAGCCGGGCAAGCTGGTGCCCGCGGCGGAGATCCTGCAGCGTGTGAGCGCGCGGTTTGCGATCGTGCCGCGGGAGCAGAGCGATCCGTCGTCGACATCGCGGGAGTATGCGTTCGCGGACGGCAGTCGCGGGACGGTGGGCGTGATCGCGCCGGTGACGCGCCCGTTCTGCGGCGCGTGCTCGCGTCTGCGACTCACGGCGGACGGCAAAGTACGCCCGTGTTTGTTCTCTCTCGCGGAGTGGGACATCGCGGGAATGCTGCGGGCGGGCGCGACAGACGCGGCGCTTGCGCAGCGGTTGATTGATATCACATGGACGAAGCAGGCGGGGCATGGGATCAGCGATCCGGGCTTTGCGCAGCCGTCAAGACCGATGTCGGCGATCGGTGGGTGAGCGTGCGTAGGCGGCGTTGATCGGTCAGCGGCCGGAGGCGGCGACGCGCGGGAGTTCGCGATGCGTTTGTGTGTGCAAGTCGGGCTCGGGTTTGCGCGTGCCAGTGCGTGCCCGGTGGTCTACACTGGTGTGTCAGGTGTGTTCGGGGGCTGGGGCGGAATTTGGAGATTTGCATGTCGGAGTCGGCAAACCTGCTGAAGCTCTTTCGCGTCGATCAACAAATCCGAGGGCTGCGGTCCAGACTGACCAGCGCCGAGCGGTTCCTCGCCGAGCAGAAGCGGCTGATGGACGAGCTGAACGCGAAGCTGACGATCGCGACGAACCAGTTCAAGATCGCCAAGTCCGCCGCGGCTGGGGCGGAGGGTGAGGCGGCGCGGATCGAGGCGCGTATGAACCATCTGCGCGAGCAGATGAACCTGGCCAAGACGAACAAGGAGTACTCGGCGTTCCTGACCGAGGTGAACTCGCTCAAGGCGCTGAAGGACGAACAGGACAAGCTCCAGCTCGAGCAGCTCGATCGCGTCGATCAGCTCTCGAAGCAGATCGCGGAGCTTGACGTGCAGGTCAAGGACCGCAAGGGCGTCGCCACCAAGGCGCAGACCGAGCGTGACGGCAAGGAAGCGGAGATTAAGGACCGCCTGGGCGAACTGACGAAGGAACGCGTCGCGGTGCGCGGCGGCGTGGACGCTTCGCATGCCAAGCGGCTGGAAGACCTGATGGAGCGTCTGGGCGAGGACGCGATGGCCAACGTGGAAGAGATCGACCGGCGGAACCACGAGTGGTCGTGCGGCGCGTGCCGGATGGCGGTGCCCGCGCAGGTGCTGAGCATCATCACACGCGGGTCGCTGGTGAACTGCCCGTCGTGCGGCGCGTTCTTGTTTACCGAGACGGACGTCGCGAGCAAGAAGCTGCCGAAGGCGAAGAAGGGCGAGACGCTCGAAGCCTGAAGCAGGCTTTAGCTTTCGGGGGTCAGCTTTCAGCAAGCGCCGGGAATTGGCACAGTGGCAACGTGGCCGCGCGGTCGTTGTGTCACCGTGGTGTTGCTGGCGGCACTGTGGCTCTGCTGACAACTGACAACTGACAACTGACTCAAAGCTGCGCACCGATGCAGCGTGGGATGAGCACGCGGTCGATGAGTGACTCGCCTTTTTCGTCGGTGCCGAAGATCTTTGTCAGCACGCTGGAGAGCTGGCGGTTTAACGTCTGTCGCTCGGGCTCCTTGAGCTGTGAGAGCTGAGCGCGAGCGAAGATCCGCGCGACCTCTTCCTTGATCTCGGCCTGACGCTGCGCCAGCGTGTTCTCCACCGCCTCCGCGTTGCGCTGCTTCACCTGCACGACGATCTCGGCGCTCCACACCCAGAGCGAGCCGCTCATCATGTTGGGAAACTTGCCGTCTTTGTCGGGAATGATGGTGATCTCGACGCTGGACGCCGAGTCGTCCTTGACCAGCGCGTGCTCGTCCACCTGCGCAACTGTCTTCTTGGGTCCAAGCATCATGAACGCGCCGGCGGTGATCACCGCTTGCGCGATGACGACCACGCCCACGGCGCCGATCATCATCATGCCACCGCTCTTCTTTGGCGCAGCGGCGTCCGGCGCTGCCTTCGCATCCGCCCCCCCACCCCCACCGCCGCCCTTTGCGTCCGGCTTTTTCTCTTCCTTCGACATTGCGTGCTCGCCTTCCAGATCGATCTCGCCCACGCGGGCACACGCCCGCGAACGACTGCGATGAGATCGGCTGGAATGACGGCGAACTGCGCGTCGTGTGACACGTGGGACACGGCGCGACTGAATGCCCGCCCGCGCAGATCGCGCGGCCTCGCGACGCGGGGGGTTATCGGCCCAGCGCGAGCAACTGCTGGACGAGCTGGTCGGTCGTCGTGATCACACGCGAGCTGGCGGAGTAGCCTGTGCTGGCCAGGATCATGTTGATGAACTCCTGAGCCAGGTCCACGTTGCTCTGTTCAAGGGCGCCGCCGACGATGCGGCCCGTGCCCAGCGTCGTGGGCGGCGCGACCACCGGGGTGCCGGAGTTCGGGCCGACGGCAAAGAGATTGGAGCCGATGTCGACCAAGCCCTCGGGGTTCGAGAACTTCGCGAGCACCACCTGACCGACACGGCGTGTCTGGCCGTTGGAGAACGACCCGGTGATGACGCCGTCTTGCCCGACGCTGTAGCTGTTGAGCACGCCGACGGGTGTGCCGTTCTGGAACGTCGCCGCCAGCGACGAGCGCGTGTCAGCCAATGCGGTGACGGTGGCATTCGGCGATTGGAAGAGCAGGTCGAACGACATCGGCGAGAGCGCGCCAGAGCCGGTGCGATCCACCGTGACGTTCAGCGGCGCGGGGTTGATCGCACGGCCCTGCGTGTCGAAGTCGATCGTGCCGCTGCCGACACGCGTGTCAATGCCCGCGGCGTCGCCGGATTCGACGAAGTACTGCCAGGTGGTGCCGGTGCCGCCGGTGCGAGCCGCAAGGACCATGGTGAGGTCCACGCGGACCTCAGAGCCCAGCGAGTCATATGCGACGAAGGTGTGACGGACGGATTCGCCGTCGGCGGTGGAGGTGCGCGTGGGCGCGAACGGCGTGCCGATGCTCGTGCCTGTCGAGTTCAACTGGCGGATCGAGTTGAGATCGATGTTCAGGTCGTTGACGCTGCCGATGTTGCCGACGACCGCGATCACGCCCGCGGCGTCGATCGTCGCGCCGGGGGTCAGGCCGTCGGGGTTCGCGCCGGCGGCGGGGTTGAGACCCAGCGCCTCGTTGAGGAACGTCAGGTAGTCTGCGACGGTCGTGGTCGCGGTGATGTCCAGGCGCGCGACGGGGACCTGCTTGCCGCCCTTCTCCGCGCCGTTGACTTCCAGTTGCTGGCCGACCGCGAAGAGCGCCTGGTTGCCGGCGATCGCGCCGTTGTCGATCGCGGTGAGGAGTGTCGCGCTGGTGGCGGGCGTCGCGGTGAGGTCGTTCAGCGGGGCGAACTGGAAGCGCGAGCCGCGTGAGGCGGTGACGGCGTTGGTGTTGGTGTTCAGGTTGCCGGTGAAGCGGACTTCGCTGGTGGCCTCAGCGAGGCGGAGCTGACCGACGGGGATGTTCAGGTCGGTGAGCGTGCCGGTGACGATGTTGAAGTTGTCGTCGATGCCGTAGCCCTGGAGGCGTTCGCCGGAGACGGTGACGATGTTGTTGGCCGAGTCCTGGCGGAAGGCGCCGGAGCGGGTGTAGTAGCGCTGGGTGCCGCGGTTGACGAGAAAGAGGCCGTCGCCGTCGATGGCCAGGTCGCGCTGGTCGCCGGTGGTGCTGAGCGAGCCGGAGTTGAAGTTGCGTTGGGTGCCGGCGATGGTGACGCCGAGGCCGATCTGCGCGGGGTTAGATCCGCCGGAGGTGTCGCTGGGTTCTGAGCCGAGGGAGAGGTTGCGGGCGAACTGACTGGCGAAGAGCATGCGGTTGCTCTTGTACGCCGTGGTGTTGACGTTGGCGATGTTGTTGCCGATGACGTCGAGGGTGCGGGCGTTGGCGTTCAGACCGGTGAGGCCGGTGAACATTGCGGTGGTCGAGGCCATGGCGGAGCTCCAAAGGGAAGGGCCGAGAGTTGAGAGCCCAGGGCCGAGGGGGCGGGGAAGGGATCGAGTGATCGAATCAGGCGGCGGGCTGACGCGATTTGCGTGCCATGTTGTCAAGGAGCTTGGCGAGCGACGGGTTTGAGCCGATCGCGGCGCTGAGGCCGCCGGGCAGCGGCAGGGTTTGCGGGGCCTCGGGGTCTTGTTCGGAAGGAGCGGTGACCACGCCGTCAAACTGCGCGGTACGCGTACTGCTTTGCGCGTCGAAGGTGCCCTGGATCTGTCGAGTCTGCACGTCGAGCTTGAGGGCCTTGCCGTCGATCAGCACGAGGGCGGTGGTGAAACCAGAGGCCTCAGCACGATCAGCGGCGGTGGCGACGCGGGCGAGTTGCTCGGGCGTGAGCTCGACGCCGGCGCGCCCGGAGATCTGCACGGGTTGTTCGCTCGACACTTCGCCAGACTCGGCGAGCTTGAGCAGCTTCTGGAAATCAGCGCCCGCCTGCGGCTGCGCGGGCTTGGGCGAGAGCGCCCGCGCCATCGTGCCGATTCCGGCGGTGGTGAGCTTCGCGAGCATGGCAAAGGCAGGAAGAGCCATAGGCGGGGCCTTGTGTTCGAGCGTGCGGTGTCGTTGTCTCAGCGATCGGCGCGAGGCGCGAGCGTGCGGGTGCGATGGCGGGATGCGTCAAGATCAGGTTCCGCCGGACGATGCTGCGGGCACGGCGCGAGGCGTGTTTGGCGAGACAATGGTCGAGGCTGGCAACGCGACCGGGCTCGAGCCGGAGGTCGGCAGCGCGGGGGGTGCGGTCCCGCCGAGGCCGGCGAGCAAATCGCTGAGTGAGTTTGCGTTGCGATCGTTGACCAGCGGTACGCCGTTGACCTGCGGCGTTGTGGGCGGCGGCGTGGTGGGATCGGTGGGATCCGGCGGCACCGCAAGGTCTGGAAGAAAGAACTCGTCAACGTTTTCAAACGGCACGCGCCAACCCTCGCGCAGGTTCATGACCGGGCCGTCGGGGGTCTGGCTCACGGAAACAACCTGACCTTCGACGCGTTGGTTGGTGTCGGTGAGGCCCGAGACAAATGCGCCGACGAGGCCGCCGGCGGTTGACATCTGATTTTGCGCGACGAGATCGCCAAGTTTGCGCTCGAGGGTGAGATTCGCCTCGATCGAGCGAATGGAGTTGAGCTGTTCCAGCAGCGCGTTGGAGTCGTTGGGCTTGAGCGGGTCTTGGCGTGTCAACTCTGAGAACATGATCTTGACGAACTGCTCGCTGGAAAGATCGCTGAAGCGGCTGGTTGTGCCGCTGCTTGACGAGGAGGTCGTGTTGTCGGTGTTGATCGTCGCCATGCGAGAATCAGAGCAAGCGGCGGGCCAGAGGTTGAGTGTTGATGGCGCGGCTTATGCCAGCACATGCACGCGCGAACGCGTGATGACGTTCAGCGACTCTTGCGCGACGCTGGTCGCGTCCGGCACGACGGGATCAGGGGCTCTCGCTGCGAATCGCTGGCTTCGTGAGTCGCGCGATGAGCCACCATTGCTGTGCTGGCCCTGGTTGAAGCCGGATTGACCATCGGCGAACGTGCCGGATGTGCCCGCGTTGTCCGCGGCTGCGTCGGTGGGTTGCGGCGACGGTTGCGCAGTTTCGCGCGGCGCGTCCGCGGCTTTGGCCTCCACGCTGGACGGCGTGAGTGACGAGTCGAGCCTCACCTCAACGCGATCGACTTTCAGGCCCCGCGCGTCCAGAGACTCGCGCACTCCGGCCTCAAGCTCGCGGAGCGCATCGACCGTTGCTTCGCTCGATGCGTCCATGCGCACGTTGACACCGGCGTCGGTGATGTCCAGGTGAATGCGGAGTTGGCCGAGGGCTTCGGGTTGCAGGCGCATGAGCAGCGAGCCGCCGCGCTGGTTCACCGCGCTTGCCAATCCGCGCTGCATCTGCGCTTCAAACGAGGGCGAGGGCTCGCGCGCCGGCGCGGGCTTCGTATCGGTGTTGTTCAGGCCGAGGCCGGTTGACTGCGAGCGCGCGTCGGAAACTCCCGTGAGCGGTCGGGCCGCGCCGGTGTCGTTTGATGGGGCGGCGGTTGCACGATCGGTCTGCGGTGCGGGCGTACGCGGGACGGCGCTGGCTTCGATGGCGATCGGTTGCGCCAGCGCGGCGGATGTGCGCGACGGCTCGCTGAGATTCCGAGCCGCATCTGCGGGAGCGGAGCGGCCCTCGGTGTTGCGCGCGGTCGCCGCCGATGCGGGCACAGCGGCCTGCGACTTCGAGGCTGACGCAGCGTCGGCTGAGTTCCAGATCGCGTTCGTGTTCGGGGCGCTGTTGGAGGCGCCGCGCGCGTCGGGCGTCGTGTTGAACGCGTCGAGCGACAAGCCTGCGATGCCAGCCGCGGCGTCGAGGCCAGCGGCAGGCCCGTTGATTGCTGGAACGCGGGGGCTCATGGGCGTGGAAGCGGGCTTGAACTCGCCGTTGCCCGCGAGGCTCGAGGCGTGGATGCTGCTGGGGCGCAGCAATCGCTTGGCGACGGACGGATCGATCGTGAGCAACAGCTCGTTCAGCGAGTCCACCGTGAGCGGGCGACGAGTGAGCTCGGCGATCTGGCGCGATACGGACGCGGGCGTGCGCGGCGCGTCGGTTTGCGTTGCTTGAACAGTCGCGCCGGTCGTGCGGGGGTCTGGCGCGACGACGGCCGGGTCGGCCGTGGAGTCTCGGTTTGTCGCCGTCGAAGGCGCTTCGTCACCGGCGAGCAGGCTTTGCGGATCGAGTGCCGCAGCCGCGGGTTTGTCGGCGGATAACGCGGCGTCTGCGTGATCCGCCGTGTCAGTGTCCGGAGCCTTTGCAGCGAGCTGCGCCTCGCTGGAATGAGCGTCGGCGTCGTCAGTTCGCCCGTCAAGGCGGCGATCGTCCGCGCCCGGCGTACCTGACGATGTCGTGTCGTCTTCGACAGCGGCATCGGAACTCGTCGGCGTTGCATCGTCGCTTGCGATTGCCGAATCGCGGGAATCCGCCGCGCCGTCTTCGTTTGGCGCGTCGGCGACCAAGGTCTCCTCGTCTGCCGCTTCGTCTGACGCGTCCTTGCGTCGTGCGGGCGTGACGCTCGCTTGAGCTTCGCCCGCGGCGTCCGAGCCTTCGGCCTTCGATTTCCGCTGAAGCGTCTGTGCAAATGTCGGTCGTTCGGCACCCGCGGCTTCGCTGCGTTTGGACTTGAGCGGGTTGCTGGCTCCACCTGTAAGCGGCGCGAGGAGCCGTTGCTCTGCGCTCGCAGCGGTCAGGAGCGTGGGGACGATTGGAGCCGCGAGCTGGAGTTTGGTGGTCATGGCGAGCGTGGGGGTCGCGGAGCTGCGGGGTTTGACGGCGGCGCGGTGATGCCGCGCGTCCGTAAGCCCTCTAGCAACTCTGCTGCCACGCCGTCGTTGCCCTTGGCGAACTCGCCGATGATCTTGGCGCGGACGCCTTCGTCCATCGCCGCGAGGTAATCCAGCGTCTCGGTCCGCTTGCCATCGGCCATCATGACCTGCAGAATCTGCTTGGCCGCGGACGGTTTCTGCGCCTCCAGCGCAGCGAGCGCCTGACGGAACTGCTTGTCGCCACCGGTGTTATTGATCTCCGCCTGCTTGATGTCGAGCTTCTTGCGAAGGTCTTCAATGACCGCTCGCTCTTTTTCGAGATCGCTCTGCTGCTTCTGAAGCGCCGCCTGAAGCTGGCGCGACTCTTCGCGAATGCGGATGACGCTGGCGAGTTCGGACTCGGCCCGCTCGCGGCCCGCGGCGATGGCCTGATCGGACGTGATCGACGGGCCCACGCGCTTGGCCTGATCGTTCTCGGCGCGGGTTTCGATCACCTTCGCGGCCGCCTCGGCGTCGAGCTTGATCTTCTCCTCCGCAGCGGTGACGGCAAGCATCTCTCGCACGCGCTGCACGCGATCGGAGTTCAGGCGGTCACTGCTCACGAGCCAGAGCGTCACGGCGAGGATCGCCGCGAGATTGATGACCGCGAGGATGGCGATGATGTTCCAGATCAGCTTCATAGTTCAGGCTCCGTCGTCGTGCGCGTGTCGTGATCAGTGGTGGGAGCTGTTGTCCTCAGCGTCGTGCGACGCGGCGCCGGCACGCATGAGCACGAGGTCGTCGAGCTCCGCAGTCTCGCGTCGCTCGATGTCGGCTTTCCATCGCGCGAGCTGCTTCTCACGCAGGGTCTGCACGGCTTTTCGTTGCACGCTCGCGGCCAGGAGCTGTTGACGCGCGACATTGAGCTTCTGATGCAGCCCCGCGGCCCGCAGCGCGACGCGTTGCAGCTCGATCATCGTGTGCAGCGAACCGCTGGCCTGTGCGCGAATGTCATCGATGCGGACCGTCCCCCCGCTGCTGAGCTGGTTGCGCATGAGGTCGCGCGAGAGCACCATCGACCGCTGCATGCTCACCGCCTGGTCCATGAGTTGCTGTCGCTGCGCTTCGAGGCTCGCGACTTCCTTCTGGCGTTCCTGTTCGGCGCGGATGCGCATCTGCAGAACGACCTCAAGTTCAAAGCGAAACTTGCGTGCCATCGCTTATCTCCGTTGCGTCTGGGCGCGGGCGTTGATGTCCAGCGCCAGCCGGACCATTCGGTCTCGCGAGGCGCTGAAGGCTTCGTTCTCTGAGCTGGACTGGCGCAGGATCTCGTTGATCCGCGGCGCGTAGTCGATCGCCAGGTCCGTCTCGCTGTCCGAGCCCTTGGCGTAGGCACCGATCTGGATCAGGTCTTCACTCTTGCGGTACGACGCGAGCACGCGGACCATCGTGCGACGGGCGCCGATGTGCGCGGGGTCGCAGACTTCGTCCGCGACGCGCGAGATGGAATCCAGCACGTCGATCGCGGGATAGTGGCCGCGTTGCGCCAGCGTGCGTGAGAGGATGACGTGACCATCGAGGATGCCACGCGCGGCGTCGGCGACGGGCTCGGTCATGTCGTCGCCCTCGACCAGCACGGTGTAGAGGCCGGTGACGGAACCCTGCGGCCCGTGCCCGGGCTCGGGCTCAAACTGGCCGGCGCGTTCGAGGAGTCTTGCGAGATTGGCGAAGACGCTGGGCGTGTAGCCCTTGCTCGCGGGCGGCTCGCCAATCGAAAGACCGACCTGTCGCTGCGCCTGCGCGAAGCGCGTGACGGAGTCCATCATGAGCAGAACGTGCTTGCCCTCGTCGCGAAAGTGTTCCGCGATCGTGGACGCGACGAGCGCGGCGCGTATGCGCATCAGCGGCGATTCGTCGCTGGTGCTGGCGACGACGACCGATCGCTTCATGCCGGCGTCACCCAGGACACCCTCGAGGAAGTCCTGCACCTCGCGTCCTCGCTCGCCGATGAGAGCGAGGACAACGACGTCGGCCGAGGTGCCTCGCGCGATCGAGGCCAGCAGCGTGGACTTACCGACGCCGGGGCCGGCGAAGATGCCAAGGCGCTGTCCACGCCCCAGCGTGGTCATGAGATCCATCGCGCGGACGCCGGTGTGCAGCGGGTCGCGGATGCGCTTGCGGTGCATGGCCGGGCGGGGCGGCGGCTCGACCGTGCGCTGCACGGTGTGCAGGAGTGCGCCGCGCCCGTCAATCGGCTCGCAGAGGCCGTTGACAACGCGGCCCAGGAGCGCGGTGCCGACGCTGGCGCTGCGCGTGCTTTGCAGCGCGATGACCTCGTCGCCCACTCGGATGCCCGTGGACTGGCCGAGCATCATGACGATGGTGTGGCGACCGGTGAAGCCGACGACCTCGCCGGCGAGGCGACCCTCGAGCGAGCCGACGCTGGCACGCGGCAGGTACACCAGTGCTCCGATCGGTACCGGCAAATCATGCACCAGCACGGTGAGCCCGCGCAGAGCCGCGACACGCCCGATCACGCGGATCGGTTGAACGCTGGCGACAGTCTGCATGGCGGAGGCGAAGGTGGTCATCTCGCGGTTGTCAGTTGTCAGTTGTCAGTTGTCAGTTGTCAGTTGTCAGGATCGCGGCGGCATGGGCAGCGTCTCAGTGAGTGGCGGCGCGGGCTTGATGGTGCGCGCGTCAAGGCGGGAGCCGTCGGGCAGGAGCGCTTGGACGATGCGCTCAAGCTGCGTTTGGATGGAGGCATCGAGCGTGCCAGCGCCATTGGCTTCGCCTTCTTGGCCAAGATCAGCAAGCCGGACGAGGCATGAGCCGCGGGCGAGCGTGAAGTCGTCGAAGATTTCGGTGTCGGCGGCGGCGCTGTAGGTGCGGGCGAACTCCGGCAGAGCGTTGGCGACGAGCTCGCGGTCGAGCGGGTGTACGCGGATGGTCAGGCGCGACTGTCTCATGACGAGCGAGAGCACGCTCTCGAGCTGGTCTTTGACGACCGATGGATCAAGCTCGATCACGCGATGAGTGACGCGCTGAGCGATCATCGCGCTCAACGCCAGGAGGTTCTTGCGTGCCTCGTCGAGCATCGACTCGCGCCGATCCACGAAGAGCTTGAGTTCGGAAGTCCACGCGTTTTGAAACGCGTTCAGGGCGTCGCGGCGCTCGGCGAACGCCGCGTTGTGGCCTTGCTTGACGCCCTGCTCGTGACCGGTCGCAAGTCCCTCCGCAAGTCCCTCAGCGCGTCCTTCGCTCGCGGCGGATTCGAGGAGCCGCTGACGCGTCCGCTGCGCATCGCCGATGATCTTCGCCGCTTCGATGCGTGCACGCTCAAGAATCTGTTCACCCTGACGACGCAGGTCACCAAGATCGAGCACGATCGCGTCGCGTGCCAGCAGCGTCGAGTTGGAGTTCTTGATCAGGGCCATGGCAGGGACAGCAATCGAGAGTCGGCAATCGCGAATCGTGGGTATGCGCGAGACGTAAGACGTGGAACGTGAGACGTGAGAAAGAGACCTTGAGCAGCGGTGCCGACGTACGGTTGGCATCGTTCTACACGATTGCCGATTGCCGATTCCGACCGGCGATCACACGAGCATCTCGCTGTCTCCGCCGCGGCCGGTGATGATGATGTCGCCGCTGTCTTCCAGGCGGCGGACGATATCGACGACGCGTTGCTGCGCCGCTTCGACATCCGAAACGCGCACGGGGCCCATGAACTGCATGTCCTCTTTGATCAACTGCGCGGCGCGCTCGGACATGTTGCGGAAGATCTTCTCCTTGAGTTCCTCGCTGGCGGTCTTGAGCGCGAGCGTGAGCTCGTCGTTGTCCACTTCCTTCATGATGGTCTGGATGCCCTTGTCGTCAACCATCTTGATGTCCTCGAAGACGAACATCAGGCGGCGGATCTGCTCGACCAGATCGGGGTCGTCGCTCTCAAGGCCCTCCATGATGGCCTTCTCCGTCGAGCGATCGGCGAGGTTGAGGATCTCGGCGACGGTGGGCACGCCGCCGGCCTTTTCCATGGACTGCATGAGCATGGTGGAGAGGCGAGATTCGAGGCCGCGCTCGACCTCTTTGATGACTTCGGGGTTCGTCTGCTCCATGTTCGCAACGCGCTTGATGACCTCGACCTGCTTCTGCATGGGAAGTCCGCCAAGGATCTCGGCCGCTTTGTGATGCGGCAGATGGCAGATGATCAGCGCGATGGTCTGCGGATGCTCGTCCTGAATGAACGTCAGCAGGTTCTCGCTCTCGGCCTTTTGCAGAAAGCTAAAGGGCGTCTTCTGCACCTGCGTCTGAATCTGTTGCAACACCCGCTCGGCCTGCTTCGGGTCAAGGCTCTGCATGAGCAGAACCTTGGCGTAGTCCAGGCCGCCTTCGTTGGCGAACTGATTCGCCATCGACAGCTCATAAAACTCTTCGATGACCGCGTTGCGTAAGTCATCAGGAACGCGCCCCAAACCCGCCAGCTCGCGCGTCACTTCCTCGACCGCTTCGGGGGTCATCTGCTTGAGCAGCTCGCCCGCGGAGTTTGAGTCCAGCGTCAGCAGCAGGATCGCCGCTTTCGTCAGCGTGTCGAGCTTTGACACGTCCTCAGGTAGTTTGTCGCCGGGCTTGCGAGGCATTGGACTCCCCTTCACGATTCACGTTCACAACCACTGCGACACGCCTCAACGATCACGGCTCGGTCTGCACCCACCGGTTCAGAATCGCGGCGGAGTCCGACGGGCTCTTCTTCACCATTTCCTGGACCTGCTCGAGCATCTTCTTGTACTTCAGTTCGTCCTCTTGCAGCTCGATGCCGACCATGGCCGCGGCACCTTCGTCGGCCTCGCCCACGAGGTCGTTCTGTGCCTCAAGCGCCGGCGGAAGGCCCACGATCTCCTGCGGCGTCGGCAAGTCCAGCGGCTTGCTCGCCTTCTTCACGAGCATCAGCATCATGCCCATCGCACCCAGGATCACCGCGCCGAGGATCGCGCTACGGATCGTCGATGGTGTCAGCACTTGCGACATCAAGCCTGCCTCCGCACCGCCCAGACCGCCCCCACCGCCGCCGAGCATCGACGCTGCGCCGTTGCCAAACGCGCCGACCATGCCGATGCCCAGCGGCACGGGGATCATCGAGACGGTGACGGCCTGATCGGTGGGCCCGCTGGCCGGCGTCGCGCCGGAGCTCTGCGCGAGCGTGGTGATCAGCGGGAGCAGATCTCGCTCAAGGCGAGTTTTCTCGGCCGCGAACTTGGCTTCGATCTCCGCCTGTGTTGGCTCGGCAGCCGCGGCGGGCGCTGCGCCGGCGGGCGGCGGCGTCGCCGGGGCACCAGGTGCGGGCGTTGCGGCCGCACTCGCCTTGTCCTGCATGATCAGCGCGACGACATATTCGCGCGGCAGGCTGATCATGACGTTGACCTTCGTGGGCATCCCGCGCGAGTCCACGACTTCTTCCTTTGTGGAGCCGGGAACGAGCTGGAACTCGGTTTCGGTGACTTCGCTGGTGGAGCGGCTGCCCGGTGTGCCACCTGCGCGATTGATGTCCGCGCCGGTGTTGCTGGCCAGCCCGGGTTCCGCACCCTGCCCGCCCTGCGTGTCGTTGGTGTTGGTCGTGGATTCACGACGCGGCGTGCGGATCGTTCCTTCACCCACGGGCAGGACCTTGCTCGTGACGCTGTTGCGACGCGTGAGATCGGCCTGCGCGCTGACGGCGACGATGACCCCGCGGATGTAGCCCAGAGAGTCCAGCAGCTTTGCCTGCACGCGTTCCTCGATCTTCGCGACGTGTTCGACGTAATCGCCGGAGCGCATATCGCCGGCGGAGCGTGCCGCGAGCTGACGCCCGGTCGTCGCGTCGATGACCTTGACATCGGTGATCGCGAGACCGGCGCGAGCGCCGGCGACCATCGCGGCGATCGCGTCAACCATGTCGCGGTCGAGCTGCTTGCCGGATTTCATCGTGACGCTGACGGAGGCGGTGGGCTTGCGATAGGTCATGCCCAGGCCCATGGGCTCAGGCACATCGATCATGACGGTGGCGCGATCGACGCCGCGGAAGTTGGAGATAACCATCTGCAGTTCGTTCTGCAGGGCGAGGTTCTGTTTGTACTCACCTTGCGCGCGCGAGTCCATCCAGTTGCTCTGCTGCAGCAGCGTCGCGAACATGAACTGCGTGTTCTGCGGGAGTTTTCCCTCGCTGCCCAGCAGTCCTAGGGCGGTGTGCCGGTCTTCCGGGCGCACCAGAATCTTCCCGTTGTCGGTCGTGTACTTGACGCGGTAGGTTTCCAGCGTCTGCTTGGCACCGGCCTGAATGTCCGGCGCCGCGCCAGGCAAGAGCTCGACATATGTGGGCTGGGCTGACTGCGTGACGACCAGCAGCAGCACCATCACGACGATGAGACCCAGCGCGAAGAAGAGCGCCTTCGCCACCAGGGGCAAGCCGGCAAACTGCGAGTTGATCGTGGCGAGCGCCGCCTTGAGCCGACCCATCATCGACCTCCTGTCGTCAGACCGCCACGCGATCCTCGCGCGGCACGCTCGACGCAGGAAGAACCCCTGCGTCGGGCGTCGATCTAAGAGTCGGCTCGTGAAGCTTCGAGACTTGAACCTCGGCGGCGCGAACACGCAGAGATCGTCCTCGGACGCGCACATGCACGCACGTCACGCGATCGAACGCGCAAAGTTGGCCTGTCGGTCAGGTCAGATGCGAACTTGCTTGAGCTCGTCAAACGCCGCCTGCACCTTGTTTCGCAGTGCGAGCGCCATGCGGAAGGCCTGATCGGCTTTCTGCGTCGCGAGCAGGACGTTCTCAACGTCGGTGCGCTGGCCGGTCGCCAGATCCTCAGCCGCAGCGGTCGCTTCCTGCTGGGCCGCGTTGAGGTTCTCAAGGTTCTGCATCAGCGCGTCCTTGAAGGTCGCGCCCGATTCGTTCACCTTCGCGTTGTTCGAGGACACCGACGGCAGCCCCGCGCGGTCCGCGGCGTTGATGCCCGAGTTGACAAGTCCGAGTGGATCGGCCATAGCTCACTGTACCTTGCAGACTGCACTGGCGGCGTCATCCTCCGATGGCCCGCCAAGTTGTTCTCTCCGCCCGCTCCGCGGACGCTCGAATCGTCACCGGCTGATCATGCGATCAGCCGCAGGCTCGCGGCGAAGATCGCCTTGCTGGCCTCCGCCGCCATCACGTTCGCCTCATACGCACGCACCGCCTCCAGCGCGTTGACGTTCTCGCGGATCGAGTCCACGTTCGTCCGCGCGACGTACCCGGCCAGCGGGCCGTCCTTGTACGCCAGCGAACTGGTAGGGTCATAAGCACCGGGCGGGGCGGGCGATTGATCGATCTCGATCTTCGCGACGCGCACGCCCAGGGTCTTGAAGTCCTTGCTGGCAGGCGCGAACATCGCGCGCCGGGCCTGATACGGGTTCAGGCGATTGCTCGAATCAAGCAGCGTGTCGGCGTTCGCAAGGTTCGCGGACGCGACATCCAGGCGCGTCCGCTGAGCGATCATGCCCGAAGTCGAGATGTCCAGAGATCCGTACACGCGTGCCAGCTCCAAACGTCATGGACTCAGACGCGCTCGGAAATCGCGGCGCGAAGCAGGTCCATGCGAGACCTCAGCAAATCAGACGCCAGCCGAAATGTCGCGGCGTTCTCGACCAAGTCCTTCATCAGCGTCTCAAGGTCGCGGTTGTTGCGGTCGTGCGCAAGAATGCCCTGTCCGTTCGTGCGCGGGCGCAAAATCAGCCCGCCGCCGGGGCCGATCCCGATCTCGCGGCTGGCCTCGAGCTTCAGTTCGCCGGATTGCCCGCCGGTGCGTTCGCGTCGCTCGAGCACCGCGTCGCGGAGTGACTTCTGGAAGTCTTTGACCGAGACATCCACCTGCCGGAAGTCGGGCGTAGAGATGTTGGCGATGTTGTGTGACAGCAAACGTTGGCGCTGGGCCGCGAAGCTCAGCAGCTTTTCAAGCGCCGGAAGACTGCCCGAACTGGAGAGCTCATCGCCCATGGTGAACGCCCACGCGGCGTGGCGCATCAGATCGCTTCGTCAACGAGTTGCTGGGTCTTCCACTTCTTGAGCTTGAGACCGAGCGTGCGGACACCGATGCCCAGCGCCTGCGCCGTCTTCTGACGGTGCCCGCGGAAGCGTTTGAGCGTGCTGATGATCGCGTCGCGCTCGATGTCTTCCAGCACGCGGTCCATGATCGGGATCACGGTCTGGATGACGCCGGGCTTGGTCTCGGTGAGCACGTCGGCGTTGCTATAGCTCGAACCGCCGGCGATGGGGAAGCTCGACGGCATAGCTGAGCCTGTGCCGCCAACATCAGTCTGGAGCCAGGGCTCGACGAGCTCGCGTGTGATGGTGTTGTTGCGGGCCAGGACGACGCCGCGCTCGCAGATGTTCTGCAGCTCGCGAACGTTGCCGGGCCATTGATACGCGGTCATGACCGCCAGCGCATCGGGCGCGATGGTGACGTCGCCGCGGCCGTCGCGTCGGGCGATTGAGCGCGCGAAATGCTGGGCCAGCGGGGCGACGTCTTCCTGACGATCACGCAGCGGCGGCAAGTGAATCGGCAGCACGTTGAGACGGAAGAACAGGTCCTGGCGGAACTCGCCCTTCGCAATCGCCCGCGGCAGATCGCGGTTGCTGGTCGCGATGACCCGCACATCGACACCGATCGAGAGTGACGCGCCGACGCGCTCCAGCACGCGCTCTTGCAGGACGCGTAGGAGCTTGGCTTGCACACGCACGCCGACTTCGGAGATTTCGTCGAGCAGAAGCGTGCCGTGATCGCTGAGCTCGAAGCGGCCCTTGCGGACTTTGTCGGCACCAGTGAACGCGCCGCGTTCGTGCCCGAAAAGTTCGGATTCGAGCAGGCTCTCTGAGAGCGCGGCGCAGTTCACGCCCAGGAACGGGCCGGTGCGACGCTGCGAGATCTCGTGGATCGCGCGGGCGACGACTTCCTTGCCGGTGCCGCTCTCGCCGATGATGAGGACGGTGCCGTGACTCTCGGCGACCGCGAGCACCTGCTCCTTCACACGGCGCATCGCGGGCGAGTCGCCGATCAGGCGGTCAATGCCGGTGAGTTGTTCATCGCGTGGGTTCGAGGTGTCGATCGTCGGCGAGCCAGCACGCAGGACCGCGTTCTCTTTCAGCAGTCTCGCGTGCTCCGCCGCCCGCTTGACGCTGATCAGCAACTGATCGCCCTCAAACGGTTTGGTCAGGTAGTCAAACGCGCCGAGCTTCATGGCCTTCACGGCCGTCTCGACGGTCGCGAACGCGGTCATCAGAATCACCGGGATCTCATCGTCGATCTCGCGAACCTTTGCGAGCAGTTCGATGCCGGTCATGCCGGGCATCTTGAGGTCGGTGACCACGCAATCGGGGCGCTGCTGCGCGATCGCCTGCAGGGCCTGCTCAGCGCCGTCGGCGGTGCGGACGGTCATCCCCGCGCGGCTGAGCGTCGAGCCCACCGAATCGCGGAGCATTTCCTTGTCATCAACGACGAGAACGGTCGCCATACGTGGGGCCCTCCTGAGCCGAGAAGCCGGTTCCACCGGCTGGTTGCGGAGTATCGGCAGAAGCCGTCAAGGAGCATGCACAAACTGCGCAAGGAGTTCGCCTCAGGCACCGACCGCCACCGATTCGCGGTGGAGCGGGAGCGCGATCTCAACGATCGCTCCGCGTCCCAAGACGCCGCCGACGTTGCGAATGGACACGCGCCCGGCGTGGGCGTCAACGATGCGGTGAACGATCGCCAAACCGAGCCCGGTGCCCGCGGCTCGGGTCGTAAAGAATGGGTTGAACATGCGCTCGGCCACTTCACCCGGCACGCCGGGGCCGGAGTCCGTCACGCTGAGGATCGCCATCTCACGCGGCGTGCCATCGCCCGCGACGACGCGGCCTTTGACAGCCTGGAGCGTCAACGTGCGCTCGCCAGGAACGTCCGCCATGGCCTCGACCGCGTTGCGAATAACGTTGATCAGGGCCTGGTGGAGCAACCCCGCGTCACCCTGGAACGCGACATCCTCAGCATCACGTCGCGGCGATTCCACACGGACCCGCCCCCACATGGGCGAGTCGTCGCGAGCGGCATCCAACGCGTGTTCGAGCAACTCGCTGGCCACGATCGGCTCAAGGCTCAGTCGCGTTTCACGCGAGAACGCCAGCACGTCGCGCACGATCGCGTCCAGCCGGCTGACGGCGCTGACGATCTTGCCCGCAGTGGACTGACAGGGCGGTCGATCGGCAAGATCCTCGTGCAGGTGGCGCGCATAGAGCATGATCGAGCCGAGCGGGTTGCGGATCTCGTGGGCAATCCCCGCGGCCATCTCGCCCAGCATCGCCAGATGCCGCGACGTCTGCACCTGCCGGTTGGCTTCAGACAACTCGGCCTTCAAACGCACGACTTCTCGCGTGAGCGACTCGTGCGTCGCGCTCAAGCGCGAGGTCACATCGTTGAACGACTGCAGCAGCGCGCCAAGGTCCTCGGGGCTCACGCCGAGGTCGGTCGCGGGTGACTCACTCGGCGCAGCGACGCCGGAGGCGGGCGACTTGGGCTCGATTTGTGGCGCGATGCTCGGGCTCATCCGACGCGATCCTGAAACACCGGGGTCGTGACGCCGCCGGGCGTGTAGGCCACCGCGGCGGCTTTGGTCTGCGATGCCAACGCCAACTGCTGCCCCAGGCGCACACGCTGGGATTGCAACGCCGTCTGATCCGCGGCGTCGCGCAGCGTGATCGCGGTCACCAGTTCATCGAGCTCCGCCAATGCTCGGCGCACCTCGCGCTGGCGAATCTCCGTCACGCCGGGCCAGAGCTCGCCCGCCCGCTCGTGAAACAGCCGGACCAGCGGCTGGATTTCCTGATGCTCGACCTGGAGCTGCGCGACCAGCGGCTCGCGCGATTCGAGCGCAGCGAGGACGCTCTCGATATCGCCAGTGGACACAGCGCCACTGAGCGTGCGCGACGCGGCGTCGAGCTTTCGAGCGGTCTCGCAGGCCCGAGTGGTGAGGCGGAGCAAACGCTCCGCGGCGTTTGCTCCGGCTTCGATATCCCCGCTTGGTGTGCCCATGCCACTGCTCCCATGGCGCTCCGGCGACGCGACGCCCTCTCCGAGGGCGCAAATGGCGTGCCGTCCAAGGCGTAACTTCGGCCCGATGCGGCGCGTGACTGGAGCAAAATCCGCGCGGCATCGCGGCCCGCGCAGGCGGCCGAACCCGCAGCGGTCATGGGATACGAATCAGGGCGTCTTGCCAGAAGTGGCGTCAGCCTGAGCGGCGGCTCGCTTTTCGAGCTCGCCCTGCGCGTCAAACCAGCGCTGCCAATGGCGACGCTGCATGGGCAGGTTCGCGTCGTTCAGGGCCTGCTCGGGGATGAGCTGGAGCTGGCGTTTGGCAAGCTCGTGAGCCCGCCGGGCCTCTTCCCATTTGCCCATGGCGACGTACGCCGCGACGATTTGCGTGCGTGCGACGAGTGAAGACGGGTCGTTGGCATAGCGCTGGGCGGCTTGGTCATACAAGGCGATGGCGCCGTCGTAGTCGCGACCGAGATCGAAGGCGCAGTCGGCGAGATAGAACGAGCTGTTGCGCAGCATGACGCGTTCGAACGGCGTAAGGCTTGCGGACGGGCGGCCGCCAAGGTCGTCGATGACTTCCTGGAACTTGGCTTGTGCGACGCGCAGTCTTTCTTCGCGGACAACTTCAAGCTCCGTCCGACGTGCCTGCGGCATGGTCTGGCGAAGCTCGGTCTGAATCTCCGACGCCGAGAGACGGCTGGAATCCGCCAGCTTGTAGCGCACGGTTTGCAGACGCGGATGCTTGTCGTATCCCTCAGCGCGGCGGAGAAGGCCGATCGCCTTGGCGTAGTCGGTGCCGTTCATGTGCTCGACTTCGCCAAGCTCCGTGATGGCGTCGCGGAAGATGTCACTCTTTGGCCCGACACGACGACCTGAGATCACTTCCTCCAGCACCAGGCGCGAGAGCTCGTCGTTGTCCGGCTTGCCGTCGGTCAGCAGCGAGCGGGCCAGCGGCACCAGCGACCGATCCCCCCACTCGCCAGCGCGCGGTGAATCCGGATCCGGCGCGAGGCTTGGCTTGCCGTTGTCAATCTTGAGTGTGATGCCCGCCAGACGACGGTACAGTTCGATCGCCGCGGCGTAGTCGTGCTCGGCCTGAAAGATCTGCGCGAGCCGGAAGCGGGCCTCGTGCCGGCGCGGGTCGTCCTCCGCCGTGCCTTCGACGTAAAGACTGAACGCGGCCTTGGCGCTGGCGCGATCCGCGGCCAGATCGAAGCAATCCCCGGCGTTGAAAATCGACTCGCCGTAGGCCTTGTTGTCGGAAACGACGACGCTATCGGCGTGAGCCCGGAAGTTCACGCCAGCCTCGTAGAAGTGGCGCTTGGCTTGACGCGCGGTCACTACTGAGACGCCGGGCATCGCGGGCTCGCTGTCACGATGCCCGCCATCGGCGTGGTCTTTCGACGCGTGCGAATCGCCGCCAGCGTGGGTGTCGGGTTTGGCATCTTTGCCGGCGCCATGATCGGCGTCCGCGTGGGCGTCGGGCTTCGCGTGCGCATCGGGCGCTTTGGCGTGGCCACTCGGTTCGTCCGCGTGCTTGGGCGCGTGGTCATCGGCGGGCCCAGCCGCATGGGCGGCCGATGATCCGTGATCACCCGCAGTCGCTTCGGATTCGAGCGAGGCCCTGGCGTCTTTGGCTTCGGCCAGAGCCGCGAGTGCGATGCGACGGTGAGTCTGTGCCAGCGCGAGAAACACGTTGCCGGGCACCTCGCCGGCCTTGCGATAAACCCGCTCGGCCATCTGGGCGTATTGCAGCGCACGCGGAAAATCCTCGCGCACAAAGCGATCGGCCTGTCGCTCCATCAAGCTCGCGCCGACCACCTCCGGTCGCACAGCGCCGCTGCCATCCTTCTTGCGGGCCATGGCCTCCAACAACTCGGCGTAGGTTGCAATCGCGCCGTCGTCATCGCCGGTGGCGCTGCCGGCCTCAGCAAGGCCAAGGAGCGCCGAGGGCGGCGTGTTCTCGCCCGGGGCGATGCTGCGGAGCTTGGCAAACGCTTCCTTTGCATCCTCGGATCGGCCCGTGGCCTGCATCACCCGCGCGATCATCAACTGGGCTTCGACACGCCGTGGCGACGTGGCATCAAGCTGCTCCAGCGCCGCTTCGAGTTGACGCTCCGCCTGGGCCATCAGGCCCGGGTCGGCACGCTGCTTCTCCGCAAGCTCGAAGTACGCCCGCCCGAGCAGGAACGCGAGCTCGCCGCGTTGCTCTTTGGAGACGCCATCAAGGCGCGGCATGGCCCGCAGCAACTGGCCGATCGCTTCGTCCTCGGCGCCCACCGCCAGGCGCAGTTCCGCCTGCTTGGCCACCAGCCACGCCCGCTCGTCGGGCGTCAACTGCGGCGACTCCATCATCTTGCTCAGGATCTCGAGCGTCGCGTCGTACTCCACGTTCTTGGCACGCAGGTTCTGCTCGACGACCCGCATCAGCAGAGCCTGACGGCGCGCGTTCTCAGAGTCCGGCAGCTTTCGCGCCACTTCGAGCGCGCGGTCAGTCTTCCCCGTTGACGCCAGCGACGACGCCAGCAGCACGCTCTGATCCGGCGTGAGCGCGTGACCAAGATCCACCGCGGCGTCCAGATCGGCGATGACCGAGTTGTGATTCTCAGCCCGGTCGATCCCGAGCTTGATCTGGCCTTGCGAGATCGCCCGGGCCCGCAGCAGCAACATTTCGATATGACGCTCGCGCCCCACGGCGCCCTCGCGCACCGCGGGGGCGACCTTCGTATTCACCAGCTCAATGGCCTCTTCGAACTTGCCCTCGTCGACCATCGCCGTCGCGTCGCGCAGCGGGAGTGTCGGGTCGGCCTTTGGCACACGCATGATGCCGACCGCGAGCCCGCCGACGAGCAACGCCGCGGCCCCGAGCGCCGCGGGGATCGGCCAGACTGCCTTCCAATCAACGCGCGAACGCCCGCCGGTCGCGGCGGCGCTGACCGTTGCGGCGCCGGGCGCACCCG
>VYLL01000119.1_pt1 | contig 29832 bp, 21 predicted proteins | sample 5114301 | NCBI WGS metagenome assembly VYLL01 (sample SAMN12291809, study PRJNA351875) | freshwater metagenome | isolation source: freshwater lake | place: USA: Michigan, MSU2 Lake | collected 2011-08-16 | reverse complement strand
GCTCGGGGTGCCGGCAGGCGCGCCGTTGGCGGCGCGAGGCGGCGCGGAGAACGCGCCGCGATTCGGCATCTCGGTCGGACGCCGGAACCACCACGAGGCGATCACCATGCCCGAGAGGACCAGACCGATGCCAGCGCCGAGGAAATAGGTGCGGAGACGGTCGGAGGTGCTGAGGCGGCCGCCGGGTTCGGACAGGCCGGCTTCGAGATTGTCGCGGAGGGACATGGCGAGAGTGTAGGGTTTTCAAATGGCCAAATGGCTAAATTCGGAATGGGGCGATTGGAGGCGTCAGCGTGCGCGGAATGCGAGGGCGCGATGACGCCCGGTGCGGGACGCGCGTGCAGCCGTTGGATGTTGGCGGCTTAGAAGCCCGCCCGGCCGTCGAGCTTTCGGCCTTTCTTTCGGCCCTTCTTGTTGGCGCGAACGCCGGGCATGCCGGCCTTGCGCTCGGGCGCGACGGCGCTGTCGGGGCCGGCGTCGATCTGGCTGCGTCGGAGTTTGGACTTGGGCTCGAGGCCCGCCGCGGCCCCTTTGCCGGATTTGAGTTGCTGAACCTGATCGCGGATCCGCGCGGCCTTCTCAAACTCGAGCTTCTGCGCCGCTTCGAGCATCTCCGCCTCAAGCATGTTGAGCATCTCGTTCAGCTCGAACTCGGGCTCTTTGGACTTGATCGCCTCGCGCGCGGTTCGCCCTGCGCGGAGCTCCACGTCGATGCCCTGGCGGATCGCCTTGATGATCGTCTGCGGCGTGATGTTGTTCGCGGCGTTGTACGCAAGCTGCTTGGCGCGGCGGCGATCGGTCTCGTCCATCGCGCCCTTCATTGCGGGCGTGACCTTGTCGGCGTACATGATGACGCGTGCGTTGACGTTTCGCGCGGCGCGCCCGATCTGCTGGATGAGCGAAGTGGGGGAGCGAAGGAAGCCTTCCTTGTCGGCGTCGAGAATGCAGACGAGCGAGACCTCGGGAAGGTCGAGGCCTTCACGAAGCAGGTTCACGCCGACGAGCACGTCGAACGCGCCGCGGCGGAGGTCGCTGAGGATCTCGATGCGCTCCAGCGTCTCGATCTCGCTGTGCAAGTAGCGGACGCGCAGGCCCTGTTCGTGAATGTGGACAGTGAGGTCCTCGCACAGACGCTTCGTCAGCGCGGTGATCAGTACACGCTCGCCCTTGGCGACGGTGTCTTTGCAGCGTGTGAGCAGGTCGGGAACTTGGCCGCCGGCGGGCTTCACCTCGATGATCGGATCCAGCAAGCCCGTGGGCCGGATGATCTGCTCGCTCACCTCGCCCTCGACGCGCTCGAGTTCGTACTTCGCGGGCGTGGCGCTCACGAACAGCACCTGCGGCACCATGGTCTCGAACTCTTCGAACTTCAGCGGGCGGTTGTCGAGGGCCGCGGGCAATCGGAAGCCGTGCTCGACGAGGACCTTCTTCCGCATCTGATCGCCGACGTACATCGCGTGTACCTGCGGGAGCGTGACGTGGCTCTCGTCGATGATCATCAGCCAGTCGTGGTCGGGGCGCTTCTTGATGCGCCAGAGATGCTCAGTGCTGCCCGCGGCGGCGGGGTACGTCGTGATCCCGTCTTCCCCCGGCGTTGGCACCGTCGCCCGCTCACCGAAATCCTCCGGCGAGTAGTCGAAGTAATCCATCAGCGTGAACGGGCGCTCGCCGGGCTGGCGGCCGTCGAAGTAGCGCGAGTAGTTCTCCACGCCGTTGCAGAAGCCGACCTCTTCGAGCATCTCCAGGTCGTACTTCGTTCTCGCGAGCAAGCGCTGGGCCTCAAGCAGCTTGCCCTCAGCGCGGAACTTCTCGACGCTGGCGTTCATGTCTTCGCGGATTTGCTGCGTGATGCTCTTCATCTTCTGTTCGTCGGTGACGTAATGCACCGCGGGAAAGAGGAAGACGCGCCGTTCCTCGGCCAACTCCTCGCCGCTGACGGGGTTGACGAGGCGGATGCTGGAGACCTCGTCACCAAAGAGTTCAACGCGCACGGCGTATTGGTCATACGCCGGGAAGATCTCGATCACATCGCCGCGGACTCGGTACAGGCCGCGTTTGAACTCGATGTCGGCGCGTTTGTACTGCATCGCGGCGAGGCCGAGCAGGAAGCGGCGCCGATCGACGGTCATGCCGCGCTCGATGGTCATGACCTTGTTGCCGTAGGCCTCGGGTGAGCCGAGGCCGAAGATGCACGACACGCTGGTGACGACGATGGTGTCACGCCGCGCGAGGATGTTGCTCGTCGTCGCGAGGCGGAGCTTCTCCAGATCGTCGTTGCGGCTGGCGTCCTTCTCAATATAAATGTCGCGCTGCGGGATGTACGCCTCAGGCTGGTAGTAGTCGTAGTAGCTGACGAAGTAGTTGACGCTGTTGTGCGGGAAGAACTCCTTGAGTTCCTCGTAGAGCTGAGCCGCGAGGGTCTTGTTGTGGCTGAGAATGAGCGTGGGCTTGCCGAGTCGCTCGATGACGTTGGCCATCGTGAAGGTCTTGCCGGTGCCGGTAGCGCCGAGGAGGCAGGAGAACTTCTCGCCGCCGGTACCGCCCTTGCCGCCACCATCGCCGCCCATGCGAGCCACCAGCGACTCAATCGCGGCGGGCTGATCGCCCATGGGCTTGAAGGGGGAGACGATCTCGAATGGGCGGGAGCGGATGAGCACGGAGGAGGGTAGTGGGGGGAAGAGTACGGAAAGGGAGCGAGGGACCAGGGAGTCGAGGGAAACGCCGCGACATGTGGGCGAAAGAAGTGAGAATCCTCGGACTCATTTGAGGCTGAAGGGAATCCATCACGTCGCAACGCGAAGGAGAGGTACTTTGTACGAGCCAGCCGGCTCACTGTCATAGTACAACGCGACCGTCAAGTAGTGCCTGAAGCCTTGGTCGCGTGAATCTTCACATATGCCGAAGAGTTTTTGCTTTCGAGAGACTCGCGCGTGTCGGTACACTCTTCGACAAAGCGGCCGCGCGTACAGCGCGAAGCGCTCAAGATGAGCGACAGAAGGCCATGTGTCGACTTCAGCGGGAGGGCAGAAAAGTGTTAACCCAACAGACCACGGCAACGATCCAAGTTGGCACGGCAACTCCTCAGGCTTGCACGGGAATGAACCAAACGAGAACTGAGTGCCCGTTCAGAACGCAGAGGATTCATGGCACTGGCCCGTCGCGATCCCGACACGACGTGCGGCGGTTTGTTTGGTGGATGGCGACTCTCGAGATCGCGGCGCAGTACTCGTTTGATCGCTCCGGGCTTGCTCGGCCGCGTGCGACGCTGATCGATGGTCTACTCCGGCGTGTTCAGTGCATCGGGACGTGGGTGCTTGTTGCGGTCGCATCGGTTGTGCTCAGCGGAACGAGTTCGCGTGCGCAGAGCTCTCTTTTTCAAGATCTCGAGTATCGCGCCAGCGAGGGAATCGTTCCGCCGTCGCCCTGCTGGGAATCGAGCAGCACCGGGGCCGGTGGAACGGCACAGATTGCCAACCAACTTTTGACAGTCTCCGCTCCCAGTGGGGGAGGCTATGGCATTGTTGCGCACCGACCCTCGTTTCGCTGGGCCGACGGTCGCACCATTGAAGCGAGGGTCCGCGTCCCGCAGGGCGGCACCAGCGCGTTGCCGGGGTTCCGAGCGGCTGCATACTTCGGCGGTACTGATGTTGATGGTCGGACGATCTTCGTCTGGATCTGGTCCTCCGGCGTTGGGATTTCGACGGACGCGAACGCCAGCCCGGGCCCCGGCCTCATCACAATCGACTTCGATGCCGCCACCCGCTTTCACACGTACACGGTCGTCTCGAACGAAGTGGGAATCGCGCTCTCCATTGACGGCGTTCCGCGCCTGACTTTGCCGTACACCAACACGAACCCGAGCAGCAGCCGTTTCGAGTTTGGATCGGATGCTCGGACTACCGGTTCGTCGACCACGGAATGGCAGTATGTGAGGACTGCGTCCACACCATCATCGCCGTGTGGCAATGGCTTGGACCTAACATATCGGGCGAGCGACGCGGCGCTGCCTCAGTCGCCTTGCTGGGCGGCTGATGGGGCCGGCGGTACCGCACAGGTCACAGGGAACCTGCTTATCGCCAACTCATCCGGCGGCGTGCTCGGCTACACCGCCAGTCGTCCGCCATTTCGTTGGGCCGATGGCCACACGATGGAGGCGAGGCTCCGTGTGCCGGTCGGCGGCACGACTTCGCTCCCGGGCCTGAGAGCCGCGGCGTACATCGGTGGGTGCGACGAGAACGGGCTGTTCAACTACATCTGGGTTTGGTCTACGGGCGTGGCACTCTCCACGGATCAAAATGCCAGCGCGGGGCCGGGTCTCGTGACGATGGCCTTTGATGCGGCCTCTCAGGCACACACCTACACGCTGGTATCGAGTGCAACGGGTGTCGTTCTTCTCATTGACGGCGTCCAGCGACTCAGCCTGCCGTACACGAGCGCGAGCCAATTCCGAAACCTCTTTCAGTTCGGGTCGGACACGCGGACCACGGGTGCAGCAACCGTCGAATGGGAGTACGTGCGTCTGGGTTCGGCCTTGAGCCCCAGCAGCGTTGTCTCGTGTGCCTCCGGGCCAGCGAGTCTGTCGGTCGCGCTTGTGGGCCCCGGTCCGTTTGTCTATCAGTGGCGCAAGAACGGAGTTCCGATCGACGCAACGAGCAACCCGTCTGCTGCGACTGCGACGCTCTCGCTCCCTGCACTCACGAACGCGGATGTTGCCTCGTATGACTGCGTGGTGACCGATGCCAGCGGGGCGTGCGGAAGCGTGACGACCAACCCGGTGACACTCACCGTGCGTGGTGCCAAGTGCAACCCGGCGGATATTGCCGCTGACAACGGCGCGCCGTTGCCGCCGATTGGGCCGTGCGAGACGAACCTCGTCAACAACGGCGTCACCGAGGGCGACTACAACCTCTTCTTCGCCACGTTCTTCGACGCCGGCCCCGCGTGCGATATCGCCGACGACCAGGGCACGCCGCTGCCGCCGTTCGGCAACGGCGGCATTGCCCCCGCGGTCAACAACGGCGTCACCGAAGGCGATTACAACCTCTTCTTCTCGATCTTCTTCGACGGGTGCGCGTTCTGAGGCGGGAGAAGGGCCGAGGATGAGGGCCGAGTGGGGCAGGCGTCCCGCCTGCCTTTGCGCTGATACCCGGCAATCGGCAATCGGAAGAGGTAGATAGACAAGACCCCGGCGCGAGTGTGCCGGGGTTTACTTCATAGCCAGACGCTGGTGGGCTCGCGGGTGGGCGTCGCTACGGGCAGCTTTGAGCGGCGTCGAAAATCACAAATCTCAGGATTTTCCGTCGTCTTTCTTTGCGGCGGGGTGCAGATTCAGGTAGGATATTCCCGTACCACGATATCCGTACTGAAAGCAGTGGTGAACATCCAAGGAGAGAGATGATGCGTGCTGTTGCTCCGTTTGCCGAGTCGTTGTCGCGTCGTTCCGGGTTTGCACTCGGGCGTCGGGTTTCGGGTTTGGGCGTTGCGCCGGTCGCAGCCGCGATGCTGATGGCGCTTGCGGGTCAGGGCCAGAGTGCTCATGCCCAGGTAACGTATCGCACGGTGGCCCTGCAGAACACCAGTGCGCCGGGCACGGGCGCGAGCTTCGGCGGGTTCAACGCTGCGGTGATCAATAATGCGGGGAACACCGCGTTCAACGCCAGCCTCGTGGTCGGGCCCGGCAGCGGCGCGACCTTCAGCAACAACGTCGGCCTGTGGTCCGAGGGTTTCGGCGGTTCGCTGTCGCTGGTGGCACGCTCGGGCACGACGCCGGCGCCCGGCGCGGGCTCGGCGACGTTCACGACGTTCGGCACCGGCAACACGCCGGTGCTCAATGACAACGGGCAGGTTGCGTTCTTCAGCAACCTGGCTGGCATGGCCGTGACCAGCGGCGTGAACAGCGCGGGTATCTGGTCGCAGGATTCCCTTGGCGGCCTTGGGTTGGTGATTCGTGCCGGCAGCGCGGCACCCGGCACGACAGGGTTCTTCAACGGCTTCAGTGCGCCGCGCTTCAACAACGCCGGGCAGGTCGCGTTTGTCGGCACGCTGGCCACCGGCCCTGGCAGCGGGGCGAATGTGAACAACGACTCGGGCATCTGGCGGCAGACGTCGGTGGCGTTCGGGACGCTGGCACTGGTGGCGCGCGAGGGCTCGCCGGCGGTCGGTGTGCCCGGGCTCAACTACTCGCCCCTGAGCGCAACGAACAGCCCGACGCTGAACAACAGCGGACAGACCGCATTCAGCACGGCACTCAGCGCGCCGGGTGCGCGGGCCAACTACTCCGAGGGCGGCGGCTCGCTGGCGGTGCTGGGCGTCAACGGCGTCGCGGCGCCGGGCACCAGCGAAACGTTCGTGTTCCCCAGCTCGCCGATCATCAATAACTCCGGGCGCAGCGCGTTCTTCTCGACGCTGAGCTCCGGCACCGGCATCTGGACCGCCAGCAACGGATCGACGCCCGCAGTCACCCTCGTCGCACGCAACGGCGACCCGGTGATCAGCGCCGGCGCCGGCGTGAACCTCGGCACGATCGACGGCGCTTCGCTGCGATTCAACGGCGCCGACCGTGTCGCGTTCACCAGCGCTCTCAGCGGCAGCGGCACGGCGGCCGGCAACAACTTCGCAGTCCTGGCGCAGGGCTCCAGCGGGCTGAGCGTGATCGCTCGAGCTGGCAGCGCGGCGCCCGGCACCGGCGCGGGCGTGTTGTTCGGCACGAGCTTCACCTCGCTGTCGTTCAACAACGTCGGCCAGGTGGCGTTCATCGCGAACCTTGTTGGCAGTGGTATCGGACCGGGCAGCGGCAACAGCAGCGGTCTGTGGGCGACGGATCTCTCCGGCGGGCTGCAACTGGTGGCCCGCACGGGCGACCTGTTTGACGTGAACTCGAGCACGTCGATCACTGACAACCGTACGATCTCGCTGATCACCTACACCGCAAGCTCGGGCGGGCAAGACGGCCAGGGCCGCGGGCTCAATGACGCGGGCCAGCTCGTGTTCAACCTGACGTTCACCGACGGCACCAGCGGCGTGTTTGTCGCAACGATTCCGACCCCGGGCGCGCTTGGGCTGCTCGGCGTTGCCAGCCTCGCGGCGCTGCGGCGCCGGCGTCGCTGAATCAAGTGAATGACGGGAGTTCTCCGAGAGGGGCACCGGGGGTCGGGGGACTCGCGGCGCCCTTTCCTTGCGCGCGACCGCCGCCGCGAGACGCGGGGCGGGTCAAAGAGTTGTGTTGTTGTGTTCGCGCGCTCGCGTGCGGCACAAAGCGGGTTACGCCGGCTTCTCATGGAGCTGTCGCACGAGCACGAGGCTCATCGGCGAGAGGATGTACTTGGCGCGATAGCGCACGCCGATGAGCTCCTCGATCGGGACGCCGACTTGGCCCGCGGCCTTTGCCACGAGCGCCTGCATGTGTTCGTACGACGGGTCTGCGAAGATCGCCGCTTCGCCCAACGGTTCGGCCTCGGTCACTTCAAACAAGAACGCGGCGTCGTCGTCGGACATCGGCGTGGTCGGGTGTCCGGTGGACGCGTCAAAGCAGCGCAAACGCACCGACTCCATGAAACGCGCTGACTCCGCAAGGCGCCGGTCGATGAGGCAATCGACAAGGATCTCTTCGGTCGGCGTGTGGCAGACGGTGAGGAGCTGGTTGACGTGGTCTTTCGGCGTGAGATAGCGCGGGTGCTCGTACGCCGAGAGGCCGGTGAACGCGAGCGTCGCGGTGCGGCTGCAGCCGACGGAGCCCGGGCGGAGGACGACCCACCCGCGGTTGCCATCGACGATGTACTCAAGGTCGCTCTCGGCGACATTGGAGAGTTCGGCGTCGAGGCGGAAGCGCTCGCGCAGGTATGTGCCCAGGTCGGGCATCGCGCGGTCGAGCGAGCCGTCATCATGGGTGGCTCGTTCGAGGTAGAAGAGCCGGGTGCGGTGGCGGGCGCGAATGCGGGTGACGCCGAGCATGCACTGGTAGGAGGCCATGGAAACGCGATCGGGGTCGCCGCGTTGTGAGGCCGCGAAGACCATGCCGCGGATCTGGGTGTTGACCTTGGTGCCAAGAAGCGCGCACTGGGCGCGATGGCCATCGCGGCGGAGATCTTCGGTGCGCTGCTGGAGTTCCTGCGTCTCCCATGTCGCAGTGAGCAGCGCGAGCATCTGGCGATCACCGGCGTGCTTGCGGATGGTGGCTTCGAGAGTGTCGATGGAAAGTTTGAGCGCGGCGAGTTCGTCAGCGAAGATGCCCGAATCGCCCAGCCGCTGGCTGGCTTCCAGGAGGAGTTCGAGGCCGCGTGCGCCGGGCATGACGCCCAGACCGATGGCGGGCGAGGGCTGCGCGGCGATGGTTGCGACCTGCCAGGCGAGCTGACGGTTCAGGCCGAGGCGTTGGGCGATGGCGGTGCCGGAGCGTGCGTCGATGTGGTGATGCTGGAGCACGCGAACGATTTGGCTGCGGATGCCGCCATAGGCGTGTTGGAGTTCCTCGTGTGCGTCGGTGATCATGGTGCGGGGACCCTTTGCAGCGACTGTGTCGTGCATTTCCGGGGACATGGTAGGGTAAATTCTGGGGGCGAGCAAGAAATCGGTATGTTTTTCCGCAATGATTGCATCCCTGAATGTCTGGATGTAGTCTGATGGACATCCGCGGCCAGCTGGCCGCGATGAAATTGATGGTCCGTACACCTGGAGGTTGACCCAATGAAACGCTCGCAACTTCTGATGGCTCTGTCTGGCTGTGTGTTTGGAGTCTCGGCGGCGTGCGGGCAGAACCCGTATTCGCCGCCGCCGTTTGGGCCGGTTTTCGTGCAGACGGACGGGAACTTTCAGTCGTTTGGCTTGAGCGGGCCGGGATCAAATCCGGAGCTTGGAACCTACAGCCGCGCGACGGTGACGGTGGATTGGAGCCGCGCGGGCGGCGGGGGGATTCAGTTCCAGAACGACTCGCGGATCGCGATCGTCAATGCGCCCGTGAGCGGGGTGTCCTCGATTCCCGCGAGCGTGACGACGTACTTCGGGGGGCCGACGGGCAGCCCGCCCACGACCGCGGCGAGCAGCACGCAGGACGCGAACATTCGCTGGGACAACGTTCCGTTCTCAACGCCTTACACCCGCGTCGTGGGTCAGGCGGCACCGCTGGTGCTCGCGTATCGCACGGCGCGGACCGGCGGCAGTGCGCCGCTGTGGTCGAACATCAATGTGACGATCAGCCCGGCGCCGACGCCGCCGGCGTACGAGGTGTGCGAGGGAGCGATCGATCTTGAGCCGTGGCTGTTTGGCATTGGCGTTGGCTCGACGGTGACGGACTTCCCGCGGGATATCCGTGACTCGGCGGGTCTGCCGATCACGACGCCCGGGCTGGAATGCCTGCCGGGCACGCCGAAGCGCTACGGAGTGTGGTATCGCGTGCGTGTGCAGGAGACGGACACGTACACGTTGCAGACGTCGAATACCGACAACTCGGTGCGCAACAACATCATGGCGATCTACGAAGCGACGGACGAAGTGACGCCTTGCGCGAGCCTCACGCCGATCCGCTGCAGTGCGCTCAACGGCTTCGAGAACGTCAACCTTTCGAGCACCGTGGGCTCGGGCTTTATCACGCTGAACGCGGGGACGACGTATTACGTTTTGGTGGCGCGGGCGACGACGTTCGAGCTGCTCCAGCCTGTGACGGCTGATCCGATCGGTGAGCAGGCGTACGTTCTAGGTATCACTCGCGTTGGGACCCTGAGCGCTTCGACCTGTGACGGGCCGAACAACACCGGTGAAGTTGAGCCCAACGACAATCTGTCGCGGGCCACGCCGGTGGTCTTTGACAGCCTGGGCGACAGCTTCTGCGGCAACAGCACCGGTTCGAACTCGCTGAATGTCGGCGATACGTCGCTGGATTACTTCCGCGTGAAGTTCCCTGCGACGCCGGGGATTCGGCGTCAGCGGGTGACGATCAGTACGTCGGCGGTGCCCAACAGCACGGCGACGCACCAGCTCACATCGCGGGCGCTGCGTCAGGACGGCAGCCCGACGACGCAGGGCTTTCCTCTGGCGAGCTCGGACCAGCCGATCGGCTCGGCGTGGCCGACGTTTGGGAACACGCCGCGGTCGCTGGCGTTTTACACGCTGGGGAACTCGACGGATCCGAACGATCGCACGGCGTTCTTCAGTGTCGCGGGCGGGACGAGCACCTCGCCGACCACGGGAATCACCACTGGCACGCTCGGAACCTACAGCGTGGTGTGGGATCGCTCGGAGGAGGTAACTCCGACAGCGCTCTCGCGCACGTTGCGGCCTGGGCAGATCTCGGTGTTCACCAGCTCAATGCTGAATCCCGACAACACGGACACGAAGTTCTGGATCCTCGACAGTGACTTCAACCCGATTCCCGGCTATGGCAACGACGACTTCGGCGGTACGAGCGATCAGAACTATTCCGGACTGACGCGTTCATTCACGCCCGGGACGTATTACCTCGCGATCGCGCCGGGCTTCTTCTCGCCGAACCTGGTGCTCGGGTTGCCCTCACCGGCAGACGACGACATCAAGACGCAGGGTGTCTTTCCGTTCCCGGGTGTGATGGCGACGGCGAACGTGACGGCGTATTCCAACCGTGTGATCTCGTTCTTTGACACTGACGGTCGCGTGACCGCGACGTGGAGCGTGTCGCCGCTGGCGCCGGGCAATCAGTTGAACTTCGAGCGGATCGAAGAGATCGCGTTCTTCCGGTTCGATGTCGCGCCGATGAGCGTGCGTTGCAACGCGGCGGACGTGGCGTATGACGACGGCGCGCCGTTGCCACCGGTGGGTGTTGCGGGCGGGGTAAACAACGGCGTGACTGAAGGCGATTACAACCTGTTCTTCGCGCGGTTCTTTGACTCGGACATCGCGGTGGACATTGCCAATGACGATGGCAGCCCGCTGCCGCCGTTCGGTGCGCTCACCACGAACAACGGAGTGACCGAAGCGGATTACAACCTGTTCTTCTCGATCTTCTTCGACGGGTGCGCGTTCTAAGGCCGGGAAACGGCCGAGGGCAGCGTGTGCCGGCGCAGGCGCGGCGCGTGCGGGGTCCTGGCCCAAGCGATAGGCACTCGGTCACGCGATTGCCGGTGGCGGGAGCTCGAGCCATACGACGTGGCGTGCGTGAGGGATGGGATATTCGACGCGCAGGCGGAACGCGCGCAAGCGGTTCAGCGGCGCGTTCGATGCGCCGAGCAGGCGCGTCATCATCTCGGGCACGCGCGCGACGTCGGGGCTGGCCAGAGCGCGGAGATCGGCGTGATCGACGCTGTGCAGTGGCGTGAAGTCAAGAGACTGATTCAGGCCCGCAAGGTCGTCGTCATCCGGGGAGCGCGGCGCGGGGCCCTGGCCGACGGCGCTGACCGTGACGCGTGGCTCGGCAAGTTCGAGCGAGTCGCAGACCAGCACGTCAATGACGAGCACGCGGACGGGCTTGCGGAGCGCGACGCTGTTCTGCGAGTACTCGCGCTCAGCGGCGCGGCGGCGCTGGCGCTCGATGTTGCGCCCGATGACGCCCACGCTGGTGGTGAGGCGCTGGCCGACGCTTGGAATATCGCCAGACGCGACGAGCTGCAACGCGCCGGCGCGGGCGTGGGTCTGAAGGTCTGGCAATGGCTGAGTGCAGAAGTCGGGCAGCAGCGCGATGCGGGCGTCGTCGCGGGGCTGGTCGCCGTGAAGGTTCTCGACGCGCTCGGGGCCGATGAGGCCGCCTTGGCCAGGGATGATATAGGGCACGCCGGTGACGATGACACGCCCGCCCTGGCTGGTCCGCCGCAGGTCTTGGCGGACTTCGAGAAAGCCGAGATCGCACATGCCGGCGTGCTCGGCGGAGGGCCAGTAGACATAGGCCTGATAGGCGACGTCGATTTCGACGCCCATAAGAAAGAGCATGGCTTGATAGATCTGCTGGCGGGCGCGACGCTCGCCGCGAAGACGGCTATCGGGAACCCATGCGGAGAGTGCGGCGTCAAAGCCCCGGCGGCCGTTGGGAAAGAAGGCGTACGCGCGTTCGAGGTCGTCCACCGCCGCGGCGAGGAAATCCAGATGAGCGGAGGCGCCGGCGGGGTGGGGGCGGAGGCGATCGATGAGGATGCGGTAGCCCGGTGCGCCGGGGCCGAGGCTGAGAGCTTCGAGCGCGTCGGTGGCGTCCGCGGCGCGGCTCAGCCGGCTGGCCAGAGTTTTGTCAAGGGTGAGACGGTCGCGGAGGTCGGTCATCCGGCGGGGCGGTGGGATGGCGTGATCGAGGCATCGGCGGAGCGCGTCAGACAAGCGCGCGGCGACGCCAGCGACGATCTGCTCGACGTGGAGATCATGGGCAGTCGGTTGGATCGGGGTTTTTCCCATGCGTTGGTGCCCGAGGCGTGGAACAAAATTCTATGGAGAGAAGTGTTGCCGACATTGGAAACATCGGCCATAATCTCTGAGAGAATATTCTCTGAGAGATTTTGTGCGGGCAGAGTGTTTTCCGCGGTCGAGTGCCAAACACAGGAGTGAAGCGATGTGCCAACTGGGAATGACGGCTGTGCGGACGGGCGTTCTGAACGTGGCGCTTCGCGCGGCCGCGATGGGAGGTATCGTCGGGGCGGGGGCAATGAACGCGTGGGCGGTTGATCTGCTGGTGCCCTCGGAGTTTGCGACTTTGCAGGGGGCGATTGACGCCGCGGCGACGGGGGATGTCATCCGGCTGGCGCCGGGAACGTACACGGGCGCGGTGGCGATCGCGGGCAAGGCGATCACGATTGATGGCGGCGGCGCGGCGACGCTGGACGGGCAGGGCACCGGCACCTCGGTGCTGACAGTGACGCAGAGTGCTGGCGGGACGCGGTCGGTCGTTGGTGTCCGCGGGGTTGAGATTCGCGGCGGCGAGGGCACGACGCGGGATGTTCCGTGCTCGCCGTTTGGTCCGACGCTGTATGGCGGCGGGGTGCTGGTGCTGTCTAGCGATGTGGTGTTGACCGATGTGACGATCACGAACAACCGGGCCGCGCTGGGCGGCGGGGTGTGGTACGAAGCGGGCAGCAATGTCACGCTGGAGCGGTGCGTGCTGCGGGAGAACTTCGCGTCGGAGATCGGAGCCGCGGTGGCTGGTTGCTGGGTCGGCACGCCGAACTCGCTGGTGGTGCGCGGCTCGACGTTCAGCTTCAACACACTGCTGACCTCGGGGAGCCGTTACGGGATCCTCAGCCCGGCGGCGGGCACGGTAAATGTGAGCTCGAGCACGTTCGCCGAGAACTCTGACACGCTGGGCGTGATCCACACGGGGCCGCAGGCGCCAACGCAGATGGTCGTGAGTGATTCGACGTTCCGCGATAACCGCCGACTGTTCGGCTCGGTCACGGTGGTTCAGAACGTGCCGGGGAACTCGTTGGTGGTGGAGCGGTGTACGTTTCAGGATGAGCAGGGCGGAGCGGAGGGCGGGCGCGGCGGCGTGCTGCTGATCGCGGGCGCCGAGGCCAACGGCGTTGTGCGTGATTGCACGTTCCGTGGTGTGATCACGTACGGGATCGAGGCGGTTCTGCAGGGTGGCGGCGCGTTCCGCGTGGAGCGATGCCGCATGAGCGAGATGATCGATGGCAGTCTTTTCATCGCGGCATTGAGCGATGTGGAGGCGGTGGTTGAGGATGTGCGAGCGACCGGCGGCGATGAGGGAATGAACTTCCTGGTGTATGACGGTTCGACGCTGAAGATCGACCGACTCTCGATGATCGAGACCGTGCGCAACGCCATTACGCTCACGCTCACGGGCGGCGGCGTCGCGGAGATGAGCAACGTGATCGCGGCGGAGTCGTCGCGCGACGGCCTGGAGATCCGCTCGTTTCCGTCCGACGATCCGACCGACCCTCCGGATGAGGTCCGCCTGAGCAACTTGACGCTCACGCGCAACTCCATCGGTTTCCGGGCGCAGGGAGTGGATGCCAGGACCATTCTCACATTGACCAACAGCATCGTCGCGCTGAACCTCGCGACTGACTTGCTGCCGGGGCTCGACTCGGACGTGCCCATAACGACGTACTGCATCATCGACGAGGGCTTCGCGGGCGCCGGGGTCAGTGTGTTCGCGGCGGACCCGCGGTTTGTGAATGCGGATGAGCGCGACTATCGCCTGTCGCCGGATTCGCCAGCGATCGACGCGGGCAACAGCGCTGCGGTGATCCCGGGGACGACGCTGGACTTCAACGGCTCGCCGCGGGTGGTCGATGCACCGAACGCGAACACGGGTGTGAGCGCAAGCGCGGGCGGGGCGATCGTGGACATCGGCGCGACGGAGTTCGCGGTCGCGCCGGCGGGGCCGGTGCGTTGTAACCCGGCGGACATCGCCTACGACGACGGCGCGGCGCTGCCGCCGGTGGGTGTGGCGGGCGGGGTGAACAACGGTGTGACCGAAGGGGATTACAACCTCTTCTTCGCGACGTTCTTTGACGCGGGGATCGCGTGTGATATTGCCGATGACCAAGGCACGGCGCTCCCGCCGTTCGGCGTCGGCGGTATCGCGCCGGCGGTGAACAACGGCGTGACCGAGGGCGATTACAACCTGTTCTTCAGCATCTTCTTTGACGGCTGCTCGTTGTAGGAGCGCAGGGCTGAGTGCTGAGTGTCCTACGTGGTGAAGCAATCAGGTGCGGAACTCAACACTCAAACCTGGTCGACCATTTTAGGCGATCGCGGTTCCGCCCTTGCCGCACTCCGGGCACGCGGCGTTGGCGGTAAGGCCGGAGAGATCATAACCGCAGGACTTGCATATGTTGCTCAGCGCGCGGCGGCGGGCGAGGATGCCGGAGCGGAGGGAGGCGGCGCCGGTGGCCCAGAAGACGGTCGGAAATGGCCAGAGCGTGATGAAGGCATTGACGAAGTTGGGAACCTTGGACATCGAGATGTAGCTCCCGACGCCGAAGAAACACGAAAGCACACCGATGTCCTTCTCATTCAAGTACTGGAAGCCCTGCCACCAGGTAAATCGCTCAAACAAGCCTCTTTTCGCGGCAGCAACGACGTGAAACCCCTCGGGATTGTTTGGAAATGGGCCCATATTCCCGAGGTAGATCAGCGACCCGTCTTCAATCGCCACTGCGGACATGCTGTTGTCAAAGTAGTACCACGTCCTCCACCAGCCTGAGAACGCCCACAGCGCGGCGATGAGCGTGCCGAGGACGATGAGCGTCCAGCCGAGTTTCCGGCGCTTGCGGCCGATGGATCGGGTTCGTGGCAACTTGGCGGGCATGGCAGTGCTTAGCGGCAGACTCGAAAGCGGATGCAGGTCGTTGTGTTCTAGTCGGCCGGCGCGATGGCGGGCGTGGTTGCGCCCTTGCCGCACTCCGGGCACGCCGCGCCCGCGGCGAGGCCGGTGAGGTCGTAGTTGCAGGACTTGCATTTGTTGCCGAGCGCGCGGCGGCGGGCGCGGAAGCCGGCGTGAAGAAAAGCCGCGGCAGCCCCGCAAAGCAGAATCGGAAAGGGCCAGAGCAGGAGCAGTGTATAGCCCATGTTGGGAGATAGCCTAACTGCGCCGATGACAAAGCGATAGATAACCGAGTCTCCACCGCTAAGTGTGCGATTCACTGGTAGCACCCATGGGAAGGGCGGAAAGAGCGACGACGGCACATGACGCTCAAACAGAAAGCCCTGACGCATACCTCGGACCAGGTCCAATCCCCAAGTGCATGTCACACGCCCCTCGCTGCATTCCAAGTAAGAGTCGCCAGCAAAGTAGTAGCTCGTCTTCCACCACCACGATGCTGTCCATGCGGCGGCGATGAGCGTTCCGGAGGCAAGCAATAGCCAACCGAGCACTCGCCGCTTCCGCCCGATCGCTCTCGTCGCTAGCGGCTTGCGTCGCATCGCACCCCTCATTCACACCCCTCGCTCACACCGCCGCGGCTTTGCGCACTGTGCGTTGCTCGATGCGTTTCTCACTCTTGGTGACGACGATGGCGTCGATGTAGCTGCCCGGCGTGTGGACTTGGTCGGGGTCGAGGCTGCCGACGGGGACGAGTTCTTCGATCTCGGCGATGACGTAGTTCGCGGCCGTGGCCATCATGGGGTTGAAGTTGCGGGCGGTTTTGTTGAAGATGAGGTTGCCCTGCGTATCGGCCTTCAGGGCTTTGACGAGCGCGAGGTCGCCGAAGAGGCCGGTTTCGAGTACGTACTCGCGGCGATTCGCGGCGGAGTTCGCACGCGGTGAGATTTTGCCTTCCATCTCGGCGAACGTGCCGCTGACGGCGGTGGGGGAGTGGTTCTGGTGGCCGGTGGCGTCGCTGGGGCGATAGAACTCGCGGATCTCCTTGCCCGCGGCGACCGGCGTGCCGACTCCGGTCGCGGTGTAAAACGCCGGGATGCCCGCGCCGCCGGCGCGGATGCGCTCGGCGAGCGTTCCCTGCGGGTTGAACTCGACCTGCAGCTCGCCCGCGAGGAACTGGCGTTCAAACTCGGTGTTCTCGCCGACGTAGCTGGAGATCATCTTTTTGATCTGGCGGGTCTTGAGGAGGAGGCCTAGGCCCCAGTCGTCAACGCCGGCGTTGTTGCTGATGCAGGTGAGGCCGCGGACGCCGCTGTCGCGGAGGGCGAGGATGAGCTGCTCGGGGATTCCGCAGAGGCCGAAGCCGCCGACCATGACGGTGATGTCATCGTGGATGACGCCGCGGGCTTTGAGCTCGGTGAAGAGGACGGCGGTGGAGTCGGCGAGTTTGGACTTCATGGAGAGAGGATACCGGGGTTTCCGGCATGTGGTGGATGTGAAACGGCGGTCGCGGTATTCTCACGGGCGAGGTGCCGGCGGGACACCTCGCTGTGGCGAGGCGAGCGAAGCGGGGTGAAGTCGAAATGAGCCGACCAACGAAGAGTCAGCTGGCATCCGTGTGCTATCTGCTGCGATCCCGTCGCAGCAACGGCACGCCCGCGGACAATGAGTGGATGGAGGAGGAGTTTCCTCGTGCGCAATGCGTGCGATGTCGTCGTGTGCATCCCTCCCATTACCCGAATCCGATCGATCATGTGCTGGCGGAGCGACCTCGCGGGGTCGGATCGGACAGTCGAGCCGGTGGCTTTCTTTGGCGCCGAGACTTGCTCGAAGCGCTCAAGCCGTGGCTCAAGGATTGCGTCATCGGACGAGTGTTTCTCCGCAACAAGCGCGGCACAACCGAGATCGTTGATTGGGGTACATGCTACATTAAGCCCGGTCTTGAGATCTTTGATTCCCGGGGCAAGCTCGCGTGTCATGAACCGTGCGCGGTGTGCGAGTTTCCCTATCTGGCGAACGGTGCAACCGCGCAGCGAATATTGCGCCGAGATATCCTGCCCGATCGGATTGCGATGACTAAATGGGGAACAATGTACCTCCACCCCGAGATCGAATCCTCGGTTGACTGGAGCCCATTCAAAGACGCGTACCGCGGCAGCATTAAGCTTATCGACGAGCCAGAGGACGGCCAGTGTCTCCCCGGTGATCCCGACTGGGCGCCGGGCAAGACTCGCTTCGCCGAACCGCCGCCTGCCGGGCAGCCGCAGTGGATTGACGACCCCGACCAGATGGATGAGCCGAAAATCTACGACTGAGTATCATTACATAATTGATATAATATATATTGATTGTGTTCCACATGGTCAGCGTGCGCGAGTCCGCACTTGACGTTTTCGTCGCAGATCGCCTGGCAACAGCTCGTTTACCCCCACAGCGACTCCGTCGCCGCCGGCATGCCCTTCCGCATTGCCGCGGCGTCGATCGTGATCTGCGTTCGCGATTCAGGTGTCATGCGATCAACGTTCTTCAAGATCATGGTCATGCGCTGGTTGTCGCTCAGGCGGTCTTGCGTGCGGATGAGGAAGTCCCAGTAGAAGATGTTGAACGGGCACGGGTTCTGGCCGCTGCGCTCGCGCGGGTCGTAGCGGCATGACTTGCAGTAGTTGCTCATGCGGTTGATGTAGTTGCCGCTCGCGGCGTAGGGCTTGGTGCCGACGAGCCCTGTGACGCCTTTCGCAGCGTTCGCCCGCCGGTCGGCGTGCATGACCATGCCGAGGGTGTTGGGGAGTGTGACCCAGTCGACGCCGTCGACGAACATGCCGAGGTACCAGTCGCTGATGGCGCGGGGATGGACGCCGCTGATGAGGGCGAAGTTGCCCATGACTATGAGGCGCTGGATGTGATGCGCGAAGCCGGTGTCAACGACTTGGCCGATGCACGCTTTCATGCAGGCCATGTCGGTGTTGGCGTTCCAGTAGAACGCGGGGAGTGGGGCGTGTTGATCGAGGCTGTTGCGCTCGGCATAGGTGGGGCCTTCGAGCCAGTAGACGCCGCGGATGAACTCGCGCCAGCCGATGATTTGGCGGACGAAGGCTTCGACGGATTGCAGCGGGGCGAGGCCTGTGTTGTACGCCGCGATCGCGCGTTCGCAACACTCGCGCGGGTTCAGGAGTTTGAGGTTCAGCGAGCACGAGAGCGTTGAGTGGTAGAGCGTCGGCTCGGTGGACCACATCGCGTCTTCGTAAGGTCCGAAGAGCGGCAGGCGATGCGTGATGAAGTGATCGAGGGCTTTGAGCGCGTGGGCACGCGTGACGGGCCAACCGAAGGGCTCGATCTTGCCGGGGAGGTTGGGCAGGACGCGGTTCATTGCATCGATGACCCCGCGTGTGATGTCGTCGGGCTCGAAGCGCGGCACGGCGGGCGGGCGCGGCGTCGGGCCTTGTTTACCGAAGGGGAGGCGATTCTCCTTGTCGAAGTTCCACACGCCGCCGACAGGCTTGGCGGCTTTGCCGGTGCCGTCCATGAGGTAGCCGGTGCGGCGGCGCTGCTCGCGATAGAAGAACTCCATCGTGAGCGATTGGCGGTCGGCCGCCCACGTCTCGAAATCCTGACGCGTGGCGAGGAAGTGCGTGTCGGGGACGATGTTAAGCGGAAGCCCGCACGCCGCTTGCACGCGCTGCAGCATGGTGAGGACGCGCCACTCGCCGGGGTGTGTGCAGAGGATCTGGGTCGGTCGCGGCGTGAGCTCGTGAAGGGCACGGAGGATCTCGGTCTCGAACGCGCCGGTGTTGGCCTGATCGTCAAGGTGAACGTATCGCACGCGCACGCCGCGTTGGGTGAGGTCGGCGGCGAAGTGGCGCATCGCAGAGAGGAAGAGCGCGGTGCGCTGGCGGTGGCTGGGGACGTGGAGGGATTCCTGCGCGACCTCCATCATGAGGACGGTGTCGCGCTCGGTGAGCGAGCGAATGAGCGGGGCGTTGGCGACGAGCTGGTCGCCGAAGACGATCGCGAGACGCGCGTCGGCGGAATCGGGCATCTTGCTCGCAGCGGGCACCAGACGCGATCCAGGCGTGAGCGGCTGTGACAGATCGGGCTTCTTCCGCGCCATTGAACGAGATCGTACGATCGCGGCGTTGCCGAGGCTGCTTTCCCAGGAGTTTCGCGTGCCGAATCAGCATCTGCCAACGAAGACGTGCGTGACCTGCAAGCGCGAGTTTGCGTGGCGGAAGAAATGGGAGCGGGACTGGGAGCGGGTGAAGTACTGCTCGAAGAAGTGTGCCGCGGCGGGTGAGGATGCGAAGCCGGAGGCCTCCTCGATCACTCGATCGGTCGGACGTGACAGGGGCTCACGCTGAAAGAAGAGGAGGATTCGATGGCGATCTGGCAACAGCCGTACTTCATCGTAAAACAGGATGGCGACGTCCCCGCAACTCAGGATTTGGAATGCCTGCGTGCAGAACTCGACTCATTGCTGCCGCGAGTTCAGTCGTGGAGTCCTGAAATGGAACAGTGGGGTGCGTCGGATCGCACCACCGCGGACATCTTGGTAGACGGCGAGTGCATTGAGATTCTGGTCCGTGTAGACGCCAGGGTCGAGTGGCGGTCGTTTCTCGTTGCACTGTGGGAGTCTCTGACGCGGGCGGGCTACTGCGTTCGATCCCAAAAGTCCGAATCGAGGTTTGCATCACTCGACGAGCTCATCGCCGACATGCAGAGTTCTCGCGCCGTGTTGTTTACTTCTGACCCGTGGAAGGCGGTTCGCGACGGTGCTCGCGAAACTGCGGCCGAACTCGAGAAGGAATCTGACGCGTAGGTGCCAATATTGAGCTGCCTACGCCCGTTCGCGCGGACGAAGACATGCTCGCGTCTCGCCTCGCCCTCGGTCCGCTCAAAACAGCTTCGCCTGTTCCTTCACATCCTTCACCCGCGACGTCAACTCTTTGACTTCGCGTTCGAGTTCGCCGACGTCCTGGAAGCGGCGGTGTTCGCTGGCGAAGCGGATGTAGGCGACCTCGTCGAGGTCGCGGAGTTTGATGCAGACGAGTTGGCCGATCTCCGCGGAGGGGACTTCGCGTTCGTAGGTGCGGTAAACCTCTTCCTCAATCTCGTCCACGACGCGCTGGCGGGCGTCTTCGGGGACGGGGCGTTTGCCGCAGGCGGCTTGCACGCCGCGGAGGATGTTCTCGCGGCTGAACGCGACGCGAGTGCCGTCGCGTTTGATGACGGTGAGGCGGGTGAGTTCCTCGACACGCTCGTAGGTGGTGAAACGCTTCTTGCACTTGAGACACTGGCGACGACGGCGAATGACCTTGCCGCCATCGCTGGCGCGCGAGTCGATGACCTTGTCGTCGTTATGGGCGCAGAACGGGCAGACCACGGGTTCGCAAGCATACGGGCAAGCGGGAGGGCGCGCCTTGCCCCCCGAGCGGGGCGGTCGTGGATCACTCAGCGACCCGGGCCGCGGCGCTGATCGTGGGCATGAACATGGGCGTCGCGTCGCTGCGGCCGGTGGCGCGGCGGCGCTGCTCGAAGGCGGCGATGTCCGCGACCGACTGCTGCTTCATGAAGTCGATCATGCGGCTGCGCTGGGCGGTCCAGAATCGGTGGGCCGGGCAGGCGCGTTCGTCGGAGCACACGGCGGTCCCGAGGAAGCAGCGGGTCTGAACGGCGGGTTCGTCCATGGCGGCGCAGACGTCATAGAGGGAGATGTCGGTGGCCGAGCGGGCGAGGGTGACACCGCCGCCGATGCCGCGCTGGGTGACGACAAGGCCCTTGCGGGCGAGAGAGTGGATGATTTTGCTGAGGTACGACGAGGGGATGTTGGCCGCCTCGGCGATGTGCTTGACCAACACGGGCTTGCCGCCAGCGCCGGCGATGTATCCGAGGGCGATCGCGGCGTATCCGGCGGACTGGCTCAACATCGCGGAACTCCTAAACCCATTTGCGGGGGTATCAAGTCAAGAGAGTATCGGACAACTTTATCCGGAATGTGTCAGAAATCGAGGAAGAACAAAAGATTTGCGGCTTGTGGCTTGACAACCCCAAACTGCCGATGAACCATATAAAAAGACTAGATTGTCAAGAAGTCAAGAAAATGGAGTTTCCGGTGTCAACCCCCATCACATCGTCTCCGTCGGAAAATGTGACGCCGTTTGCACAGGAGCCGGGACAGCCGGGTTTTTCCGCTCTGGCGGGGGGAAGCAAGCGGGTTGCGATGGCTGGCAGTGGCGCTCAACCGGTGCTCGAGCGGTTTGTGTACGACGACGCGATCGTCCGCAAGTTCTTTGGCGCGACAGTGGTCTGGGGGCTGGTCGCCTTCTTGGCGGGACTCTGGATCGCGCTCGAGATGGCGTTCCCCGCGGCCAATCTTGGCCTGCCGCAGCTTGTGTTCTCGCGCCTTCGCCCGCTGCACACAAACGCGGCGATCTTCGCGTTTGCCGGCAACGCCATCTTCGCGGCGATCTACTACTCGACGCAGCGACTCTGCAAGGCCCGTATGTTCAGCGACCGGCTGAGCAATCTGCATTTCTGGGGCTGGCAGGCGATCATCGTGTCCGCGGCGTTGACGCTGCCGTTTGGCATCACCCAGGGCAAGGAGTATGCCGAGCTGGAGTGGCCGATCGACCTGGCGATCGCGGTGGTGTGGGTGGGGTTCTTCGGGGTGAACTTCTTCGGGACGATCGCCAGGCGGCGCGAGCGGCACATGTACGTCGCGCTGTGGTTCTACATCGCGACAATTGTCACGGTGGCGGTGCTGCACGTGTTCAACAGCATGTCGCTGCCGTTCGCGGCCGTGGCGATGTTGAATGGTGAGGTGCCGGCGGGGAGCGACTGGCTGAAGAGCTGGTCGGTGTACGCGGGGGTGCAAGACGCGTTCATGCAGTGGTGGTACGGGCATAACGCGGTGGCGTTCTTCCTGACCACGCCGTTCCTGGGGCTGATGTACTACTTCCTGCCGAAGGCGGCCGAGCGCCCGGTGTTCAGCTATCGGTTGAGCATCATCCACTTTTGGAGCTTGGTGTTCATTTACATCTGGGCGGGGCCGCATCACCTGCATTACACGAGCCTGCCGGCGTGGGCCAGCAGTCTGGGGATGGTGTTCTCGCTGATGCTGTGGATGCCCAGTTGGGGCGGCGGGATCAACGGGCTCCTGACGCTGCGCGGCGCGTGGCATCGTGTGACGGACGACCCGGTGCTCAAGTTCTTCGTCGTGGGCGTGACGTTCTACATGATGTCGACGTTTGAAGGCCCGATGCTCTCGATCAAGACGGTCAACGCGTTGAGCCACTACACGGACTGGACGATCGCGCATGTGCATGCCGGAGCGCTGGGCTGGAACGGGTTCATGGCGTTCGGAATGCTGTACTGGCTGGCACCGCGCCTGTTCCAGACGAAGCTCTGGAGCAAGTCGCTCTGCACCGGTCACTTCTGGGTCGCGACGATCGGCATACTGCTCTACATCCTGTCGATCTACACCGCGGGCATCACGCAGGGCTTGATGTGGCGGGCGTTTGACGACATGGGCCAGCTCAAGTTCCCGAACTTCCTTGAGACCGTGCTGCAGCTTGCGCCTTTCTACTGGGTGCGCGTTCTAGGCGGCGGGCTATACATCGTCGGAATGGTCATGCTCATCGTGAACATCACGATGACGTGGCGCAATCGGCCAGCGAAGTACGACGAGCCGGTGCAGATGGCCCCGGCGCTGCGCGGGCCTGAGCCTGTGGACACGCGACCGGCCACGACGCTGACCGCCAACGTGCAGGCCGGCAAGGACCTGGAAGTCTGGGCGACGGCATGGTGGCACCGCGCCTGGGAGCGCCGCCCGCTGAAGTTCACGATCTTCGTGTTGATCACGGTCGCGGTGGCGTCGCTGTTTGAGATCATCCCCACGTTCGTGATCCGCACGAACGAGGCGTCGCTGTCGGTGGTGAAGCCGTACACGCCTCTGGAGCTGTACGGGCGCGACATCTATATCAGCGAGGGCTGCTACAACTGCCACTCGCAGCAGATCCGGCCGATCTATGCCGAGACGAAGCGGTACGGTGATTTCAGCAAGCCGGGTGAGTCGGTGTACGACCATCCGTTCCAGTGGGGCTCACGCCGCATCGGCCCGGACTTGGCACGGGAGGGCGGGGCGCAGAGCAACCTGTGGCATCTGCTGCATTTCTATGACCCGGACCAGATCTCGGCCCGCACGATCATGCCGCCGTTCAAGTGGCTGGTGACGGACGAGACAGACTTTGCGTCGATCCAGACGCGGGTGCGGTCGATGGCGATGCTCGGCGTGCCGTACGGCCAGATGGTGAAGGACGGCAACGCGGAGCGCGACGCGCGGGCGCAGGCCAAGAGCGTGGCGGACTCAATCCGGCAGCAGGCGGGCGAGAACGGCCTGCCGCGTGAGATCCCGGCGGACCTTGAGAATCGCAAGGTGGTGGCGCTGATCGCGTACTTGCAGCGTCTGGGTGTGGATATCCGCACACCAGCGCCGGCACCGGCTGATTCGACGAAGCCTGCGGCACCCGAACCGGCCCCCGCCGCGAGCCTGAACGGGGCACCCGCACCGAGTAAGACCGGAGGTGTGCAATGAGTTTGACGGACCTGATGAGCTCGATGGGGCTTTCGGTTTGGCCGCAGATGGCACTGGGGCTGTTTCTGGTGGCCTTTGGCGCGATCGCGATCCGCGTGCTGCGTGCGCCCGCGGCGGAGATGGAGTACGGCTCGAACCTCGCACGTTCGGATTCGGAAAGCCTGAAGGGAGACGCGTCATGAGCACCACGATGATCGACCATGTGTCCGTTCCCGCGGGCTCAAGTGCGCAGGCGCCGGCAGCCGGGCCGGGGGCCACGCGTGATCCGCACACGGGGCATGTGTACGACGGGATTCAGGAGTATGACAACCCGACGCCGGGCTGGTGGTGGCTGATCTTTGTGGTGAGCATCGTGTACGCCGCGGTGTACTTCTTCATCTACAACGTCGATCCGTATGCACCGACGGTGTACACGGCGCTTGAGGATGAGCGCACGGCGGCGAACAAGAAGCTGTTCGCGCGCGAGGGCGACCTGAACCCCGACGAGCCGACGATCCTGCGATACATGCACGACGAAGCGAAGCGTGACTTCCTCGCGGTCGGCGCGAGCATCTTCCGGGCCAACTGCGTGTCGTGTCACGGCGGTTCCGGCGAGGGTGTGATCGGTCCGAACCTCACCGACGACGCGTACAAGAACGTGAAGACGCTCGTGGATATCTCCAGCGTCATCAGCGCGGGCGCCGCGCAGGGCGCGATGCCGGCGTGGGGCGGGCGCTTGTCAAAGCCCGAGATCGTGCTGGTGTCGGCGTATGTCGGTTCACTGCGTGGCAAGAACCTGCCCGGGCGCGTGAGCGAGGGCACGGTGGCGCCGCCATTCCCGGCGTACACGAAGGCGGATCCGGCACGCTCGTCCGCGCCGGCGAAGTGAATATGCGGGCGAGAAACATCGCGGGTTGTTGGCTTGAGATGGCGGAAACGAAAGGACGGCATCTTTGTCGAATGCCCTGCTGCAACCTGAGGCCCAAGTGCTCTCGACGCTGAACGCGAACGGGTCGCGGCGCTGGCTGAAGCCGCGGCTGGCCAAGGGGAGATTCCTGGCCGCGCGCCGGGCGGTGGCGTGGTTGTTGATCGCGGTGTTCTGCACACTCCCGCATCTGCGGATCGACGCGCGGCCCGCGGTGCTGCTGGACCTCGTGCGGCGTGAGTTCACAATCTTTGGCAAGGTGTTCCTGCCGACGGACACGCTGCTGCTCATGCTGCTGATGATGAGCGTGTTCGTCACGGTGTTCCTGATGACGGCGCTGTTCGGGCGCGTGTGGTGCGGTTGGGCCTGCCCGCAGACGGTGTACATGGAGTTTGTGTTCCGGCCGCTGGAACGGCTGCTTGACGGCGCGCCGGGGCGGGCGGCGCCGAAGAGATCTGTCGGTGCGCGCCGAGCTCTGAAGTACGCGCTCTTTGTGATCGTCAGCGCGTTCCTGGCCCACACGTTTCTGTCGTATTTCGTGGGCACCGATGCGCTGCGGCATTGGGTGTTTGAGTCGCCGGCGTCGCATCCGGCGGAGTTTGGCGTGGTCATCTTCGTGACGTTGCTGATGCTGTTCAACTTCTCATTCTTCCGCGAGCAAACGTGCATCCTGGCGTGCCCGTATGGGCGGATGCAGAGCGTGATGCTGGATCGCGAGTCGCTGATTGTGACCTACGACGCGGCGCGGGGCGAGCCGCGCGGGCACGCCAAGCGCGGGGGAGCGACGGATATCGCGCTGCCGATCATGTCTACGCCGGGCGCGGCCGCGGGATCGATGGCGCGCGGTGACTGCGTGGACTGCGGTCTGTGCGTCTCGGTGTGCCCGACGGGGATTGACATCCGACTCGGCTTGCAGATGGAGTGCATCGGTTGCGCGCAGTGCATCGACGCGTGCGACGACGTCATGACGAAGATCAAACGCCCGACGGGGCTCATTCGCTACTCGTCGCAGAACGCGCTCGCCGGTGTCGTGCGACGGATTCGCCCGCGAGTGGTCGTTTATCCGCTGGTTTTGTGTTTGCTCCTGGGTGGGCTCGCGTGGCGGTTGCAGACGGCGGCGCCGATGGATGTCACGCTCCTGCGTCAGCGGGGTCTGCCGTTCAACACGCTGCCCGCCGGAGAGATCGCGAACCAACTGCAGATCAAGGTCGCCAATCGCACGCGGAACGCGGGGGTGTACACGGTGTCGCTTGATGAGGCGGACGCCGCGAGCGGCCTGCGGCTGGTCATGACCGAGAACCCGCTCAGCGTCCCTGCGGGCGAGACGCGCGTCGAGCCGTTCTTGATCGCGGCGCCGGCGAGCGCGTTTGACAACGGGCGTCGCGACATCGGGGTGATCGTCAGGGACATGGGCTCGAGCGTCTCGCGGCAGATGTTCCGCTTGCTGGGCCCTGCGGGCGCGACGCGGGAAGAGGGAGGCAAACCATGAGCACTGTTGCGGTGAAGCCCGGAACGCGGGGAGACGCCAAGTCGAAGTGGTCGCGCGCGCTGCCCCCACATGTGCGTTGGCCGATGCTCATTGTTTCGCTGCTGGCGGTGAACGTCGCGATCTGCACGGTGACGGTGGTGCGGGCGGTGGGCGGCGGCGGCGCGGCGGTGGAGCCGTCGTACGACCGCAAGGCGCAGAACTTTGAAGCGAGCCTCATGGCCGTGCGCGCGAGCGCTGCCTTGGGCTGGAGCGCGGAGATCTCGGCTGTTGGCGGTGACGCTGGCGACGCCGAGACACGCCCGAGCTTGATGCGGGTCGTGATGCGCGATCGATCGGGCCAGCCGATTGACGACGCCGTGGTCCGTGTTACTGCGTTTCATCAATCGCGTGCTGATCAAGCGGTATCGCTCACGCTCGTGGCTCGCGGGCTCGGCGTGTACGAGGTGCCGCTGAACTATGAACTGAAGGGGTTCTGGGAGGTGCGGCTGACGGCGGTCCGCGCGGGCGAGAAGTTCCAGAGCGTGCAGAGCGTGTTTGTAACGCCATGAGTCTGCCGATGGCTCGCGTGGTCGCGAGTGATGAAGGGAAGTCGTGGTTGCACTGTTTGTCAGCGTGTTGCTCGCGTCGCTTCTGGGCAGTCTGCACTGCGCGGGCATGTGTGGCGCGTTTCTGGCAATCGCGATGTCCGACACCGGCGTGCCCGCGTGGCGACTTTCGACGATGTATCACCTAGGCCGGCTGACGACGTATCTCGCGCTGGGCGTGCTGGCGGGCGGGCTGGGCGGGACGGTGAATCTTGCGGGGTCGATCGCGGGAATGCAGCGGTCCGCCGCGGCGCTGAGCGCGGCGGTGATCCTGGTGTTCGGCGTGCTGACGCTCATGCGGCACTTTGGCTATTCGCGTGCGCGGGTCGGATTCCCGCCAGTGCTGCTGCGGATTTCCGAGGCGGGGCATCGGGCCGCGATGTCGCTCCCCGGTGACTCGCGCGCGATGTCGATCGGGTTGTTGACGACGTTGCTTCCGTGCGGATGGCTGTACGCGTTTGTGGGCGTCGCGGCGGGCTCGGCGTCGATGACGCTCGGTCCGGCGATCATGTTCACGTTCTGGCTTGGGACGCTCCCGGTGATGGCGGCAATGAGCGTCGGGGCCCGGTCGCTTGTCGGCCCGCTGCAGCGGTTCGCGCCCGTGGTCGCATCGATCAGCCTGATCGCGATGGGGGGCCTGACGCTGGTTCACCGGTCCGATGGGCTCGGTGACCTTCCGGCGTCGATGCGGCTGCTGTTTGTGGATCGCCCTTCGGCGCGGAGCGCTGGCGAGCTTACGGGGATGGTGCAGGCGGCGGGCGATGTTCCGGTGTGTCACGCGCCGGCGGTTGCGAAGGGAGCGGGCCAATGAGCGCCGGCGCGGCGGGCATTTCGAGTGCGGGCGAGATGGTCTGCATGCATTGCGCGCTGCCGGTGCCAACGGGGCTGATCGAGCCGGGCGCACAGGCGCAGTTCTGCTGTCACGGCTGCCGGGCGGCGTACTCGATCATCCACTCTTGCGGCCTTGATCAGTACTACCGCCTGGTTGATCGCGCGGGCGGGCGTGTCGCGAGCGGCATGCGTGCGCCGGTCGATGAGTCGTCGGACGCGTACGCTGAGCTTGACCATCCGGCGTTTGTGCAGATGCACAGCAAAGCCGCGGGGGGCGAGCTGCGCGAGATTGTGTTCACGGTTGAGAACATGCACTGCGCCGCGTGCGTGTGGCTGCTGGAGAAGCTGCCGACGTTCATGCCCGGCGTGCGCCGATCGGTCGTCAGGATGAACGCCTCGTCGCTCACGGTTGAGTTTGCCCCGGCGGTGCTGAAGCTGTCATCGCTCGCGCGAACGCTTGCTTCACTCGGCTACCCGGTGCACCCGGCGCGCGACCTTGCCAGCACGCAGCTTCGGCGTGTTGAGGACCGCAGGCAACTGATCAGCATCGGCATCGCCGGCTCGCTCGCGGCGAACACCATGATGTTCGCGCTGGCGGTGTATTTCGGCGAGGCGCTGGGAATGGAAACGACGTACGAGCGGTTCTTCCGCTGGGCGTCGATGGTCCTCGGCGTCATCGCACTGGTGGGTCCGGGTCGGGTGTTCTTCCGCTCGGCGAACGTGTCGCTGCGCCACGGCGTGCCGAACCTTGATGTGCCGATCGCGGCGGCGCTCCTGGCGGGCGGCGTGATGGGGCTGATCGGCACGATCAGCGCCACCGCCGATGCGTACTTTGATTCGCTGGCGATGCTCGTGTTCCTCTTGCTCGTCGGCCGGTTCATTCACCATCGGCAGCAACGCGCTGCGGCGGACAGTGTTGAGCTGCTGTTCAGCCTGACGTCAACGAGTACGCACAAAGTCGAGGGCGATCGGGTGATCCGCGTGCCGCTGGAGAGTGTCGGCGTCGGGGATGTCGTCGAGGTGCTCGCGGGTGACTCGATACCGGTGGACGGCGTTGTCATCCGCGGCGAGACACGTATCGACCGCTCGCTGCTCACCGGCGAATCCACGCCCGTGCGCGTCGTCGAGGGCCAGGATGTGCCGGCGGGCGGCGTAAACCTCGCGGCCCCGATCCGCGTGCGTGTTCGCGCGACGGGTGCCGACACGCGCGCGGGCAAGCTCATGCGACTGGTAAGTGAGGGTTCGCTGCGCCGAGCGCCGATCGCGATGTTCACCGATCGCGTCGCCGGCTGGTTCATTGTGGCCACATCGGCGCTCTTTGTGTTCACGATTCTGGCGTGGTGGCCGATCGACGGTGCGACCGCCCTGCGCCATGCGACCAGCGTGGTGATCGTCTCGTGCCCGTGCATCCTGGGCCTTGCGGCACCGCTCATCATGAGTGCCACGGTGGGGCGCGGCGCGCGGCGCGGGATCCTCATCAAGGGCGCCGACGTGCTCGAGCGGCTGTCGCGCCCGGGTACGCTTGTGCTGGACAAGACGGGCACCGTCACCGAGGGGCGCGCGCGTGTCGTGCGGTTTGTCGGCGACGAGGAGTCGCTGGCAATCGCGGGAGAACTGGAGCGATGCAGCAGCCATCCGCTGGCGCGGGCGATCTGTCAGTACGCGGCCGGTCGCGGGCTGACGCGGGACGTCGGCGAGCTCGAGAACATTCAGCACGTGCTCGGGGCGGGCATGGCGTGCGAGGTGCGATCGTGGCCGTCGGGGCGCTGCCGTCGCGTGATGCTTGGTTCGCCGGCATTCGTTCTCTCCGAGGGCTGCGAGATGCTGCAGGCGCATGCGCTGCTGGTCGGCGAGATGGTGCGTCAGGGCAACACTTCGGTGATGCTTGCGATCGACGGGCTGTCCGCTGCGGTCTTTGAGATCGGCGACCCGGAGCGAGCGGACACGGCGGCGTGTATTGAGGCCATGCGGGAGCGCGGCTGGCGCGTGGAGTTACTCTCGGGCGATCACGAGATCACGACCATGGCAGTTGGCCGTCGCATCGGGCTGGCACCGAGCGAGATCCGCGGCGGGGTGACTCCGGAACAGAAGCTTGAGCGGATTCGTGACTTGAGCTCACGCGGGCGCGTCGTGATGGTCGGCGACGGCGTCAACGACGCCGCGGCGCTCGCGGCGGCGACCGTCGGCGTCGCGGTGCATCGCGGGGCC
>VYLL01000269.1_pt1 | contig 30225 bp, 28 predicted proteins | sample 5114301 | NCBI WGS metagenome assembly VYLL01 (sample SAMN12291809, study PRJNA351875) | freshwater metagenome | isolation source: freshwater lake | place: USA: Michigan, MSU2 Lake | collected 2011-08-16 | reverse complement strand
AGGATTAGGGGTTAATAGTGCCGCCTTAGTGCAAGTAACAACCGGTGCGATAGCTGGAACTTACCTCGTTATTAATGATAGCACGGCTGGCTTCCAATCCAGCAATGATTTATTCATAAATATCACTGGATTTACTGGCAGTTTACCAGCTTTGGGGAGCATTCCGGTGGGTAATTTCTTTATCTAAGTGTCTAAGCTCTCCTTCTAAGTCACCTAGAAAACGGGTTTCTCGGAGAAACCCGTTTTCTGAACTTTAAGACAAAAAAACGTTTCGCTGACAAACTCTATAAAGAACGTAGGTTGGTTTGAAGCATGAAACCCAACGCCTGCTCATGTTAAGCTTTTCACGACTACTTATAGTTAATCATGTATTTCTGGCAATTTCGTGTTTATCAGCGTCCTTTGCTGCGTCCCCTACAAACCCATCACAGACTATGGCAAATTAGGGAAGGAATTATTATTCGCTTAGAAGCGGAAGATGGACGTATTGGATGGGGAGAAATTGCTCCTTTACCTGAATTTGGCTCAGAAACATTATCGGCAGCAATATTATTCTGTCAAAGTCTCGAAAATCCCCTATCAATAACTTCAATTTTTTCTATTCCCGAACAATTTCCTGCCTGTCAATTTGCCTTTGAATCAGCTTTAGAAGATTTAAGGATAGAAAATCAATCAAGAGAATTAGAACCAAAAAATTATAGTTATTTATTACCCACTGGTGCGGCAGTATTTCCCTGTCTGGATGATATTTTAGCTTCTAATCAAACTAATACTTATAAATGGAAAATTGCAGTTAATTCTCTCCAGCAAGAGTTAAACTTATTTGAAAAATTAATTACCCGATTATCCAGGGAAATTAAATTGCGTTTAGATGCCAATGGTGGATTAAGTATTGCTGAGAGTAAAATCTGGTTAAAAATTGCCGATGAATGTCAAATAATTGAATTTATCGAACAACCTTTACCCCCGTCTCAATGGTTAGAAATGTTGCAATTAAGTCAAGATTTTACCACGGGAATTGCTTTAGATGAATCGGTGGCCAATCTGCAACAAATAGAGGAATGTTATCAACGGGGATGGCGAGGAATTTTTGTGATTAAACCTGCTATTAATGGTTCAATCCAAGGGTTAAGAAATCTCTGGGAAAAATATCCCTTAGATTTAGTATTTTCCTCCGTTTTAGAAACTAATATCGGCAGAAAAGCCGCTCTACGTCTAGCACAAGAATACCCCAGAAAGGAGCGAGCTTTAGGTTTTGGTGTGCAACAATGGTTTAATGATAGTGAACCCGATTGGTTAGAAAAACTGTGGACGACATCAGCAAACAATTAGCATATCTCAGTCAAAAAGATTGGTTATATGGATACAATAGCCAGAAATTTTATCAATTATATCAGTCCTATTGTCAGAAATTTATCGCAGCAGATAATCCTCGATTAACTATGCTACTTGCTGAAGTCAATCCCATTAAATTCTTAGCTATATTCTTGGCTGCCGTCAGGGTCAAAAGTTGCCTATTTCTAGCTAATCCCGACTGGAAAACTAACGAATGGCAACAGGTTTTCTCTCTGGTACAACCTGATTATATTTTTGGTGAAAATATCGAGGTTTTTAACTATAATTCTCCTCCTGTCAATCCTTTGACTAATTCTCTGATGATACCCACGGGAGGAACATCGGGAAAAATTCGCTTTGCTATCCATAACTGGTTAACCTTAACTGCTTCTGTTAAAGGTTTCTCTGAATATTTTCAAGTCGAGCAGGTTAACTCTTTTTGCCTATTGCCTTTATATCATGTTAGTGGTTTAATGCAGTTTCTGAGAAGTTTTTTAACGGGGGGAGATTTTGCTGTTATTCCTTACCATAAAATCAAACAAAAGCGGATAAATAATCTCAATCTTCAAGATTATTTTATCTCCTTAGTTCCCACTCAATTACAATTTTTTCTCGAAAATGATCCTCGCTGGTTAGCCAATTTTAAAACAGTTTTACTAGGAGGTTCCCCTGCATGGCCATCTTTACTAGAAAAAGCTAGAGAATATAATATTTCCCTATCTCCCACCTATGGAATGACGGAAACTGCCTCACAAATTGTCACCCTTAAACCAGAAGATTTTCGAGGAGGTAATAATAGTAATGGACAGCTATTACCCCATGCTCAGATAACAATTAATCCCGATAACCAGAAAATTATTATTGCAGCGAAATCTTTATTTTTAGGCTATTATCCCCATCTTAATCAAGCAAGCTACTTCGAGACCGATGATTTAGGTTACTTGGATGAAAGTGGTTATTTATATATCATTGGTCGCGATAGTCAAAAAATAATTACTGGAGGAGAAAATGTTTATCCTTTTGAGGTAGAAACTGCCATTAGACAAACTAATTTAGTTAAAGATGTGGTGGTTTTAGGATTGCCAGATTCTCGATGGGGACAGGTAATTGTGGCTTTTTATGTACCTGTTAATTCTCAGATAAACCAGACAAGTATTCAATCCCAGATTAAAGATAAATTAGTCAATTATAAACTGCCGAAACATTGGATAAAATTACCGGAGATACCAAAAAGTACCCAAGGTAAGATTAATCAAACCACTTTAATTAAATTAGCTGAAACTTTTTTGACACCGAGTCAAACCCTGGACGATAATTATAGCTGATCTAAACAGATACTTTAAGGAGAATCTTCAGGATAGTCGATAAATACCCGCTCTCCAACTTTAACCCCATTAAGAACCTGAGTTTTATCGCCGATAACTGGGCCAATAGTCACTGGACGAAATTTAGGTTTATTCTCCTGGTTAGGAACTAATACCCCAGTCTTGCCATTTTGAGTTAAAACAGCGACATTTGGTACGACTAAAGCCTGAGGAATTGAGGAACCTAAAAGAGTCAGTCTCACATTCATTCCCGACAGGAGTTTTTCCTGTCCCGTTTCAATTGCTATCTGTACCTGAAAAGAGGTGACATTGTTAGTCCTGACCGCTTCTGGGGCAATCAAGCGGACTCTACCTTGAAAGACTTTTTGCGGATAGGCATCAGTACGAATTTGTACCATTTGTCCGACTTTTATTTTACTAATATCTACTTCTGAAAGTTCGGCGAGAATCTCCAATCCCGTGGCTAAAGCAACAATTGAAGTGGAAGTAGCAGAAGCACTACTAGAAGCGGAAGTAGTTGGGGTGACAAAAGCACCGATGCTGGCATAGCGTTGGGTAATCAAGCCGGAAAAGGGAGCCACAACCACGCTATCTTGCATTTGGGATTGAACCCGCAAAACTTGAGCTTTGGCTACGGCGACTTCTGCCCTCGCTTGGGCAATTTCTTGGGGGCGGCTGCCATTTTCCAATTTTGTTAGTGCGGATCTAGCTTCAGCAACTTCGGCTCGCGCCTGGGCAATTTCTTGGGGACGGCTGCCATTTTTCAGTTTAGCTAATTGGTTGATCGCTTCTTGGCTATTAGCGGCAGCACTCTCAGCATCGGCAGTGGCTTCATCTAGTTGATCTTGGGCGATCGCTCCATCGGCTAAAAGCTGTCGGTTCCTCTCCAATCTAGCGACGGCTAGTCTTTCTTTGGCTTGGGCTGCTTCTAGTTGAGCTTGAGCTTGGGCAATGTCTTCAAGGCGACTGCCCGCCAGTAATTGAGCGAGACGGGCTTCGGTTTGGCTCAAACGGGCAAGACCCTGGGCGATGTCCTCAGGGCGGCTCCCCGCCAGCAATTCAGAGAGACGGGCTTCCTGACGACTGAGATTAGCCTGCGCTTCTATTAGTTGGGTGCGAATTTCTGTATCTTCCATGCGGGCGATAACTTGCCCTTCCTTGACCCGATCTCCTTTTTCCACGAGAAGTTCTGTCAAACGCCCGGAAGTTTTGGGACTGATATTGACGCTTTCAATCGGTCTAACTGTGCCGCTGGCTTGAATTTCTAAGGTAAGGTTCTCTTGTTTGACGGCAACCGTGAGGTGATTGATGTCTGTGGGAGCAGCGGGACGGCGCGATGTTAGGTAAACTGTAGCAGTGCTGCCGATGATGCCGACGGTGAGGATTCCCATCGTCCAGGTACGGGGGAGCTTGAGGGTAATTTTGGGGATCACTGGAACTTGCATAGTTAGGTTTTATATACTCCGCAAGGCGACAATTGGGTCTAGTCGGGCTGCCTGTCGGGCAGGAGCGACTCCGAAAAATAGTCCGATGCTTCCCGACACACCTAAAGTTAAAGCAATCACTAGAGGAGAAATGCTGGCTTTGAGGGGAGTAAAACTAGCAACGAGGATATTGCCGCCGACTCCCACAAAAGCGCCGATTGACCCCCCAAGTACCGAAAGGATAACTGCTTCAATAAGAAACTGCATGAGAATCTGGCGGCCAGATGCTCCTACTGCTTTTCGTAGTCCAATTTCTGAAGTGCGCTCACTTACAGAAATCAGCATAATATTCATGATACCAATGCCGCCGACGAAAAGAGAGATACTGGCGATCGCTACTAAGAATAAAGTCAGGGCGCTGGCAATCCGGTCGGCAGTTGCTGACAAATCTTTTTGAGTTTGTATGCTAAAGTCATAAGCCTGATGGCGCTGTCGCAGTAGATTTCTTACTTGAAATAGGGCAGCTTCTACTCTGGTTTTATCTCGCGCTGAAAAGGAAATAAAGGATAGTTCTATACCAGCAGAAGAGGTTCTTCCAGTCAGGCGATTGGCCATTGTGGTAACTGGTATCATGGCAACATCATCCAAATTGGTTCCTAATACTGAACCTTTCGGTTTCATCACTCCAATAACGCGAAAATCAATATTTCTAATCCGCACGTATTGATTTAGAGGATTTTCTTGGTTAAATAATTTTGTTGCCAATTCTGGCCCTAAAGTCACGACTAAATTATTGCTTTCAATATCTGATTCATTCAAAAATCGCCCCTTAGCTACATCAAAATTTCGCACCGAGAGATATTCCGGTGTGGTGCCAATAGCACGAGTCTCAAAGGTTTTACTGCCGTAATTTGCAACTTCGGTCGATTGAATTTCAGGAGCAACTTCTGACACGGCCGGCACTTGAGTGGCAATCGCCCTAGCGTCTTCTAATACTAAACTTCTCGGTTTTTGATAAGTAGTCCCCCAACCATCGCTGACATCAGGGACGACAAATAAAACATTAGTTCCCAAGGATTGAAACTGCTGGGCTGCTAAATTTTGTGTTCCCTGACCAATTCCGAATAAGGTGATGACGGAAGCATTACCCACAATAATTCCTAGCATAGTCAGACTACTACGCAGTTTATTTTTGAGGAGATTTTGACTGGCAATTTGCCAATAATCAAAAATTTTCATTGGTTCCCTCCTGATTCAGTTTGACGGCGGAATTTTAGATTAATTAGGGCTTGAATTAAACGCCATACCATCAAGCCAAAAATAGCAAGCAGAAAAGTTGAAGTAGCAAAAGCTTTTAATTCTTCTAAACCCAAAATAGGAGGCCAATGCCAAAGCTTAGAAGTAATTGAAACTACTGCTTGGGGATACTTGACTGATTCTTGCCAGAAGAGAGGGAAGATGAACCAAAGAAAATATCCCCAAATAGCAAAACTCAGGAAAGTATATAAAGTTAAAATTATCAAAATTATGGGAGGCCAAGGTAAAGGTTTTACTGGACGTTTCCTGAATTTATTCAAGAAATAATGAGAAATTCGTAAGGGTTGCGCCGCTAAATTTGTCACCCCCAAAGCATCAGCAAGGAACCAATAGCCATCAAACTTAAAAACTGGATTGAGGGTAAATAGACAACTGCCCACAATCATCAAGAGAGCGAGTTTGAAGGCGAGCAAATCAGTAAATTTATAGATTATAACATAAACAGCAGCAACTACCAATTGGAAAAATACGCCGCCGATATCGACAATTACCCTTTGCCAACGCTTGAGTCGCCAAGCGGAACTAACATCACTATAAAAAGCTGGCCAAATCAGATAGAAAGTAAACCCAATATCACTGGGTTCACTACCGTAACGGCTACAGGCACTCGCATGACCTAATTCATGAATTATCAAGGAAAATAGAAATAGTAAATAGCCCCAAAAAAAGCCGTCTGGCGTAACTTCTAGATTAAAATCATTATGGGGAGCAATAGCAACGGCTAGTGCCATGAAACCTAACAAAAAATAGACACTAATTTTAGAAAAAGCGAAAGAGAGAGAAGCTGCTAGGGGACGAACCCAACTTTTTGGCAGTAGGGGAAACCGGAAGAAAAATTCTGACTGCTTTGACTTAGGATTGCGCTCAATTTCATTAATTTGTCCTAATACTTTATGATAAGCCGCTTCAACTTGAGCGGGCGATACCTGCTGTCCTTTTTTATTAAGATCTTCAGCCACTGACTCGAAGGAAACCCCCAAGCTGTGCTGTTCCAAAAGGTAATAGGAAGTAGATGACAGTCTAATATAGGTGGGATTTGTTCCCACTGCTAATAGATAAACTGGACGACCTTCAGATGTATCAACTATCAGTCGTTCTTGAATTCCCTGTATGTCTGGTAATCTGTTCATATTGCTTCAAGTTTTTGCAACCTACTAACTGAAAAAATACGAGATCTACGGCAATCGCCGTGACAGTGTAAATGATTTCTGTACTGGGACTAAGGTCTTGAGGCACTAGCAAAATATCAGTGAACAACAAATTCTGTAAGCCATGACTGAGAATTGCTGGATAAACACTGTTAGTTCTCATGCGAATTGCACACCAAGCCAAGCCATCGGCAATGAAAAGAGGAATCCAACTCGGCTGTCCTAAAGACAAGTGTAACAGGCCAAATAAAAAAGAACTGATAGCAGCAGCTACTACTGGTCGAGAAATCTCTTTTAAGGTTCCACTGTAAAGTAAACCGCGAAAGTGAATTTCTTCAGTTGCCCCATTGATGAACAGGAAAAACAATAAATCGGGAATTAGTATTTCCCACTTGGGCAGGCTAACACGGTAAGGCAAAAAAATAACCCAAGTTAGAGAACGCAATGCTAAAAAAGAGAAAGCCCAAAGGAAGGAAGACAGTTGAGGAATGCCGCCTAGACCACAATCCTTAAAATTATACCAGCGATAAATTAGATATAAGCTGACTAATAACTGCCCTCCATAGATTAGTAAGGATAAAATTTGGTTATCTGCCTGCAATAAGTAAGCAGGCAATGCTAAAATAGCACTGCCGAAGAGAGGAAAGAAGAACAGGGCAGTGATTCGCCCAACTTTCTTGATACTATCCGCTTTTATTGCCTTTACTATTGCCATTTCTCTCTCATTCCCTTATGAAGTAATCTGTCTGCTCAGTTGATGCCAAGCATTAGCTGCTTTCATCACGAAGGTGCTAGTTATGGTACGGCTGCCATAGGAAAGAATTTGATAGACTTGACCAGAAGCGCGCCCCAATTCCATGCAAATAAATTGACAATTTTCCCAAGCTTTATCTGGTTGCTGACAACTTTGCAGAAATGACAAAGCTGGAGTAGCTAAATTGTTATTCTCCTCACTTCCCCCCAGCTTGGCAACAGCCGCCAATCCCAACAAAGATAGGGCTGTACTAAGGGAATCACTATCCTCTGTTAGTCCCCAACCTCCATCAGAATGTTGGTGAGTTTTCAAAAAGTTCGAGGCGCGGGAAATAGCCGGTGAATCCGGTTTAGTAGCGGCTAACAATCTCAAGCAGACGTAAGTGCCATAATAGGGACCGTGATACCAACTACTCAACCAACTACCGTCAGCCTGTTGTTGAGATTCTAAATAGGTGATTCCCTGTTTAATTTGATAGGAAAAACGTTGTGAATCGTACAACCAAAGAGCATAGAGTAAATTGGCAATTACATCGGTATCAGGTCCAGTTCCCCAAGCCTCTTTTGCCCACTTAGCTTGGTTTTCTTGTTCTGGAGTCCGCTGATTTTTGGGGATAATCCAGGTTTCAAAACTACCATCAGGATAGGCACAATCTTCTAAAAGAAATTTCAAAGGAGTTTCGCAGAATTTTACAATTTCTGCGCCATGACCCAAACGAAATAAAACCTGCATTATCTGTGCTAAATCATCGGCATCGGGTGACAATTCTGGCAAGTCAGGAAAATAACTCCAGCCGCCAATTCCTGTTGTTCGCTGACAGTTCAGGAGATAGTTTACTTCTTCTTTTAGTAACGGCTGGAGTAACCCGCCTAACTGTTCATCGACATCACATAAAGCATCGGCAATTAATGCTCTTTGAAACACATCTCCATACTGGTATTCTTGAGAAGAACTAAATCCTTGCTCTTGGGGAAATACCATGATGTGTCTAGCTTCCCCAAAGCCTAACTGCCATTGTTTGATAATAAAATTCAAGCCATCCCATGACAGTTCTTGCCATTCACTTGCAGCCAGAGGCAGGGTTAAAGTGAATTTAGGCTGTTTTTTAGCACGTTCTAGGTTTTTCTGGACGATGCCAGCTATATCTTCAATTAATGTCTGACATTTGTGCCGTAGTTTTGAGGTCACATTCCACCAGAGTAGTTCTGGCAATTCTTTTTTTAAGACCTCTGCCTGATCGAGATATTTTAGGGTAAGTTCTAAGACATAATTAGCGTGTCCTTGATAATAAATTTTATGATTTAATTTTTTGGGTAACTCCTCTAATTGTTCCTGGCTGTAGTGGTGCGGTGATTCATCTATGAGGCGAGACAGCAATAAAGATGGTATTCCAGTTTGTAAGTCTTCCTTCCAGTCGCGGAGATCGTCGAGCATTTGACCAGCGACATAAAAATTACTAATCGATTCTCCTAAAGAGTCTAAGTAAGTATCATCTTCAGCTAATTCTACCAAGCCGGCAATCGCCGTTTTAGCAACTCCGGTTTTATTCTTAATACTTTGAATCGCGATGGATTCTGAATATTCACTCCAAGGACGTTTTCCTGAAATAAAATCATTTTCCTCAAGGCAAGCTTGAGTGTACTCAGATAAATAACCTCGAAACCTTTGCCAGAAAATTGTATTAGGCGGAAAGATTTGATAAAGTAAATGATAGGATTCAAATTGCCTTGCTTGCATTCCTAGTACACTAGCTATATTTATACCGCTAGATGCTCGATCTATTACTTCATCACACAAGACAACAGAATTAGCAAAAAACTGACCTGCTAGAGCCAATATCCTAATATCATCAATCTGTAAAGTAGGAAAAGCTTTAATAAAGAAATAGACAAAAAAAGCTTGCTGATCTATCCCTATTTGCGGATTATTGTCTAAACCATTTCTTAGCAGCTTTTCTGTCCATAAAGCCTGTAATCGGTATTTTTCTTTGGTTATTATCTCAATTTCTTCTTGAAATTTTAACCTCAAAGTTTCTAAGTAATTCATGCTCACCATCCTAATTAGATAAAAAACAGAATAGCTTAATTGGGGTTAAGAGTAATCTTTATCTGTTGCTGTACTCTTTAATCACTCTCCCTAAATCAGCTATTCTGATTCAAACAATTTGCAACATTTTGTTAGCTAATTGCAATTTTTATTGGGCATCGGTAGTCCAATAACCTAAGCATCCTCCCCCTTGTGCTGCTGCTAACTCAAGGCGTTTTTCCAGTTCTTCAACATCAATTTCGTCGAGATTCAAGTTCTCGATTTCAGGCTGAATGTTTTTGGTTTTGTCATCCATGATGGTATTCTCCTTTTAGTTGGATTAAGTTGACTTGGACAATTGGGTTGAGAAAGATAACTCTCCCCAGGCACAGCTTGACAGATAAAGACCGTTTATACAGGACACAAAAGCTCCTGTCTTTCTTCTACTTCCGTACCAGCCACATGATCTAAATAGGCTTCAGCTACACTGGCTCGAAAGCGATGGGCAAAACCATCACAATAATTGGTATAGAATTTGCCTTGATGATTCATTGCTGAAACCGCACACCCACCTCCGCAAGAAAAAGAATAGCGACACTTGCGACAAACTGGGTTAGAAACAATCGTGCGATTTCGCCAGGTTTGGTTTAATTCTTCATTTAAGATAACTTGACTGTCTTCTGTTATGTAACCAATGCGAATTTTCGGATCTCCTGTTTTCTCCCAACAAGCATAAATATCCCCAAAAGGATCGAAAACGTACATTTTGTTATGGGCACCACAGAAACTGGCTTTAAAGGAATTTATCGGCTCTCTATTCTCTGAAAAAATCTCTCTGACCCCCGCCATCAATCCATCATCCGGTCGCTCAATTACCCGCATATTAGGATGTTCTTGCCGTAGGGAGTTTAGTTGTAAATCTAATTCCCAGGAATTTAATGTGGTTTTGACCTCAGTTTTGGCATTAGACGCAGTAACTACGGCAGTATAAGCCTGAAATCCTTTGTATTTATTCCAGCCTCTAGCAACAATTTCATCAGCCAAATCGGGCAGTTTATTAACATTGTTCCTGTCAATATTCATTCGCACCGCCACCCGGACTCCCAAATCTAATGCTCGCGTAATATTCTGGGCAATTTGCTCGTAAGAACCTTTACCGTCGGCATAAATTCGCCGCTTATCATGTTCTTGGGGAACGCCATCTAAAGTGATTTGTAGCCAAGAAATTTTCCCTGGAGCCAGTAAATCTTGATAAGCTTCTAACTCTGTTCCATTGGTAACTGCCGAGAAATTTGCCTGTCCTGAAGCGAAGGCGCGTTCAAGGATATATTCAATCGTTGAGCGGTTTTCTGCCAATAAAGGCTCGCCACCAAAAAGGGTAATATTGCGAGGTAAGTCAGCATCTTCTGATACACCGTGAGCCGCTTCAATGGCAGGCATAGCGGCAAAAATTCTATCCACTACCTCCGGGGACATTCTTGTTAATAAATGCTTGTAAGCTGGGTCTGTCCTCATGTGATCTTGAAAACAATAAGGACAGCGCAGATTACAACTATAGGTAGGCATGAAAACATAACTCGGCATCAAACGCTTCTGAAAATGATGCAGCTTGGTTGCCAACTTCACAAAGAATGCCTCCTCTTCCTCTGGTGTCATTTTCGTCAAGTATCCCCGCTTTTTCAGCAACTCAATTGTTGCTTCAGCGGGAGGTGTGATTTCCCCATTAATAGCCGGTTCAGGAGTCCAATCTCCGTATAAAGGTTTAGGTGGTGCTTTCACTTCTAGGGAACGCAAATAGGTGGCAACCCGTCGAGAAACTTTGTTATAAGCTCCCGTGTAACCATGGACTAGCAGCATTTCGTCGGTACTGCTAGGTAAGTCAACATAGATCGTGTAACTGCTTGTTCTTAGCATGGTAAGTCAAGGTATGGTATGTTGATAGGTTATTAATGTAAGCGAGGAGGCAACGGAAAAATGGGGGCTTCAACCACGTTATTGGGCTGAGTTAGCCTCATATCATTTTTCAAAGGTAAAGTAATGACAACCTAGTTGATTATTCCAAAGCGCAATTTCCTTCTGAGAGCGGAATTTTCAGATGTTAGTTACGACTGTTAAAAATTAGTATCAGTTGCCTAGTTTTCCTGTTTCTGAGAAGGGTAAGAGACGATTAGCTTCGCACGCACCCCTCTTTGCCCTTGACGATCAATTTAGCATATTTTCTCGGCATTAACTGAGACGTAATATAATTAACTAAAACTTAAGATAATTAACTAAAACTTAAGATAATTAAATGAAACTTAATAAATATTAATAACAAACCTAATGATTAGAACTTTGGCTTTTCTCGAATTTGTGTGATAATCAGTGCTTATCATTCGTAGGAGTTTTGCTAGGCAAGGTTTTGAAGACTATATTTCTGGAAAATTATCCCTATTCTTCTGCTCTGCACACAGAAACGAGAAAAACCAGAGATAGTTATTTCAAAAATGAATTTTAAGTAGGTGGGTGGAATTAAATATAAGATGAACGTAGGTTGGGTTGAAGCATGAAACCCAACGCCCCGATGGGTTAAGCTACCGCTAACCCATCCTACAAATGATTGTGCCTCCCTACTGAAAAGTTGATAGCTATCTTGCTAAAGATTGAGCGCTCAGGCAATAATGGGAAGGTTTATCATCCCCATTAAAGAATGCTCAACGCTTTTATTTGGCTACCGATTATAGGGGCGATACTGATTGCCTACACGCCTCTAGAGGCGAAAAAAGTGCGAGGATTAGCTCTAACTCTTTCTGTCGTTCTCTTACTGCTGAATATTCTCCTTGGCTGGCAATTTGACCCTAGTAACCCGCAAATGCAGTTCACGGTTAACCTACCTTGGATTAATTTCCTCGGTTTCAATTATGCCCTCGGTGTTGATGGATTGTCATTTTCATTACTTTTTCTTAACAGCATCTTGACAATAATTGCTCTTTATGCTAGTGGTACAGAGGTTAACCGACCGAGATTTTACTATTCCCTGCTCTTGTTACTCAATGCTGGAGTAGCGGGGGCCTTTCTAGCGCAGGATTTACTGCTATTTTTCCTATTTTACGAATTAGAAATCGTCCCCCTTTACTTTCTCATTGCCATTTGGGGGGGTCAAAGACGCGGTTACGCGGGCATGAAATTTTTATTATACACGGCAATTTCAGGCTTTTTAGTGCTAATCTCTTTCCTTGGCTTAGTTTGGCTAACCGGTGCTAATAATTTCGCCTATAATCCCCTTTTATCGAACAATTTACCCGTTAAAACCCAATTACTGCTCCTCATCCCCCTTCTGATTGGATTAGCCATCAAAATCCCGATTTTTCCCTTTCATACTTGGCTACCGGATGCCCACGTGGAAGCATCTACCCCCGTTTCTGTGCTTTTAGCGGGAATATTACTCAAATTAGGAACCTATGGACTGCTGCGCTTTGGAGTCGGTTTATTTCTCGACGCTTGGGTGACTATCGCCCCTTGGTTAGCAACGATAGCAGCTATCAGCGCCCTCTACGGGGCCAGTTGCGCTATTGCCCAAAAGGATATGAAAAAAGTAGTGGCCTATTCTTCTATTTCCCACATGGCCTATATTTTACTAGCGGCGGCGGCCACCACCAGATTAAGCATCACCGCAGCGATTTTGCAGATGATTAGTCACGGTTTAATTTCCGCTTTATTATTTTTGTTGGTGGGAGTAGTGTATAAAAAAACCGGCAGCCGGGATGTGGATTATCTACGCGGTTTATTAAATCCGGAAAGAGGTTTACCAATCACGGGAATGTTAATGATTTTAGCGGCCATGGCCAGCGCCGGCATCCCCGGAATGGTGGGATTTATCGCCGAATTTTTGGTCTTTCGTGGCAGTTTCCCGATTTTTCCGATACAAACGCTCTTATGTTTGGTCGCTAGTGGTTTAACCGCAGTATATTTTCTCCTGATGATTAATCGGGTTTTCTTTGGTCGTTTAACCCCTGAATTATCGCGCATTCCTCGCAGTACCTGGCCCGAAAGATTTCCCGAAATTGCTTTGGCTTTATTTATTATTGTTTTGGGATTACAACCGAGTTGGATGATTCACTGGAGTGAAAACCAAGCATCAGTGTTATTAACCGGCACGGCAATTAGTCAAAGGCAATCGTAGAAACCTTTTTCGGAATTTTTCAAACCTAGACCGAAACTAACTTGTGGATAGGAGCCGAAACGTCAAAAATTTTTGGCTTTGCGGAGGGAATTAACCGTTAAAACCACCTGTTCCCCCACCAGTTCAATTTCTTCTAAAGTATTAAAACGACTCAACCCGAAGCGCAGGGAGGCATAAGCGAGAGATTCGGGGCGACCCAAGGCAGTTAAAACGTGGGAGGGGGCGGTATGGCTAGAAGAACAGGCAGAACCGGAGGAAAGCGCCACTATTGGCTGTAATCCTAACAATAATGCCGCACCGTCCACCCCTTCAATACTAATATTCAAATTTCCGGCTAATCTTTGGCTAGGATGACCATTGAGATAAATTCTGTCTAATTGACTGATAATCTCCCATAAACGGGCTTTTAACTGGTTTAAGTAGCTGTTATCTTCTTCAATCGCTTTGATGCCCAATTCTACTGCCTTGGCAAAACCGACAATTTGCGGTGTAAATATTGTACCCGATCGCAGTCCTTTTTCCTGGCCTCCCCCTTGAATTTGAGCGGCGAGACGGACTCTGGGGTTTCGGCGCCGGACGTACAGCGCACCGATTCCCTTTGGTCCGTGGACTTTGTGGGCAGTTAAGGACATCAAATCTATATTCATTTCCTCCACATCTAGGGGAATTTTGCCGATTGCTTGGGCCGCGTCCGTATGAAAAAGTACCTGATACTGGCGACAAATCGCCCCAATTGCCGCTAAAGGTTGAATCACCCCAATCTCGTTATTAGCGGCCATAATTGACAGCAAAATCGTGTCAGGACGCAAAGATTTTTCTAGTAGTTCCAAGTCAATTAGGCCATCAGCACTGACGGGTAAAATTGTCACCTCAAAACCTAATTTTTCCAGATAATGACAGGGATCTAAAACGGCGCGATGTTCTGTCACCACCGTAACTATGTGCCTTCCCTTGGCGAAATAAGCTTCGGCAACCCCTTTGATAGCGAGGTTATTAGCCTCCGTTGCTCCACTGGTAAAAATAATTTCTTCGGGACTACTATTAATAGCAGCGGCGATTGTTTCTCTTGCCTGTTTAACCGCGGCCTCGGCTGTCCAACCATAGACATGATTAATACTACTGGCATTACCAAAGTGTTCGGTAAAATAGGGCAACATCGCCGCCAGAACTTGCGGCTCTAGGGGTGTCGTGGCGTGGCAATCTAGATAAATCGGTTTTTGAGACATATTTTTCCCCTGCGGGGGATTCGGGAAGGAGATATCCTCTGTTTTAAGAGAATCTCTGAAAGTGCATTGCTAATCTATGTTAACAAAAAAGTATCGGATAAGTAGGTAGGCACAATTATTTGTAGGATGGGTTAGCGGTAGCGTAACATAATCGGGCGTTGGGTTTCATGCTTCAACCCAACCTACGTTCTATGTTAACAAAAAAGTATCGGATAGCAGTCAACAGCTTACGACTCAGTCCAGAACTTTAAGATTTAATAATGAGAGCGCAATCGCTCTCTGACAGCAGTTACAATTTCCCTATTCCAATGTTGTTCAGTAACCCAACAGGATTAATAACACATATTTTCCGGCTCAATCATGGCTAAAAAATCGAAGGCATTTAGTGAACTGCTCAGGCTGCAGAAAATGTCCCAAGGATCCGAAAAACCCTTGAAAAGCTTTGAGAAGAAATTAAGAGAAAAGTCCTTGCCTTTCAAGGAAATTGTCGTCTCTCCTTCTGGGGAAGTCAAAATGTCGGAAGTTCTGGAGGATTTTATCGAGCCTTACCGGGAATCCAATGAAACGAAGGTATCTATGCGAAGATTGCTGACCCTAGGGACAATCGCTTGGAATCTGGCGTTGTCCCCCGAATCAAAGCGGCAAGGGATGATAGACCGAGTTTTTAACAAAGACCTTCTTAACGGAGATAAAAGGCTCAAGGCGGAGATTCAAGAGCTAATCGAGGAGCTAATCGCTAGGAAAAACCGTTATTTCTCGGAAAACAAGCGGATGATTGTGGATTTTGAGTTAAAAGAGCTAGGAAGCGAGTATCATCTCTCGGTTGCCTCCAGCTTGTCGCCCGAATTTTCCGAGTCAGAGTTTGCCTTCAAAGTCGGCGACTCGGTCATCGTCAAACAGGGTGTACTTGACCCAGATTTGGGGACTGACATCGGTGGTTGGCAAGGAAGAATTGTGACAATTGAGCGGCAGAGCAATCTCATCGGCATTGAATGGGATAGCATCACCCTGAAAAACATCCCCAGTTCGGTGATTGACCAGTGTGAAGTGGAAAACTTAGACTGGGCTCAAATGTGCCTCTTCTCAACGGATGTGGAATTAACCCAACCTCGAGATACTGAAGAAGATGTGGCCGCCATCATTGAGCAAATTGAGTCTAACATCGTTGGAGCTATTTAGCAGAAAAGAGAAAGGCGATTCAGGCGGTTGGCCGACGTTGACCCTGAGGAGGAAATGGCGGCTTTAGACGCTTGGAAAAGGGAGCATCTCACTTACGCGATACGAAATAGAGGCTTTTAAAGACTGCGTACATGGAGAATTAAAACAAGAATTACCCTCGAAAAGCCTATTTTTCCACTAAGTATTTATGCTCATTGCAAAGGTGAGATGCTCCCCTTGGAAAAAAACACTTGATTCATTACCCTATTGACCATCGAGCAGCGATTTGGAGGAGAGAAATTTGAGATGGATGATTCCCAGAAATACGAGGCTGACTGTCAAAAGATAAGAAAAGTCAATCATGAATTACTAAAGGATTTCGAGAGTTGGCTAGAATCATCAGGTTTGTCGGAAAAAACCATTAATAATCATATTTCAAATATAGATTTTTATATCAATGAATATTTACTCTATGAGGATGCAGTAGAAGCTAAGGACGGGGTAGATATGGTCGGTGACTTTTTGGGTTATTGGTTTATCAAAAAGGCCCTGTGGGCCAGTCAATCAAGCCTCAAGGCTAACGCAGGTAGTCTGAAAAAGTTCTACACTTTCTTACTGGAAAAAGGCCTAATAGATAAAGATGATTTGCGAGAACTTAAAGAAACCATCAAGGAAGAAATGAGTGAATGGCTGGAAACCCTAGAGTGATACGATGACCCATTGAGTGAAGATATGTGGGATGTTTGGTGATTTTAGCCGAGGGGCAATCCCCCACCCTCTGGCTGAGAAGCTATAATATCATTGTCAGGACACAACAAGAGTGAAACAATGGAAACATTAGAATTAGAAAGCTGCCAGTCGATTCTTAAAGCTGGTCAAACGACGACCGAAAGAGCGTTAGAATTATTTGACGCTCTCGAACCCGTGAGTTTAGACTTTATGCTCGGTCGTTGGCAAGGTTCTGGACTTCAGACAAATCACCCAATGGATGGTTTATTAGAAGCATCTAATTGGTATGGTAAAGAATTTGTCGATACTGAGAATGTCCACCCCCTGTTATTTTTAGATGGTCAGGGAAAAATTTTTAAGGTAGCACCCAATCCCACGGCCATGAACTGGATTTTGAAGCTGCCGATACTCAAAAATAATTCTCTGAAACCTTTACTGATGCTGACCAACTCCTTGCTGAAAACAGAGACAAGTCAGGCTAGACTGCGAATGATGGAATATCGGGGCAAAGTCAGCGCCACGATGATTTATGATTATTTGCCCATCAATGACTCTTTTCGGAAAGTAGATGATAATACCGTGCTGGGAATTATGGATTTTAAAAACTCTCCCCAACCTTTCTTTTTTGTTCTCAAGCGATGTCAAAGACCTCTTAATTCTTGAGGTTCGATTTAAACGCTCTGGTGCAAGAATTTAGAGTTGAGGGATAATTCAAGTACAGAGGAACAGGAGGTAATTATGAACTTATCATCGTTGTCATCGGGTTGAAGTGGCTGAGAAGTTAAAAAAATTAACTCGCCAACCAATTAAGCATTTAGAATAATAAATTCTACACTTGCTGTGGACGAAATGCGCGTTCATCCCATTCTTCTTGATAAATAGAGTCAGAGGTTTGATTCATTTTGAGTGCAATATCACTTAAGAGTTTGTGGTGTTTGAACATTCTTCTAATTTCACCATCGACTAGATTTAACAAATAAGGAATTTCATTTCCTAATTTGACAAAAGAGAGATAATATTAAATATTTGTAAACTTTTTCGCCTAAGTTACTTTTCTGTGGTAGGCAAATCTTTACTGCTCCGATTCGGGGGTTTCTTGGGAGGTGTCATCGTTGTTGGTTTTTGGTTCTTGTCCTTTAAAAATCGTGATGGATCGCCAAAAACCCTCTAAAAACTGATTGAGAGTCGTTTCCTTGATTTTACCCGTCCAGAGCAAACTAAAAGAGGACCCACAGGGAGGTAAGTCGAGCGAGCGCTTCTGGAATCTCCCTGATTTGGTTACTAATGAGGTCGAGGGATTGCAGGGAGGTGAGTCGAGCGAGCGCTTCTGGAATCTCCCTGATTTGGTTACTGTTGAGGTTGAGGGATTGCAGGGAGGTGAGTCGAGCGAGCGCTTCTGGAATCTCCCTGATTTGGTTACTGTTGAGGTTGAGGTATTGCAGGGAGGTGAGTTGAGCGATCGCTTCTCATGGCTTTTTGTGGGGTTTCCTTGAGTCTATAATACATAGATAACACAACTGACTTGCTTACATATCAATGAAAATTGAACGTAAAACCTATAGAGATGGAAACTTGTATCCTGAAGCCTTCAATTATTTAAAATCTCTTCCAGAAAATATCGATTATTATAAAGCCCATATTGAACGCCATCCACTTTCTATTTACGATCTATCAATACAGAGAGTTATGAAAGCATTGGCTGAAATTTTAGATGAAATAGAGCGAATAAATCATGCTTTATTTGATGCTGAAGGTCGTCTCGATTATTCATTAGCGAAACTGCCTATCTTACAAAAAGAATTACTAGAGGCTTTAATGGCTCATATTGATGATTGCTACCGTATTCTTAAGGTTCTCCATCCTTATGATAGTTCCAATCAAGTCAAATATAATGATAAGTGGCTAGATAAGGCTAAAAATCCTGCAAAAAAAGACTTTGAAAATAATATTAAAGATTATAAAAACTTATTGTCCCCTATTGTTAATAAAATCAAGCATAATGGCGGTCAATTGCGTTCTATCGTAATTTACTCACGGGATCGCAGAATAGTCACAAAGCCGATCAGGAAAAAAATTCAAATTTTTCCCAGAGATGCTCGTATCGTAGGATATTTCTTGGAAGGAGTTCATCCTAATGGCAATATCGGACCCGATATCGAAATTCATCCGAATGGAAAATCGGCTATTTCTTTAAACCGTGATTTGCGTTATCATTTTGCCAATTTATATCGAATCGGTCGTCATTTAAAGAAAGCTATCGTAAAAACCGTACGTCACGTCGAGACAATAGACTTGCCGTATCCAGGTTCGATTCGACATACAAGTTGTCAATATGATCTAGAGTCAATCGCAGAGAAAATAAGTAATTTGCCATCTTTGTTTTATCAAAATGAATTTGACAAGGAAACTCCTGATATCCAATTCTATCGCAATCCTAAAGATACGGAGTTAATTCTAGAAACGCCTGGCCCTCGATACATGAATTGGGAGGGAGAAGTAGCAATCTCTTGTGAAATGCAGGTAGATCCTGTTTCTCGTACATATCAACTACCTTATTGGCAAAATCAGAGTAACTCCAGATCAGTAATGCGATAACTATCACCTATCACGGACAAGCGGCAATCATCAGCACAGAGGGAAGATTAACGATTTCCTGTTCTCATATTATGATCGGTGATCAGCTAGTCCGCATTCAAGTTCTAGTTGAGACAAGGTAAAACGAATATCAAATTCAGATGCACAACAGCTTACCCAATCCGCTTTTAACAGTAGGATTAACTCCTGACTCCTGACTCCTGACTCCTGACTCCTATCTCCCTGACTCCTTTAAACATTTCTTTTTTTCTCAAACCATGTTTGTAATAATTCCCCAGATTCCTTAGCTAAAATTCCCGCAATTACCGGTAAACGATGGTTAGAAAAAGGACTATCAATAAAATTAGCCACAGTGCGGATAACTCCTGTTTTCGGATCGTCAGCACCGTACACTAATAATCCTAATCTAGCCTGAATGATTGCCCCGGCACACATGGGACAGGGTTCGAGGGTGACGTAGAGGGTACAATCATTTAAGTGCCAATTGCCTAACACTTGACTAGCGGCACGAATCGCCAGAATTTCGGCGTGAGCGGTGGGATCATGGTGTTTTTCCTTGCAATTAGCCCCTTGAGCGATTAAATGTCCCTGTTTATCCACGATAACCGCTCCCACCGGCACATCACCCCGGTTTCCCGCAGTTGCCGCTAAATTTAAAGCTAACTGCATCCATTGCCGATGTTTCTCATAGGCTTTTTCATCAATAGACTTTAGATAGTCCCACATTTAGCCAGTAAATTATCTAATTTTTTCTGACCATCCAAAGCATACAAATCATCACAACCACCGATATGTTCATTATTAATAAAAATCTGTGGTACACTGCGTTTACCGTTGGACCGTTCGGCCATGGCTTGACGAGCGCTTTCATCCCCATCAATCTTGTATTCGGTGTATTTTACCCCTTTCCAACCCAGCAACCATTTAGCCCGAATACAGTAGGGACAAGTTGCCCAAGTATAAATTTCCACATTGGCCTTGATATTCTCGTTATAACGCCCAAAAAGCGAGTTAAATAGATTTAGCATCGTTCTTACTAAGTAGTTAGGTGTTAAAAACTGTCAGATGCCCCCCTTATCAAGGGGGGATTAAGGGGGGATCGACACCCCCCTTATCAAGGGGGGATTAAGGGGGGATCGACACCCCCCTTATCAAGGGGGGATTAAGGGGGGATCCATCTTCAATTTAATTATAACCAGCCACTTACTCTCCTATTTATCTTTATTTTATGGATTCTGCTACCAAAAAAGCCCAATTACGCAAACAACTAATTGCCCAAAGACGAGCGCTTCCTAAGCATATTTGGCAAGAAAATAGTCAGCAACTTTGCAAAAATTTACAATCTTTACCCCTCTTTCAGCACGCTAAAACCATTCTCGCTTACTTCAGTTATCGTCAAGAGCCGGATTTAAGTTCCTTATTTTGCCAACACCATCGCTGGGGTTTTCCCCGTTGTGACGGAGATAGCCTGACTTGGCACTGTTGGACTGCCGACGATCCCCTAGAATTAAATCGTTATGGCATCTACGAACCAACAGCGATCGCTCCTCTCATTTTACCGGCTGAAGTGGACTTACTATTAATTCCCGCCGTCGCTTGCGATCGCCAAGGTTATCGCTTAGGTTACGGGGGAGGTTATTTTGATCGTCTCTTACATTCCCCCGAATGGCAAGCTATCCCCTCGATCGGGATTGTCTTTGACTTTGCCTATCTCGATACCCTTCCCCTCGATACTTGGGACCAAAAATTACAGGCAATCTGTACCGAATCAAGAACCGAAATTTTTTAACAATTATTTCCTTTTGTGTGATCGGTTTAACTTATATAGGAGCGATCGATCTTTGTGTCCTTTGTGTCTTTGTGGTTCGTTTTGGTCGTTCGCTGGCACCGTATCTTAGAATACATTTTACCCACCGACTACTCATATATTAAGTTTTATTGAATCCGATCGACCCTGAAGATAGCTTTGCTAGGATGAAGTTCGCATCAAGAGATGTTTAAAGTAATCACCGGAAAAAGTCAACAGGGAAGCAATGAAACACTTTCACGAACAATGGATTCAAGAATGGTGTCAAGAAAACGGCTGGACAGAGCTATTTCTCGAACGCTACAGTAATTATTGGGCATTCCCTCCCAATGCTGTGATGCCAGAACCAATTCCCACCAAAGTGTTACAAAACATTAAGCGCCAAAAAGGTCTATCTCCTGCCGAAAAACTTTGGTTAGGAGTGGCGATCGGATTGACTGTAACAGCTTTAATTCTCTGTATCACCCTCGCTTGTCCTATGCCTATAGTTCTCGCTTTCGCTTTTGATGCTGTCACCGCAGCGCGATTGGAAGTGGAATATTAACCCAGCAAAAATTGAGCAGCAAAAACCCAAAAAGGGGGAGATTTTTCCGAAAGTCTTCCCCTTTACCGCTTTTTTCTGGACAGGGACGATCGATCTGTCTTGAATCAGTAATCGGTGATCAGTGGTCAGTAGGAGAATAGAATATTAAGTGAGCAGTATTCAATGGCAGTTTTCTGCTGTCTTTTCACTGATTACTGTTTACTGTTTACTGGACGGCTACGCCGTGCCTTTGGCAACACTGAAAAGTCCCCATGTCCGAATCTCGTCGCTTACAGTTTACCCCCGATCTGGAAATTTGTCGTATTTTGAACGGAATGTGGCAAGTTTCAGGGTCCCATGGTTCGATCGCACCCCAAAAAGCGATCCCTAGTATGTTCTCCTATCTAGATGCCGGTTTCACCACTTGGGATCTGGCCGATCATTACGGTCCAGCCGAAGATTTTATCGGTGAATTTCGTCGTCAATTAGTTGCCCAAAGGGGCATTGATGCTTTAAATAATCTGCAAGCTTTCACTAAATGGGTTCCCCGTCCGGGTAAAATGACTAAGGAAATAGTCGAAAAAAATATCGCTATTTCCCTACGTCGCATGGATGTGGATAGTCTTGATTTATTGCAGTTTCACTGGTGGGATTATCGCGATAAAAATTATCTAGATGCCTTATATTTTTTAGGAGAATTACAACAGGAAGGCAAAATTAAACACCTGGCCTTGACTAATTTCGACACGGAACATTTAAAAATTATTCTCAGCGCCGGGATTAAAATAGTCTCCAATCAAGTCCAGTTTTCCCTGATCGATCGTCGTCCTCTCGTCAAAATGGCACAATTTTGCCAAGAACATAACATCCATCTACTCGCCTATGGTACTCTAGCAGGAGGCTTATTAGGGGCAAAATATCTCGGTCATCCTGAACCCAATCCCATGAGTCTCAATACCGCTAGTTTACGGAAATATAAAAACATGATCAATGCTTGGGGAAACTGGCAATTATTCCAAGAATTATTAACCGTTCTTAAAGCGATCGCTGATTCCTATCACGTCACCATTCCTAATGTGGCAGTGCGTTACGTTCTCGAACAAAAAGCCGTAGCTGGGGCAATTATTGGGGTACGTTTGGGTGTTGCTGAACATATCCAAGAAAATGCCCGTATTTTCGATTTTCAATTATCCCCCCAAGACTATCAAAAAATTGATCATGTCTTGCAAAAATCCCAGGATTTATTGCAGTTAATCGGTGATTGCGGTGATGAGTACCGTCGTTAACGAAGGCGGTCGGCAGGGGCAGGAGGCCGTTTTTGTAACGGGGATTTATGCCCCGCTCCCAAAACTTTTCGCCTTAAGGTGAGGTTTTAGTCCCGATTTTTTCGATAAGTAGGTAGGTGTTAAAAATTGTCAGCTTCCCCCCCTTATCAAGGACTGATAACTGATAACTGATAACTGATCAGTGATAACTGATAACTGATAACTGATAACTGATAACTGATAACTGATAACTGATAACTGATAACTGATAACTGATAACTGAAAAGAGGCTAATGATGAGATTTGAACAACCAATCCCCGATGATCCCGCTAATCAATGGCGCTATCAATTAGATCAATTCGTGCAAGAAAATCAACAGGAATTAGCCGGTTTAATGTGGGGTTTACTCTCGGAATGGGGAGAAGATGCCCAAGAAACCCTGGGCATCGATCTTAAACCCCAGCCCCATTTTGTCTGTTGTTCTAGGGAGGCTCTAGAGAAATTAAATCGCAAGGTTAATTGTAAAATTCAAGAGATGCTTGGGATTATTTACCGCTATAATCCCAGGGAAGAAGTGGCTATAGTCGCTATCGGTGATGGTCAGGTAAAATTGATTTATTTTCAACCCGATCTTTCCCCTCCTGAATGTTTTGATCGCCTCGAAGTGGATCTCGATACCCTCATTCAACAGTTAGAGGCCAAAATGCTGACTGAAATCCAATCTTTCCCAATTTGATGCCGATTGCCAGCGCAAAAAGTTGGCAGGTTGTCCCACCGATAAACCCGCTAATCCGATCGCTTTTCTGGGGGATTCTGTCCCTAGAAGAATCGCCGTTTCTAAATCACATATTCCCCAGTTAACTAAATTGGCTACTCCTTGTAATAAGGGTAAGGTTGTTCCCGCTAAAGTACCGTCAAAAAGTCTTGCTGTTCCCTGTTTAACTTCAATTTCTCTCTCGTCCCAAGGATAGACACCATCTTCTAAACCGATCGGCGCTAAAGCATCACTAACTAAGAAAATTCCTCGATGATAATTACTGGCTTTTAGTAATAATTCTACCATAGTTGGATGGATGTGTTGACCATCGGCAATTAACCCACAATACACCTCGCGATTGATAATTGCTTCCCCTAATAACCCCGGTTGACGATGGTGTAAAGGAGGCATGGCATTAAAGGCATGAGTAACCATTTTTGCCCCCTGTAAAAAGGCTTTTTTGGCTATTTCTTGACTCGCTTGCGAATGTCCTAAACTGACGGTAATCCCTCGATCGCTTAAGTATTTAATCACCATACCGCTACTATCTAATTCTGGGGCTAGGGTAATAATTTTTACGATCGATAAGTAGTCCCCAAAGATTTTATCTACTGTTTCTATACTTGGGTTTAAAAGATATTGGGCTGGATGCGCCCCCCTTTTTTCATAGTTTAAAAATGGTCCCTCTAAATGTACTCCTAAAACCTGCGCGCTCGCTCGATTTTCCTGTTTCTGTTTCTCGATATATTTAGCAATTACTGAGAGGGATTTTTGAAATTTCTCCACAGACGTGGTGACTAGGGTGGGAAGATAACCATCAATTCCTTGATTCCCCAGATAATCGCTAATCTTATCTAATTTTTCTAGATCTGTTATTTCTAAGTCAGGAAATGCTAATCCTAATCCTCCGTTGATCTGTAAATCTACTCCTCCTAACGATAGCCAATCCCCTTCCATATCGATAATCTTTTCCCCTCTTGTCTTTCCCCCCATCTCCGTTATCCTCTCGATCTTTCCAGCAGTATTTATCTCTATTTGTTGTCGATCCTGATGGGCGGGAATTCTAGCGTTAATTAGGGTTATCATAGAAGCAGAAAACTAATTTTTTTTTATTATAATCTCAAAAAAAAACTTTTTTTTTGATAATGCTTGACAAGTGGGCATTTTTTTGAGATACTTTTTTATATAATGGGAATCTTTGCGTTTAATGATGTACACTTACATCCAATTATATAAAAACTCATCATAAAAAAATAATACCATAACCTGTCCGCTCCCTGCCCAGAGATTGCAAAAATACTTTACAAAACAATTAAGTAGGGAGGCACAATTATTTGTAGGATGGGTTAGCGGTAGCGTAACATGAGCGGGAGTTGGGTTTCATGCTTCAACCCAACCTAAGTTCATCTTATATTTAATTCCACCCACCTACTTACAGCCTTTCTCCCGCAGTTCCGGCGTTCCCCAAAACCAGTGACTGTCAGAGGGAAAGCTTTGTCCTATAATAAAATTAAGACCTTATAAAAACTGCTTTTTTAGCGATAAAAGAGTAGCAATCTCAGCAATTAGAGAGGGGTGTGTGTTTTTTAAAAAAATAGGGAAACAGACTCAAGAACCGCGTCGTATTATTATCGGAGATGTGCATGGCAGTTTTCAGACACTTTTGCGACTATTAAACCGAGTTGCTCCCGATAGTGAGGATGAGGTTTATTTTCTGGGGGATTTAATCGATCGAGGAGAGCAGAGCTTGGAAGTGGTGGATTTCGTGATCAAAAATAACTACCAATGTCTCTTAGGAAATCATGAATATATGCTCTTAAAAGCTCTGGCAGGAAAAGAAGTTTCTGAAAGATGGTTAAACGGTTGGATCGAGAGTGGCGGGGCGGCGACACTACTAAGTTATAATAACAATATACCCGCCGATCATATCAATTGGTTCCAATCCCTACCCGCTTATTTAGACCTAGGAGATATTTGGTTAGTTCACGCGGGAGTCCACCCAGAATATCCCCTTGAACAGCAAACAAACGAGCAGTTTTGTTGGATTAGAAACGAATTTCATACCATGACCCAACCCTATTTCAAGGATAAACTAATTATCACAGGTCATACTTTAACCTTTACCTTTCCCGATGTCAAACCGGGACAACTAGCTCGCGGCAGCGGTTGGCTAGACATTGAAACTGGGGTTTATCATCCTCAAAGTGGTTGGTTAACTGCTTTAGATTGGACAAATCAATTAGTTTATCAAGTGCAGTCTCAAAATAAAAATTGTCGCACGATCCCTTTAGAAAAAGCGGTGGTTAATCTAGACCTTGACAAGATTTCTCGCTACTTCTCCCGGGAAAGCTCATCTAAATTGCTGAATATTGAATGGTGATCGGAAAAGAGAAGCGATAAAATCGGAAGGATCGGTTAAAATAGTTGATAATCTGATTAATACCCTTTTCTAATGACCCTTGCACTCTTATACCAAGCCTTCATCGAAACAATTCAACATCCTGACCCTGAGATAAATCTAGCTCGGGCAGCCCTACAAATAGCCAATTTTGAATATCCGCGCCTCAATATTGATCACTATTTAAATAGAATAAATTTAATGGCTGAGGAGGTAAAAAAACGTTTACCCGATAGATTATATCCTTTAAAAATAGTCAAGATTATCAATCAATATTTGTTTGAAGATTTACAATTTAATGGTAATACCCAAGAATACTATGACCCCCGCAATAGCTACTTAAATGACGTAATTGATCGCCGCACTGGTATTCCGCTCACTCTCTCGATTATCTATTTAGAGATTGCCAAACAGATCGATTTTCCCATGGTAGGAATTGGTATGCCGGGCCATTTTATTATCCGTCCCGATTTCGAGGAAGTGGAAATTTTTGTCGATCCCTTTCACGGTGGTGAAATCTTATTTAAACAGGACTGTCAAGAAAGATTAAGTCAAGTTTATCAACAGCCAGTTAAATTAGAAGAACATTTTCTCAATATTGCTACCAATCAGCAAATTTTATTACGTTTGTTGACTAATTTAAAATATATTTACCTGAATCGTCAACAATGGTCTCAGACAATTCGGACAATAGATCTACTACTTTTGCTCATTCCTAATCATCCCTTAGAGCTGCGCGATCGAGGTTTAGTTTACTATCAAATTGGACAACTCAGCCAAGCGCAACAGGATTTAGGCTTCTATCTCGCTCTCCTACCCAACGCTCAAGATGCCGAATCCATTCGACAATTATTGCAAAAAATTAACTCTTAAGTCGCCAATCAGTTATCAGTTATCAGTTATCAGTTAACGGTATTAAATGAGGAGTATTAAATGACATTAATAGTGCTGTCTTTTCACTGATTACTGATTACTGATTCCTGTTCACTGAAAAATCCCCCCAACCCCTTACTGATAACTGATAACTAAGATGACTATTAGCCCTTCCGTAACCACAAAAAAACTCAAAATCGGTCAACTGCGAAAAGTCCATCATATCGCTTTCAACGTCAAAGATATGGAGGCTTCTCGTCATTTTTATGGGGAAATATTAGGATTAGAGGAATTAGTGGGGGAAAAAATTCCCAGTACCTTAAAAGAATTAGTTGCCCAGGGAAAAGTGGCCAATTTTATCACCCCCGATGGTACAGTAATTGACCTATTTGGGGAACCAGATTTAAACCCTCCCGACGACAATCCCGAAATCGCTTTTACCCGTGCCAACCATTTAGCCTTCGATATTGCCCCCGAATGCTTCGATTTTGCCCTAGAAGTGCTACAAAGTCAGGGAATTACTATTGCTAGTGGACCCGTAACCCGTCCGACTGGCAGGGGGGTTTACTTCTACGATCCCGATGGCTTTATCGTCGAAATTCGCTGTGATCCCGCATTTTAACGACTCAGAGGACGAAAACTGCCACTAAAAACCAGAAAAGTTAGGATAATCGCTAATATAATCGCCGTTATCGCAATTAGAGGCAGAGAAATCTGTTTAACAGCGATCGCCAAAAAAGCCCAGATAAACACCCCGATAAAAGCCCGATCTTTTCGGTTTAAACCGACTAAAATCGCGATTATCGCCCCGATAAGCAGAATTATTACCGTCCAGATCTGGTCAGTTAGACCCCATCGCTGCCAGTCGATCCAATCTAGCACCGAAGCGAAATTGACAATCGTGGCCACGCTAATCCAAGCGAAATAAATACTAATAGGAGCATTAACTAATAAACCCTGTTTACGATTGACAATAAAGCGATTAATTTCTAAGCGAAGATAAAGCCGGATGAGAGAAATTAAAATGCCTAGCATTGCCAGTAAAGACAGGGTAAAAAAACGTAATTGAAAGAGAATTACCCAGAGAATCTGACAAGCACTAGCGATGGCTAATTCGTAGCCTAACCGACGCAAACGTGGTTTAGTTTTATTAAAAGCCAAAGCTTGGTAAATTCCTAGACTAATTAAACCCAGATAAATTAATCCCCAGATCGCAAAAGCATAATTAGCGGGAACAATTAAGACATCTTGAAAAACTGTATTCGAGATAGCCCCGATATTTTCGCCGTTGAGAGGGAAAATATTAGCGAAAATATTGGTGATAAAAGCCCCTAGAATAGCAAATAAATTTAGTTCTTGTCGGAGACGATCTCGATCAAAATTCATAGGTCAATCAAAGATGGAAAACATCATTTCGCCCTGAGCGGCCAATTGCCCATCGACTCTTGCTTCCCCTTGCATTTTAGCAATTTTATTCATCTTGAAGGATAATAATTCCACCGTCATTATCAATTGATCCCCTGGCACCACAGGACGACGAAAACGGGTTTTATCAATGCCAGCGAAGGCAAAAAATTTCCCTTTCATCCCAGGTAATTGGGTCAAAATCACTCCCCCCACTTGGGCCATGGATTCAACAATTAACACCCCCGGCATCAAGGGACGATTGGGAATATGACCGGGAAAAAAAGGCTCGTTGATCGTGACATTTTTTAGGCCAACGGCCTTTTGACCAGGTACATAGTCAATAATGCGATCAACTAGGGCAAAGGGATAACGATGGGGCAGTAGTTGGCGAATTTCCTCGACGGTAAAGGTAGTTTTTATGACTGGTTCCAACTCGGTTAAGGCTTCGGTAACGATGGTCATGCAAGTCAAAAATTACAAGTGAGATTAGACATTATCTCACAATCAGTTATCAGTTATCAGTTATCAGTTCACTGGAAATGGCTGACAGCCTTTTTAATTGGGCATTTCAGTTAAACGAGCATTTTGATAATAATGGCCGAGAATCCGGTCATAAGTCACCCCTTGGTCAGCGAGGGAAAAAGCGCCCCATTGACTTAAACCGATCCCATGACCGAAACCGCGACCATTAATGGCAAAAGTACCGTTATCAGCTGAAATCGTGAATAGGGTACTACGCAGCTCGAGTATTCGCCGTAATTGGGTATCAGAGATTAATTTAGAGCCTTGATCGCCTACTACACGCATTCTAATCACTCGTCCGTGGGGAGTGGTCCTTTCGGGAGATAGCGATCGCACGCGACCAACACCACCAATTAAACGGCCTAATTCCCCGGCGCTAAAGTTTTTTGACCATTGGAATACCGGGGCGACTTGATCGTAATCTACGACACCGCGCAGGTAGGGTAAGGGGGAATTCCAAACATCCTCGACATTTTCCGTATGGCCCCCAGAGGAGGAGTGAAACACCGCTAGAATCGGTTTGCCGTTGAAACTCATAATTTGTCCGGCGGTGGCCTTAACTGCCTCGTGGGTGCTAGTAAACTCGCTTTCTAGACCCTTATAAACTTGGGTGCGGGTGGTAGTATCGAGATCGTAGATGCGATTGCCGGAAGTATTCATTTGGTAGAGAGCATAGGTGCGCGCCGCCACGGATTGGGCTTTTAAGGCCTCTTGCGGCCAGGAGGGAATCGCCTCCGCACCGACGACACTATAGAGATATTCCTCTAAATCGACTAAATTTAGGGCTGTCACCCCAGAACCTTGCCGAATGATCCTTGTCCGTCCTCGATACCAGCGATCATTAATCCAGACGTAACCATCATTCTCCGGTTCGATGAGCAATTGACTGGCCTGCCAATCGGCCAAACCCACCGCTTTTCCTCTGGGATTAGCATTGAGGGCATTCATGGCGGTTAATTCTCCTAGGACTCTCCCGGCCCCATCTTTCACCACAGCATCGGTGGAACTACCCACGGAGACGGCGCTAACACCTTTACTGATGGCAATGCGTAATTCGACAGCAGCTTGGACTGGAGCGATAATCAAAGCCCAAAACACTAGGATGAGCCAGCTATGGGCAGGCAGGCGCTGCAGGTAACTGCTCAGCAGCCTTGCTGTGTGTTTATTGGTCATGGGGATCGGACTCCTCACACAATCGATCGATAATCAATTTTACCCGGACTGGGATTTTTTTGCTACTCCGGTTCGGAAAAATTTTTCCCCTGTCACTTTTTCCCGATTGTCTGACAATTTTTCTGTCCTCTAGCCCCTGAATAGGCAAATCGTCTTATTTTCTCCGATTAATCGGGATTTATTCGGTTTAAGCTGTTCAGCATCTAAATAGCGTATAATAGAAACAGTAACCTATTCAAATATCAATAGCTATGCCAGCCCCTAATCACTTGAATTCCGAACAAAAAGAAAAGTTACAAAA
>VYLL01000115.1_pt1 | contig 31166 bp, 28 predicted proteins | sample 5114301 | NCBI WGS metagenome assembly VYLL01 (sample SAMN12291809, study PRJNA351875) | freshwater metagenome | isolation source: freshwater lake | place: USA: Michigan, MSU2 Lake | collected 2011-08-16 | reverse complement strand
GAAAGAACCGATACGCCCACCTTCTGTAACCACACCTTTACATTGATACACCATGCCCGGACGGAAGGGCCCAATAGTCATGTCGTCTTCGCGCGTCCAAACCACTTGAACAGGGGCTTTGATTTCTTTGGAAATCATGACGGCCTCATACGGATAATCGGTAAACGCTTTGCGCCCAAATCCACCACCTAAAAAAGTCATGTTCACGAATACTTTTTCGGGCGGTAGTTTTAAATGACCACAAATATTCTGTTGAATCCAATCGGGTCCTTGAATGGGGCCCCAGATCTCACACTTATCATCGGTCACGTTGGCCACACAGTTCAGCGGTTCCATGCAACTATGCGACTCATACGGAGTTTCATAGGTTGCTTCGACTTTCTTTTCTGCTTTCGCAAAAGTCTTTGCGGTATTGCCCATGGTGCGAAAGGAAATGGGATCTCCCTTCACAAGCTCGCGCATTTTGGCGTAGAGTTCTTCCGAATTATGATGAGGAAAAGCACTATCATCCCAATCTACTTTTAATACTTTTCTTCCTTGGATGGCTGCCCACGTGTTGGTTGCAACCACGGCCACACCCTCTCGCAAATTGTCAAACTCATCGCGATTTACTTTCAAAACAAACTTCACACCCGGTACTTTACGCGTTTCAGCATCATCAAATTTTAACACCTTACCCTGAAACCGCGGGCTTCGCTCAACCACCGCATACAGCATTCCGGGCAATTTAAAATCTAACCCAAAAATGGCTTTACCATTTACTTTCACGGGCGTATCCTGCCTGGGCAATGGCTTACGAATAATTTTATAGTCTTGCGGATTTTTTAATGTCACTTCTTTTGGTGGCGCGAGTTGTGCAGCTTCTGTTACCAAGTCACCATAGTTGAGTTTCTTGCCCGATGCTTTGTGAATCACTTCACCATTTTCAGCATAACAATCACCGTCCGCTACTCCCCATCTTTTAGCAGCCGTTTCAATCAACATATGCCTTGCCGATGCACCCAACCGAAGGAGTTTTTGATAGGAACCTCTAATAGTCGAACTTCCTCCTGTTACCTGGCTACCGTACCTCCTTCCATTGCCCGGAGCAAAAACAATATTTACCTGATCTAAAGACACTTCCAACTCTTCGGCAATCATTTGTGGAACAGATTGAAACGATCCCTGCCCCATTTCTGAGCGATGGTTTACAATTGTCACTTTACCTTGCGTGTCAATCGAAATCCACGCGTTAACTTCTATGCTTGTGGCTTCAGCGGTAGTGGCGGTGACAATAGCCATGTCTTTGCCGATAGCAGAAAACCCAATTCCGAGTGTGAGTGCGGTACCAGTTAAACCTGAAATCTTTATAAAATTTCTTCTAGATAAACTCTTGTCAGCAGTTTCCATGGTATCTTATTTTTGAGTCATCAATTGAGCCGCCTTTTTAATTGCCTTTCGGATGCGCGGGTAGGTGCCACATCGACAGATATGACCTTGCATAGCCATATCAATGTCTTTATCCGATGGATTGGGTTTGCTTTTCAACAATGCACTCGCAGCCATAATCTGACCACTTTGACAATATCCACATTGCGGCACTTGCTCTAGTATCCAGGCACGTTGCACAACATCAGCGTTGTCTGAAGATAGACCCTCAATGGTTGTGACGTTTTTATTCGCAGCCACCGAAACAGGTATTGAACACGATCGGACTGGCTTTCCTTCTAAATGCACGGTACAAGCGCCACACTGCGCAATCCCACAACCATACTTCGTTCCGGTAAGCCCCACCAGATCTCGAATGGCCCAGAGTAAAGGCATTTTGGGATCAGCGTCTATGGTGTGACTTTTGTTGTTTAATTTTAAGGTGATTGTTGCCATATCATTTTCGGATAGATGCTAAAAGTATGAAATTTCGAACAACTAATTTTGAAATTTTGTCGCAAGAGGGGAAAACCATTCTCGCGCTGATTTTTGTCTCATGGATTTCATTGAGCGGCCTTTTTGCCCAAAATAAAACATTGATCGTACAGATTTCGAATATCAAGGATGACGTGGGTCAAATTGCCGTGGCACTTTACAATTCCGAAAAGGAGTTTATGAAAACGCGCTATCAAGGAAAAGTAACAAAAGCAATCAAAGGCGAGGTGGAAGTTATTTTTGAAAATCTCCCGGCCGGTTCATACGGGTTAAGTGTTATGCACGATAGCAATGAAAACGGAAAATTAGATTCTAATTTTTTTGGTGTACCAAAAGAAGGCTTTGGATTTTCAAACAATGCAATGGGAAGCTTAGGGCCACCTGGTTTTGAGAAGGTAAGGGTGGATTTTTCTTCTAGCAAAACAATTTCAATTGCACTAAAATACCTTTAGCCAATGATGGAAACTTGAAATTTAAAGAGGATTACAATCGTTTGCGGATGACAAAGCATCCCTTCAAATGATTTTTGTCTACCCAAATTGGTCAGGGAGTGTTAGTTTCACACCCTTAATGATAAAGCCCGAATTAAAAAGACAAAATCAATGATCGATCTAAAGACTCTTTTCCCCTACTCTTTTGATAAAAAGTACAGCAAGCCGGTGGCTTATTTTTCAATGGAATTCGCCATTGATCAGCCGTTAAAAATATATAGTGGTGGTCTTGGATTTTTGGCGGGCTCGCACATGCGGAGCGCTTATGAGCTAAAGCAGAATATTATTGGCATCGGCATTCTCTGGAAAAAAGGGTATTACGATCAGGAGAGAAATCAAGATCAAACGCTAAAGGCTACCTTTAGAGATAAAGATTATTCATTTCTAACGGATACAGGAATTCTCTTTCCAATCACTATCCACGGAACAAAAGTGTATGTCAAAGCGCTTTTGTTAAAGCCGGAGGTGTTCAAGACTGCTCCGCTCTTTTTATTGACAACGGATATCCCTGAAAACGACTTCCTGGCGCAAACGATCAGTCATCGGCTTTACGATCCAAACGAATCAACGCGGATTACACAGTCTATTCTGCTGGGAATCGGTGGTGCCAAATTGTTGGAGGTACTGGAAAGACCTACAGACATCTATCACATGAACGAGGGACACGCATTGCCTCTGTGTTTTTCATTAATGGACAAATTCAAGGATTTGAACGAAGTTAAAAAGCGCGTGGTCTTTACAACACATACACCAGAGCTGGCTGGCAATGAAGCTCACAGCATCCCGTTGCTGAATAGCATGGGCTTCTTTAATGGGTTAACAGTAGATCAAGTGAATGAACTCGTGCACCCCGAACACGGGATACTCAACTATACCCTCACCGCACTACGCATGGCGAAGAAAGCCAATGGTGTTTCACAATTGCACGGTGAGGTGTCTCGCAAAATGTGGGGTGGTAATGATGGCATCTGTGAAATCGGTGCTATCACCAATGCACAAAACAGAACCTACTGGCAAGACACACTCTTGGAAAAAGCCTGTAGCAAAGACGATGACGATGCCTTGGCCGAACGCAAAAAATACTTAAAATATAAGCTCTTCCGGGTAGTAGCGAATCAAACCGGTAAACTATTTGATCCCAATGTCTTGACATTAGTGTGGGCGCGCAGATTTGCGGGTTACAAACGCGCCAATTTATTGCTCTCTGATTTTGATAGGTTTTTAAAAATCGCAAACAATAAAGAATTCCCAATCCAAATGATTTGGGCAGGAAAACCCTATCCTGAGGATTACGCTGCCATCAATATCTTTAACGAAATCTATTGGAAGACAAAGGATTTGCCTAATTGCACGGTTTTAACCGGCTACGAACTTTGGCTTTCTGCTCACTTGAAAAAAGGATCTGATTTGTGGCTGAACAACCCTCGAATGTATCATGAAGCTTCGGGAACGTCAGGAATGACGGCAGCAATGAATGGATCGATCAACCTCTCAATTCCGGATGGATGGGTTCCGGAATTCGCAAAACACGGAAAGAATTCTTTTATTATCCCTAAAGCTGACGACTCACTTTCAGTAGAGGAAAGAGATTTTGAGGAAGCTAAGAATCTGCTCGACTTACTGGAGAATGAGATTATTCCAATGTATTATAAATCACCCTCTAAGTGGACAAAGATTGTTAAAGCAGGGATGACAGATGTGCTTCCTTTCTTTGACGGTGGCCGAATGGCGCGGGAATACTACGAACAAATGTACTGGCCGGAAGCCATCACGTCAGCAAAAAAAGAAAAAGAGGCAGCCCTTAGCGCATAACGCGGGGTCACTTATTTTTCGTTCAGCGCCCAATTGTATTCATAAAATCCCACTGTGTAAGTAGCTGGGATTTTTTCTTTTCGATACTGATTGATCCACTCTAATTCCGTTTTTCCATCGGCCGTAAAATCCTTTTTGTACCACTCAAAGATCTTGGATAACTCAACTTTCTTCTCAGCATTATTTATTTTCAACCAACCCGGATTGTTCAATGCAGCCGTTGCTCTTTCGGTCAATTGCTTATCCAACGTTATTGGTGTGTAGGCAAAGCTGGCTAGCGGTGGGCAACTCTTTGCTGCACAAGCAAGGGCAAAATGCAAACGGGCATCTTTGTATGGGAAGAGTAACCTTTTTATCTCAAGAGAATTTAGAGTTATTTCTTCGCCCGCGACCTTGTGTTTCACTTTGTCAAAAAAACCGCTGTTGTCCAGGGGTGACTTTAGCGGGTAATGTTTCGCTACCCAATAAATCACAATGATGTTATACGCGTTTATATAAAAGCTTTTCTGCATCGCAACATCAACACCCGATAAATTCATTTTTCCAATAAGAGCATATAAAGCCTCAACCTCACCTATATTTTGTTTTATTTTGGTGTAAGCCACCGAACCATTAGAGACATACTTCTTCAAGAAGTAGTCGGAAGAGCTGGTGAAAGCTGAAAGCTGGTCTCCACCAAAGCTCATTAGCGATGTAGCCAAAAAAAGTAGTGTTACTAGCAAGGTTTTCATCTGTATCTGTTTAGTGTATGTACGACAAAACCAATTGTATTGGATTTATCGTAGATTTAAAATCAAATGTATTCTGCTTTTAATAGTAAATCTTGTCATATGGTTGACAAACGATGTTATTTAAATTATTAACCTTGCCCAACCTATGAAACATATCGTCATTATCGGCAATGGCATCAGCGGCATAACTGCAGCTCGCAATATTCGAAAGCGCAGCAACGATAACATTACGGTAATCTCTGGCGAAACGGAGCACTTCTTCTCTCGCACCGCTCTCATGTACATCTACATGGGTCATATGAAGTATGAAAATACTAAACCCTATGAAGATTGGTTTTGGAAGAAAAACAGAGTAGAATTGGTAAAAGACTTTGTTGAAAAAGTCGATCCGGAGTCTAAACAGCTCGTCCTTCGAAGCAAGGGCAATTTCAAATACGACATTTTAATTATTGCCTCAGGCTCAAAATCAAACAAGTTCGGCTGGCCAGGACAAGACTTGAAAGGGGTACAAGGACTGTATAGTTTCCAAGATCTGGAATTAATGGAACAAAATTCCAAAGGGATCAAGCACGCGGTGATAGTAGGTGGCGGATTGATTGGAATCGAAATGGCCGAGATGTTATTAACCCGAAAAATAGGAGTAACTATTTTAGTAAGAGAGAATGAGTTCTGGAGTAACGTCCTGCCAATTCAAGAGGCCAACATAATCAGCCGACATGTGCGCTCACACCATGTGGATTTAAGGCTGAACATTGAGTTAAAAGAAATACAATCGGATGGCAATGGAAAGGTAAAATCGATCGTAACAAATAAAGGCGAAACCATCGATTGTCAGTTTGTTGGTCTAACGGTTGGAGTTTCTCCAAATATTGACTTCTTGAAAGGTTCCAATATTGCAACAAAACGAGGTGTGTTGGTAAATGAATTTTTAGAAACCAATGTGCCTGATGTGTATGCATTAGGGGATTGCGTAGAGCGTAAATATGATTTACCTGGCAGGCGAAATATAGAGCAGGTTTGGTACACGGGTCGTATGATGGGTGAAGTAGTCGCACAAACAATCTGTGGAGAAAAAGCCAAGTATGAGCCGGGGCCCTGGTTCAACTCAGCCAAATTTTTTGACATTGAATACCAAACCTATGGCAATGTGTGGAACGAGCTGAAGTCCAATGAAATGGAATTCTATTGGGAACACGCCAGCGGTGTCAAATGTGTGCACGTAGTCTGGGATAAAATCACGAATCAATTTTTGGGTATTAATACGTTCGGAATCCGTATGCGCCACGAATGCTTTGATAAATGGCTACGAGAAAAGAGAAGCATCGACTTTGTGATGGAACACTTAGTGGAAGCGAATTTCGACCCTGAATTTTTTAGCCGACACGAGGATGAAATTATCAGCGAATACAAAAAGACAAACAGCCTAATTAGCCAGCAATGAAATACTTAAAAACGATCGGACTTACTCTATTCGTGATCGGCTTTGCATTGTTCAACGTTTCTTTTTTTTGGTCTGGTTACCAGCTTACTCCCGAGATTGTCAAGAGCCAGATCGGTGATGAGAAAAAAGCAAGCGCCTTAGTATTGGAAACAAAAGAAATCATTTCTTCTGAGTCTTCCTCTAATTTTAAGTTTGTCGCTGACTTGTCAGCAGCCTTTGAAAGAGTAAACGAAAAGCAATTGGCCACTTTCAGTTTGTCTAATACGGAATTGGATAAGTTGGCCTCGTACAATAAAGAAAAATTTACGATTGCCTCTGTAGATTCTGTATTTACAGGCAATGACGAGCAAAGCACATTTAAAAGAAAAGCCTTTAAAGACAATGGCAGTTGGCTGGATGGTCAAGCGACCTCGCGCGAACAAATTCAAAATGTAGCCGACAACATCAAAAAATACAGCATCATCAGTCAATTCGGATTTGATAGGTATGCTGTCAAGGATCTAAAATATTCAATCACCAAAGCTGCGGCAATCAGTCCGATCAAAAGCAATCCTACTCTCTATCTGTTTTTAACCTTTGGCCTTTGCATCATTGGTTCCTTGCTCTACATCCTTCCAAAACTGCAGTTGCCCCCGGGCATAAAGAACAATGGTATCTTTTTCAATGTAATGAAGAATGTTCAATGGCTAGGTATTTTAACAGGTAGTTGGCTGATCGCTTTTTATGTCTTTCTCTACTTTTATCCAGAATACATGACGAACTGGGTGTTGATGGTTGATCCCGTAAGTCATTTGTTAAGTGGCAACGAAGCAGGTCGGTTCTTTCTTTACGGCTTTATCTATACACTTTGCATTCTGATCATGGGCGTGCGAATGATTATCAACTATCGCCATAGCAAATACCAAATTTTACGAACGTGTTCAGTAATGTTCTTTCAAACAGCATTTGCATTCCTAATACCTGAAATTATGATTCGTCTCAATCAGCCCTATTTTGATTTCAAAAACATTTGGCCGCTAGACTATTCTTTCTTTTTTAACAACCGACTAGATACACTATTAGCAAATGGGGGATTGGGAGTGTTTATGTTAGTATGGGGTATTGCGCTTATCATTATCGCTGTTCCTGTATTGGTTTATTTTTTTGGCAAACGGTGGTATTGCAGTTGGGTTTGTGGGTGTGGTGGATTGGCGGAAACACTGGGAGACCCCTATCGCCAACTTTCCAATAAGAAATTGAGTGCGTGGAAAATTGAACGATGGATGATTCATGGCGTTCTAGTATTTGCGGTGGTCATGACGGGAGGCGTACTCTACACTTACTTTACTAACTCATCCTGGGTTCTCTTTTTTGACAGCTACAAACTGCGGGAAGTCTATGGAGCATTCATTGGAGCAGGATTTGCGGGAGTGGTTGGCACAGGTTTTTATCCGTTGATGGGTAACCGCACTTGGTGCCGCTTTGGTTGCCCATTGGCTGCCTATTTGGGAATCATTCAGCGTTTCAAATCGCGATTTAGAATTACAACGAATGGCGGCCAATGTATTTCTTGTGGCAATTGCTCAACGTATTGTGAAATGGGTATTGATGTTCGCTGGTACGCCCAACGAGGACAGAATATTGTGCGCAGCTCATGCGTGGGTTGTGGAGTCTGTTCATCGGTTTGCCCTCGTGGTGTTCTAAATCTGGAAGTAAAGGAAGAAGAAGGAAGATTTGGTGAGCCTATCTTAATTGGGAACAATCATGTTCGAATACTTGAATAGTGCCAACATCAATCGTTTATACTAAATCACTTTAGCGATTTGTTTTCGCGGTGTCGTCAAATTATTTTGCTAAGCCTGAAAAGTTGATATTTGCAATATTAATTTGATGAGAAAGATCAGTGTAATTATCCCTGCCTTTAATGAGGAAAATGGAGTTGGCCAAGTCATTCGGGAGATTCCTAAACACTTGATTGATGAAATCATTGTTGTAAATAATGCCTCTACAGACAAGACGGACATAATTGCCCGCGAAAATGGAGCTACCGTTTTGCATGAATCAACACCTGGTTACGGACGTGCCTGCCTGAAAGGAATTGAGTATGCAAAGCGCTTAGCAATAAGACCAGATATTATTGTTTTTCTAGATGCCGATCACTCCGACTATCCAGAAGAAATAACTCAATTGATTCAACCTATTCTCGACAACAAGGCCGAATTAGTGATCGGCTCTCGGGCATTAGGCAACAAAGAAAAAGGCTCCATGACGCCCCAACAAATTTTTGGCAATTGGTTAGCTACCCGACTTTTGAAATTGCTTTATAAAGTGAGGTTTACGGACCTGGGTCCTTTTCGTGCAATCCGGTTTGATAAACTATTGGAACTAGACATGCAGGACAAAACCTATGGATGGACTGTCGAGATGCAACTTAAAGCCGCCAAGAAAGGTTTAAAATGTGTAGAAATTCCGGTGAGATACAGAAAGCGAATAGGCGTGTCGAAAATCTCTGGCACTGTAAAAGGTACGGTGATGGCCGGTTACAAGATTTTGTTTACGATATTTAAGTACTTATAAGTAAGTCCACTGGTTCAAGCTTGGAATTTGAGCCCGTGGCAAACGCATGAACCTGATGGAAATAGTAGTTACTATAGTATATTCTCTCTCGTTATTCTATATTTTCCTGTTTAGCATAGGGCAATTGCACCTGACCTATGTTTATCTTAAATCAAAGAAAAACCTACCCCCAGTAAAACCTGAATTCGTAACGACTCCACTCATCACCATTCAACTGCCTATTTACAACGAAAAATATGTAGTCGAGCGATTGCTTGATGCTGTTTCACTATTTGACTACCCAAAAGAAAAACTGGAGATACAGGTACTCGATGATTCCACTGACGAAACCACAGAAATCATTTTAAAGAAAATAGAATCGTTGCGACCACTTGGCTTAAATTTTAAACTGATACATCGAGAACACAGAGTGGGATATAAAGCCGGAGCGCTTGATCATGGTTTTCATATTGCTTCAGGCGAATTCATTGCCATTTTCGATGCGGATTTTATTCCCTCACCCGATTTTCTTAAAAAGACACTGCCGTATTTCGTCACTGAAAAAGTGGGAGTAGTGCAAACACGATGGGGGCACATCAATAAAGACTACTCTATACTCACTCAACTTCAAGCGTTTGGTTTAGATGCCCATTTTTCAATCGAGCAAACAGCGCGCAGCGCGGCCGGGAGTTTTATCAACTTCAACGGAACCTGTGGCGTGTGGAGAAAAACGTGCATTACCGATGCAGGCGGTTGGAGTAATGATACATTAACTGAAGATCTAGATCTTAGCTACCGCGCGCAACTTAAAGGGTGGAAATTCGAATACCTGGAAGATGTCGAAACGAAAGGTGAGTTACCGGTGATCATGCCTGCCATCAAATCACAACAATATCGTTGGAACAAGGGAGCAGCCGAAACGGCCAAGAAAAATTTCGGAAATGTTTTGCGCTCATCCCTTTCATGGAAAAACAAAACTCACGCATTCTTTCATCTTTTCAACAGCTCGGTATTCATTTGCCTTCTGCTGACAGCCATGTTGAGCATTCCCATGCTATACATCAAATCAAGACATCCGGAGATTACATGGCTCTTTAATTTGGGAATTATTTTTCTCGGTGGTTTTTTGTCGATTACTCTTTTTTACTGGGTAGCCACAAAACGATTTAACCCCACAAATCGTAAAGCAATTTTTTGGTCGCTCTATCCCCGATTCCTTATTGTATCGTTGGGACTTTCATTGCACAATGGATTAGCTGTGGCCGAAGGATTACTTGGGCGTAAGACACCCTTTATTCGAACACCAAAATTCAACGTTACAGTAAAAGGAGATTCCTGGAAATACAATTCTTATATCAAGACGAAGATTAATTTGCTCACATTGCTAGAGGGATTACTGTGCTTATACTTCGTTTTTGGAATAGTGGTTGGCGTCTTGTTGAAAGATGGGGGATTGATTTTCTTTCATGTCATGCTAGCGCTGGGTTTTGGTGGAGTATTTTATTATTCAGTGAAGCCTGCCTTGAATGCGTAAGCAAAAGCCTCTTAATTATTTTCTGTTACTTATATCTTTCATTTCCTATTATTTAGTTGCATTCCAAATTGAGCGATATGAGACCACCCCACTAGTGGTGAGTTTTGTACTTCTCTTTTTGATCTACGCATGGGTTCTTCGAAGTGAAAGTGAAAGCGAGATTTCATTTTGGATATTTGCCTCCATTCTATTTAGACTTTGTTTTCTTTTCTCCACGCCACTTTTGTCCGATGATTTTTATCGGTTTATCTGGGACGGTCGACTGCTGGCGGCTGGTGTTCATCCATTTGCAGAACTACCCCGCTTCTACATTGAAAACAACAGTACGATACCTGGCATAGATAAAAGCCTGTTTGATAAACTCAATAGTCCTGACTACTTCACCATTTATCCTCCGGTTAATCAATTCATTTTCTGGGTGGCAGCCAGGCTATCGTTTGGCTCTATCTTATCAAGTGTTATTGTTATCAGACTATTTATAATCGCTTCAGAGATTGGGACTATTTGGTTGATCAAAAAGATACTCCATCATTATCAGTTGCCAGCACGAAACGTGTTGCTGTACGCGCTTAATCCACTTGTCATTATAGAGCTGACTGGCAATATTCATTTTGAGGCTTTGCTAATATTCTTTTTGCTCTTAAGCTATTGGTTGCTTACAAGAGGTAAATTGATTTCATCTGCCATCAGTTTCAGCCTTGCTATTTGCACTAAGCTGGTTCCGCTAATTTTTCTGCCGTTGATGTTTAGTAGATTGGGTTGGAAAAAATCTTCCATTTACTATTTAGTTGTTGGAGTGTCCGCTATTTTGCTCTTTCTTCCTTTGCTCAACGCTGAAATAATTTCAGGATTCAACGAAAGTATAGGCTACTACTTTAAAAAATTTGAGTTCAATGCAAGCATCTACTATTTAGTTCGTGAGTGGGGATTTTGGAAATATGGGTACAACATCATTCAAACGGTTGGGTGGAAACTGGCGGCTTATTGCACAGTAGCCATTCTACTGTTTGCGACCATTGATGGAGTGAAAGTCAATCGACTAACCAATATCGATCATCGAACATCGAATATCTTTACCGCATCTCTTTTCGTACTTCTCATATATCTTGCATTTGCTACCGTTGTCCATCCATGGTACACAACAACGCTACTAGCCCTTTCTGTTTTTACCACTTTTCGTTTTCCCATAGTTTGGTCCGCGCTGATATTTTTGACTTATGTTGGATACAGCCCTGATGGTTTTTCTGAGAATCTATGGGTTACTGTTTTCGAGTATATGCTATTATTTGGGTACCTTGCCTATGAACTGGTATGGAAAAAAGAAAAATCATTTGCATAGTCTTACTTGCTTTAACCTATTCTGCCTGCGCACAAACTGAGTATGATAGGAAATTAAAATCGTTGTATAGAAATAGCGTAAAAACGATAAAGCCGGTAGACTTGAAAGAACTTGTCACAAAAGGTGAGAAAATAACAATTTTAGATACAAGAGCCCCTGAAGAATTTAATGTGAGCCATCTCAAAGGTGCTCAATTTCTTAACTATGATTCGTATTCAACAGAGGATCTCAAAAAACTCCCCAAAAACGAAAAGATAATCGTGTATTGTAGTGTGGGTTACCGAAGCGAAAGAGTGGGAGAAAAGCTACAAAAGCTAGGCTACCAAAATGTATACAATATCTATGGAGGCATTTTCGAATGGAAAAACGAAGGGATGCAGGTTGTCAATAGGCAGAATCAGCCGACAGATAGCGTTCATACCTACAATAAGAATTGGTCGAAGTGGCTACTGAAAGGTGTAAAAGTTTATTAAATTTGACTATTGTAGAGACCAAAAAAAGCGCATGAAGACAAAAGAAGCTTTTCATAAACTCATTGATGAAATCAAGGACGAAGAAGTTTTAAAGGGTTACTTTCAATTGATTCGTCAATTGAATATCAACCAAACGGGAAGTCTTTGGAACACATTAAATCAAGAAGAAAAGGAAGAACTCTTGCTTTCATACGATGAAAGTCTTAACCCTGATAACCTTATTAGCCACAACCAAGTAAAGCAACAGCACATTAAATGGCTAGAGAAATAGTCTGGACAAAAAGAGCGAATAACAAGTTCAATAAAATTTTGGAGTATCTTGAGTTGGAGTGGGGAAGTCAGGTAACAAAAAATTTTGTCATCAGAACTTACACGATCCTAGATCTCATTTCTGATCAACCTGAAATCGGATCACTAGAAAATCAAGAAAAGAATATTCGAGGCTTTTTGCTAACCAAACACAATCGACTTTTCTATCGAACAACAACTAAAGAAATAATTCTGTTAAATTTTTTTGATACGAGATCAGGATCTAAGAGAATCAACTTCTAGAACTGAAGCATGCAATCAAAAAATCTTCTCATCATCTTCTATCGCAATCCTGAACTCGGAAAAGTAAAAACCCGATTAGCTAAAACCCTTGGCGATGAAAAGGCGCTTGCTATTTATCTCAAGTTGTCTTCACACACGAGGGCCATCACCGAAAATTTAGCAATCGATAAAGTAATCTACTATTCCAATTTTGTGGATACGGAAGATGTATGGCCCAATACCACGTTTCAAAAAAAACTGCAGAACGGAAATGATCTGGGCGAGAAGATGAATAATGCTTTTGTTGAAGGATTTCAGAGCGGATATGAACGGGTTTGCATCATCGGCACTGATTGTTTTGAGTTAAGTCGAGATATTATCAAACAGGCATTCGACCAACTACATACAAACGATGCAGTCATTGGCCCGGCTAAAGATGGTGGCTATTATCTACTCGGCATGAAAAAACCGATTCCAGTGTTATTTAAAAACAAAGCGTGGAGCTCTGACACCGTTGCAACCGATACTATCCAAAACTTTAAAGACCTAAGTATAAGCTATACCCAGCTGGAAGTTTTAACAGACGTAGACGAAGAAAAAGATCTCCCCTCCAACTTCGCGAAAGTATAAATAAGAATCAGTCAGACGAGCTTCTCCAAATCGCGGACCAGTATTCGTTTTCGGTCAAAATTGATTAAATTCTTCTCCTTTAGATCATTCAAGATCGTTGTGACTGTCTGACGTGATGTACCCGTCAATGAAGCAATATCCTGATGGGTGAGTTTAGTTTGAATGAGTGTTTCGAAGCCCACCTTTTTTCCTTTCCAGGACGCAGCGTCTTTAATAAATTCTATAATTCGCGTACGGGCATCTTTAAATACAAGTAATTCTAATTTCCTCTCCAGTTTCATCAAACGCAGCCCTACAAACTTAAGCATCTTAAAACTGAGCTCGCGATTGTCATACATGAGTTCCTTCATTTCATCCAAGCTTAACGGACAAATTGTGCAGTCATCCATCGCTTGAGCGAAATCGCGCCTGGTCTCTTCACCGGCAAGCACCAGTTCTCCAAATATTTCGCCAGTCGACAAAATGGCGGTCGTGATCTCTTTCCCTTCGTCAAGATAGCGTCCGATCTTGACTCGGCCATTTACAATCATGTAAATATGAGTAGCTTTGTCATCCAAGAAGTAGATAAACTGATCGCGTTTAAAACTTAAAAAGGTGTGTTTTCCGGCCATCGCTTTAACCTTGTGAGGGCACAGCGTGTTATACAGATTCACACTCTCAAAATACCAAAGGGCCGCAGCGTTGCTCATCATTCTTTACTCGTTATTCACTAAGTTAGCGCAAAATATCACATAAAAGTTCATGAGCGGATTGCGATTAACTGAAATTTGGATTTACCCCATCAAATCAATGGGTGGCATTCGCTTAAATTCGGCAAAAGTTGCTGGCAAAGGACTGGAGTTTGACAGACGATGGATGCTGATAGACGAAAACGATATGTTTGTTACCCAGCGCAAAGTCCCCGACCTGACACTTTTTAGACTAGAGATGAACCCTGATTCCTTTACGGTTCAGTTCAAAAAAGAGTCAATCCAATTGCCATTTTATTCAGCTTTATCATCCGAGCCTATACGTGCCACCATCTGGGATGACTCTGTAGATACCATTGAAGTTCATAAAAGCTATAGCAACTGGTTTTCAAATAAATTAGGATTTAAATGCAAACTAGTTTCGTTTCCAGAAGGCAATACTCGCTTAGTTGACCCGCAATATGCCGTCAATCACGATAACGTAAGCCTCGCAGACGGGTATCCTCTTTTGGCCATCGGTCAAAGCTCACTAGATGATCTTAACCAACTGCTTAGCACACCCGTGCCGATGGATCGCTTTCGGCCCAATCTGGTTTTTACAGGTGGGAAACCCTACGAAGAAGATTCATGGAAAGAGTTTACAGTTGGCGTTAATAAATTTAGGGGAGTAAAGCCCTGTAGCCGATGTGTACTCACTACCATTGATCAAATGACTGGAGAGCAAGGAAAGGAACCGCTGGCTACGTTGGCTACTTATCGCAAACGTGACAACAAAATTTATTTTGGACAAAATGTTTTATCTATTGATCATTATGAAATACACGAGGGCGATGAAATTATTTTTTAGAAGTTACCAGTTGCAGGTTGCCAGTTACCAGAAACTAGATACCGGGAACCGGAAACATTTGCTAATTGCTTTAAGCTTTCTATTCCTTCTATCCTGTCAGCCAAAAGAAAAAGAGTTGCCCATTTTTGGCGAGCGCGATGTGATTGGAAGCGATACCATCTACCATACCATTGCAAAGTTCCAGTTCGTTGATCAAGACAGCTCATTGGTGAACAATGAGACTTTCAAGGACAAAATCTATGTGGCCGATTTCTTTTTCACCTCCTGCCGCACCATTTGCCCGATCATGAAAACGCAGATGGTTCGAGTGTATGAAGCCACCAGTCAAATGCCTGATGTACTTTTATTGTCTCACACAATCGACCCTGAATATGATACAGTTGCACTACTTCATGATTTTGCAGAGCGATTGGATGTAGAAAGCAAGCGTTGGCATTTTGTAACAGGCGTAAAAGATTCCATCTATAAAATTGCCCAGACGAGCTACTTTGCCACTGCCATGGAAGACAAAACTGAACCAGATGGTTTTATTCACAGCGGAGCATTCCTCCTGATTGATAAAAAAGGAAGAATAAGAGGGAAATACGATGGCACAAAAGAGGAAGAAGTGAATCGTTTGATTGTGGACATAAAAAGATTACGCAGGTTGTGATTCCAAAATCCGAAATTCGAAATTCAAAATTGAATGTTTTTTTTTGGATAGTATGCGGTTGCGTACACCTTGCGGCTTGTGGGCAGTCATCCAACAAGGACATGAAGTTTCAACAGTACTTTGTTCAAGGCGAGCAACTTTACCTCAAAAACTGCAGTAATTGCCATCAAAAAAAAGGAGGAGGATTGGGTCGACTATACCCTCCGCTAAACAAATCTGACTATATGGATCAACATCTCGAAGAAGTGATTTGCGCCATAAAAAATGGAATGGAAGGCGAGTTGCTTGTCAATGGTAAAAAGTACAACAAAGAGATGAAGGGAATACCTTCGCTCACCGAACTTGAAATTGCTGAAATTGTTACCTATATCTACAATTCATGGGAACACCAGCGTGGGATAATAGAAATACCAACCGTTGAGATTGCATTGAAAAAGTGTGAACCAAAATAGGCTATCTTAGTACTAGTTAAACATGTCATGTCCATTAGCTTAGAAAACATACTGCTGCTTGGTTCCTTGCTACTGTTTGTCAGCATTGTCGCAAGTAAAACATCGTTTCGTTTGGGCATTCCCACCCTTCTTTTGTTTTTGGCGATCGGCATGCTAGCCGGCTCTGACGGAATAGGAGGAATTCACTTTGATGACCCTAAAAGCACTCAGTTTTTGGGCATCATCGCAATGGCGCTTATTCTGTTTTCGGGGGGTATGGATACCAAAACCGAAAGCATAAGACCCGTTTTGAAAAATGGTATCGCCTTGGCAACCATTGGCGTTCTGGTGACAGCGCTAAGCGTGGGTTGGTTTGCCAGTTGGTTGCTAAAAATACCTTTAATGACTGGAATGCTTCTTGGAGCTATTGTTTCATCTACCGATGCTGCTGCCGTTTTCTCCATTCTGCGCACTCGAAACATAGGGCTCAAAGGCACCTTGCGCCCGTTGCTGGAATTTGAAAGCGGCAGCAACGACCCTATGGCTTATTTTCTTACGATTGCATTTATAGACTTGGTACAAGAACCCAGTACCTCCATTGCTTTTTTGCTTCCCAAGTTTATAAAGGGAATGCTGCTGGGGGCAGCCTGCGGTTTTGGCAGCGGGCGGTTAATGGTGTTTACACTTAATAGGATTAGACTGGATGTTGAGGGACTTTATCCGGTGTTGGTGCTGTCGATGATTTTCTTTACATTTTCCTTTACTGACAGCATGGGCGGCAACGGATTTTTGGCTGTGTACTTGTCGGGCATTATCCTTGGCAATGGCAATGTGGTTCACAAAAAAAGTTTGATTAAATTTTTTGATGGATGGGCGTGGCTAATGCAGATAATCATGTTCTTAACGCTCGGGCTATTGGTGTTTCCCTCACAGGTAGTTCCCATCATGTGGGAAGGCCTAATACTTTCCATTTTCTTGATCGTGGTAGCCCGCCCACTTGCTGTTTTCATTTGTCTTTCGTTTTCAAAAGACTTGAACGTAAGAAAGAAAATATTTGTGTCTTGGGTTGGTCTGCGTGGAGCTGCGCCTATTGTGTTCGCCACGTTTCCGTTGGTTGCAGGCATTGAATATGCTCATTCAATTTTTAATTTGGTTTTCTTTATTTCTGGAATTTCAGTACTGTTACAAGGCAGTACACTCAGCCTAATGGCCAAGTGGCTGCATGTTTCAGTGCCTTCAGGGCTAAAAAGACAATTCCCAATTGACTTGGAATTGAAAGATAATTCGAAACGAGAACTTCTGGAATTAGACATCGCCAAGGAATCAAAAGCAATTGGAAAAAGAGTAGTTCAACTGGGCCTGCCAAAAAAATGCCTTATTGTACTCATCCACCGCGGCAGCGAGTACATCAGCCCGAATGGCGAAACCTTGATTGAGCAAAATGACCATTTACTGATATTAGTGGATACTAAAGAAACTGTTGGTGAGGTGACTTCGAGTTTTGAACCCTCTTAACATCAATATTGATTTGACTGAATTGATAAATCCATAAATTGCTGGCATGTCTGGGTTTCACATCAAAACATTCAATCTTAGAAAAGCTGTAATTACCACCGGTGTGCTGGTGGGCGTTTATGGATTGTTGCTTGTTTTACTGTTGTGGATAGAACGGGATTCTCCAACAAGTAAGCTTCAATCTCTTCAAGATGCCATCTGGTATTTGGCAGAGACACTGACAACTGTAGGATATGGAGATGTTATACCCGTAACGTATTGGGGTCGAGTAATAGGATTCTTTTTTTTAATATCAAGTTTAGGTGTTTATGGTTTCATCATCGGACAAATAGCAAGTTTTATGAACACAATGCAAGAGAACAGAATGCTTGGCTTTAACGGCACCAACTTTAAAAATCATGTTGTAATTATTGGCTGGAATGATTTTGGCCAGTCAGTAATAAGCCATTTGATCGGAGCTGGGAAGCAAGTAGCTATTATTTCCAAAGATCGGGCGAGCATCGATATCATTCGTGAATACTATACACAAGACCAAGTATACACTTTGTATTCAGACTATAATAATTATGACTTGTTGGAGAAGTCAAACATTCGTGATGCGAATATCGTGTTTGTTAACTTGAATGACGATACTGAGAAATTAGTTTATGTCATCAATCTAAAAAAGCATTTTTCCAGTTTGCACTACGTGGTTACTCTCGACAACGGTAATCTAAAAAGCACTTTTCAGGCAGCGGGTGTGATGTATACCATCTCAAAAAATGAGATTTCATCAAAGCTATTGGCCAGTTACATCTACGAGCCCGATGTGGCGCTTTTCAGCGAAGAGTTGATTGCCTACGCACATGAAGACCACGAATACGACATGAAGCAAGTCATCGTAAAGGACAACAATCCCTTTGCCGGAATGTATTATGACAAAGCTTTCTTTGACCTTAAAAAGAGTTGTAACGTTGTGCTCATCGGTTTGGTGAAAAGCGTTGACGGGCAACGTAAACTCTTAAAGAATCCTGAGGGATCTTTAAAAATAGAAGTGGGCGATTACATGGTGATGATGATGGATGGCAAAGGTGCCGACCGTCTTCGGAAGCAATTCCATATCGAAGAAGGGATATAAAAAATCAGGTCTTCCGTTTGTGGCGAAAGACCTGATTTTGATTTAGAAAACGATTTTCTAATTTTCTATTTAGCTGGAGCAGTTCCTCCACTCTTTCCTGAGCCAGAAATCGAATTTCTCATCTCTGTGTCGGCCTGTACATTCTGCATCTTGTAATAATCCATCACACCTAAGTTACCATTAAGGAACGCTTGTGCAATTGACTTAGGAATTTCAGCCTCTGCTTCAATTACTTTCGCACGGGCTTCTTGCGCTTTTGCTTTCATCTCTTGCTCTACTGCTACGGCCATTGCTCTGCGCTCCTCAGCTCGTGCTTCAGCTACACGCAAGTCCGCAGCTGCCTGGTCTGTTTGCAATTTCGCACCAATGTTTGCACCTACGTCCACGTCTGCAATATCAATGGAGAGAATTTCAAAAGCAGTACCCGCATCTAATCCACGAGAAAGAACCAGTTTAGAAATTTTGTCAGGATTGGCCAATACTTCTTTATGCGAAGCAGCCGAACCTATCGAAGTAACAATTCCCTCTCCTACGCGAGCCAAAATAGTTTCTTCACCAGCGCCCCCAACTAATTGTGCTAAGCTTGCACGCACCGTTACACGTGCAATGGCAATCAATTGAATACCATCCGCAGCTACAGCAGCTACCTTTGGTGTGTTAATCACTTTTGGATTTACTGAAATCTGAACAGCCTCAAACACATTACGACCCGCCAAGTCAATAGCAGTTGCTTGCTTGAAAGTCAGACTGATGTTTGCTTTGTCAGCCGAGATCAATGCTTTAATAACGTTTGGCACATCACCACCAGCCAGGTAGTGGGTTTCCAAATCGCTAGGTGTTAACGGAATGCCAGCCTTCGTGGCAGTAATCAAAGAATTGACGATGATACTTGGTGGGATTTTGCGAAGCCTCATACCAATTAATTGGCCGATCGTAACTCGCACTCCGGAAAACACTGCTGTAATCCACAAGCCAACCGGCACAAAGTAGGTGAACATGAAAAATACTATGATACAAATGAATACGATGAAAATAAATGCTAAATCCATAAGTTTTATTTTTTAGTTAATGGGTTCTATTATTATTTGATTTGATACTATTTTAACTATTCTAACGCGACTGCCACTGTTCAAATAGTCGCCATTGGTTTTTACTTCTACAATTTGGTTGTTCAACTCCGCTTTACCAATTGGGCGCAAGGCGGAGATCGCCCTACCTTCCATCCCAACTACCAGCTGATCCAACTCCCCCTCGTTTACTTTGCCTTTATTGGATGACTTGAGCGAAAAACGACTCCACATATTGGTGGTAAAAGAGAAATACAAAAGCCCACCACTGGCAACCGATGTGGTGCCTAACATCACCCAGCCAACTTCGCTACCAAAGTACTTGAAACTCAGCCCAACGCCCACCACCAAAAAGCAAAAGCCGATGACACCAACCACAGTCGTGCCAGGAACAAAAATGACCTCTGCCACGACCAAAAGAAGGCCAAACACTACTAACGATAAAACGGTTGACCACTCTGCCATTTAATGTTCAATTAATCGATGTGCAATTTAGCCAATTATCAACAACCAAATACTATTAACTTTTTATGAACCTAAAACAATTGATCATCGGACAATTGAACATTTGCCGTTTTTCAATAGGCTCTTGCAAACAATACGCGTTGACTAGATGGCTTCCCTGAAAAAACACATTTCCCCTCTTTGAGTTCTGCGTCTAACGGAATACAACGAATAGTAGCTTTCGTTTCTTCCTTTATTTTCGTTTCTGTTTCCGCTGTACCATCCCAATGAGCCGACACAAACCCTCCTTTTTCATCAAGCACTTTTTTCAATTCATCATACGAATCGACTCTGGTAATTTTTTCATTTCTGAATTTTAACGCCTTCTGATAGATATTTTGCTGAATGTCTTCCAATAGTTGAGAAATTTCACTTACTACCGAATCCATTTGCATTACTTTCTTTTCTTTCGTGTCTCTGCGTGCAACCTCTACCGTGCCGTTGTCCAAATCGCGTGGCCCAATAGCGATGCGAACAGGCACCCCTTTCAGTTCGTACTCAGCAAACTTGAATCCTGGCTTTAAGTTATCACGATTATCAAACTTTACAGATAAGCCCAGAGCGCGCAATTCCTTGGCAATGCTTTCGGCTTTTGCCGAAACTTTGTTCAGTTCTTCTTCACTTTTGAAAATAGGAATGATCACCACATGAATAGGTGCCAATTTAGGAGGCAATACCAATCCATCATCATCAGAGTGCGCCATAATCAATCCGCCAATCAAGCGAGTGCTCACTCCCCATGAAGTCCCCCACACTTTTTCAAGTTTGCCTTCTTTGTTGGTGAATTGAACACCAAATGCATCCGCAAAATTCTGACCTAAAAAATGAGAAGTCCCTGCTTGCAAAGCCTTTCCATCTTGCATCATCGCCTCAATACAGTAGGTATCCACAGCACCTGGAAAACGTTCTCCTTCTGATTTTTTTCCTTTAATCACCGGCATAGCCATAAATGTTTCGGCAAATTCTGCATACACATCCAACATCTGTTTTGTTTCAGCAACAGCCTCCGCAGAAGTGGCGTGCGCTGTGTGTCCTTCTTGCCAAAGAAACTCCGCAGTGCGCAAAAAAAGTCGAGTGCGCATTTCCCATCGCACTACGTTTGCCCATTGATTGATCAACAGAGGCAAGTCGCGATATGATTGAATCCATTTTTTATAGGTGCTCCAAATAATGGCTTCGCTGGTCGGGCGAACAACTAGTTCCTCTTCCAATTTCGCCTCAGGATCAACCATAAGCTTGCCCGGCCTGGTAGGATCCGTCTTTAACCGATAATGAGTTACAATTGCGCATTCCTTCGCAAAGCCTTCGGCATTTTTTTCTTCCGCCTCAAACAAGCTCTTGGGCACAAACAAAGGAAAATAGGCGTTTACATGCCCCGTATCTTTAAACATCTTATCCAATGCCTGTTGCATTTTTTCCCAAATGCTGTACCCGTAGGGTTTGATCACCATACAGCCTCTAACATCAGAATTCTCGGCCAAATCGGCCTTTTTTACTAAATCGATATACCACTGCGAATAATCGTCTGCCCGGCTGGTGATCTCTTTTCCCATTATTTTTAGCTTGTATTGCGTTTTGAACGCGCAAATATAGAAGGAATGCCAGTATCCTTTCGATCAGTGGTTTCCCAATATTAGAAATTAACCTACGGCTACATTTTCTCGACAAATTTGGTAACTTTCTATATCTAGAATGACTAGATTTACGTTAATAATGTAGAAACAATAAATTCATCTGTATGAAAACGAGATTTGCTTTCCTTTTTCTAGTGTACACCGTGGTTCTTTCAACTGCTGTGGCTCAAAACAGAGAAGATGACGATATGTATTTTACTGCGAAAGATCGCGCTGTCTTGAATGCTGCATTGCAAAAAGATAGGCAGGAAATTTTCGCCTCTTCGAATACAAGAAGAATCACCGAAAGTGAAACCGCTGCGACTATCAACCCAACAGATAGCTATTCTGCAAGAAATGTGAATCCGGAATATATTTCGGGCGCGAAAGTGGGAAGTAGTGTCAACGAAAGCACACAATATTTTACTCCAAACTATCAGCCAACTAGCGTGAATCAAAATTTAGCCAGCAATTGTGCAAGCTGTGGATTTAATACTTTCAATAATAGCGGATTTCGCAACAGATTTTACAGCCCTTATGGCAGATTTGGAAACCCTTACGGCATGGCAGGGATGGGAATGATGGGTATGGGCATGAACCCTTGGGGCTACAATAACTTTGGCATGATGGATCCTTGGATGATGAATGGTATGAATGGTTTCTATCAGCCTGCGTTTTCAATTGGTTTTGGATGGGGAAATGGGTGGAACAATTTTTACAACCCTTGGGGATTTAACAATTGGGGAATGAACTCTTTCTACGGAGTAGGCTGGGGTAATGGCTGGGGTATGAACGGTTTTTATGGCAATGGATGGAACACATGGGGCAATCCTTGGGGTTGGGGTATAGGAACCACCGTGGTTATTGTAGATCGTGCAAGACCAAACTCAGCCCGCGGTGAAGAGATAGATCGTTACTATAGTACGAGTGGGAACCGTGGAGGTGGTAATTCAGGTGGTCGAGTTGCCACAACAGATAATTCTCAACAGTACTATAACAGGGCTTGGAGAAACGATACAGCCACACCGCAACGAGGCTCTACAACTTGGAACAATACCCGTTCTTATCAACAAAGCTACAATGGCTGGAACGACAATAGTACGAGAAGCAATTGGGGTGGATCCAATGGAGGAATCAACAACGGTGGATTCAGCGGTGGTCGTTCATCTGGGTTTAGCGGTGGCGGTGGCGCTGCTCCTAGCGGTGGTGGCGGAGCAAGAAGAGGTAGGGATTAACCCTGGTTTTTCTAATCTAAAAATTCAAACTAATGTGCATTAGACGTTGGGGGCGATGGCTCGGTGTTATAGGTGTGTTCATTTCTGTTGACCTAAATGCCCAAAATTATTTCGTTGAACAGGCACTTTTGTTCTCAAGACAGAGTGCTGGGGGAAGTGCTCGCATACAGGCAATGGGGGGCGCACAAGTCGCGCTTGGTGGTGACTTTAGTTCTGCTCAGTCAAACCCAGCTGCGCTGGGAATGTATAATCGCAATGAAGTAACAATTAGCCCGGCACTGACTTTTCAAAGTGCTGACGCCACGTATACCACTTGGGATTTTGATGCGAACAATACTATTTTCTCGAATAAGACAAACAACTCCTTTTCTAGTATGAATGTCAGTCTTCCCGGACTAAGTATTGTCTTTGGCGCTGGTAAGAGCGATGAAAAAGCACCTTGTTTAGGAGGCACTTTTGCCATCACTCTCAATCGTATTAATGATTTTAATGGAGGGTTTGAGTACCGAGGGCAAAACAATAGCAGTTCTATCATCGATTACTTTTTAGAGGTCTCCAATGGTTTTACAAAAGATCAGTTCAATCCACGATTCGATCCGAATAGAAGCCCGGCAGGACAAGGCGACAATGTAAATACCCCTGCCTACTTAGGATACAACAACTACTTGATTGGCCCAGCTAGTTCAGCTAACGACACAAATTACTACACTGATGTGACTGGTAAGCCGTTCCAAAGTGAAATAGTAAAAACATCCGGTTCTCAAAATCAGTGGAACCTCTCATATGGTGCCAACTTCAATGACAAATTTTTTTTCGGGGGTGGGCTAGGGATCACCTCAGTAAGGTATGGTTATGACAAAACATATAGTGAAAACTATGAAGGGCAAACCATGCTGGCACCATGCAATGCGTGCTTTAACAACCTCAAATTAAAAGAAACCAGAACGACCACCGGCACTGGTATTAACTTAACACTTGGTGCTTTAGTAAAGCCGGTTGATTTTTTCCAATTTGGATTGTCTTATGTGACTCCCACAGCTTACCAGCTTACAGATACCTACACAGCGAGTATGACCACGAGTTGGAATAACTATGACTATTTCGGCAATGGTCAGCGCAGATTGAACAACGAAAGTTACAGTACTGAAGATACTGATCCGGGTAACCCGACTGACCCAACCAGCTACAGCATGGTGACACCTTCGCGCTTTACTGCTGGCGCTGCCATTTTTATCCCTAAGAAAGGATTCATCACAGCCGATGTCGAATTCGTTAATTACAGCAAGGCAACGACAAGTAGTTTTACCGAGCAACTCTACAGCTTAACAATCGATGCTCCGAACGAAGTAAACAACCGTATAAGTTCAAGATTTCAATCCGTCACTAACCTTCGGTTTGGCGCAGAATATCGGATTAACAAATTCAGGCTGAGGGCGGGGTACAACATCATGGCCGATCCTTATGTGCGAAGACCAACCGATCGAATCAACTACTCGCTCACTAGCATGAACTCTATTACCGGAGGGCTTGGTTACAGAGATTCAAAATTCTTTGTCGATGTGGCCGTTATTAACACTCAAGGTGTTGGCTATTATGTTCCGTATGCGGTAGATTCTCCTGTGAGCCCCTCAGTTGATTACAATAATTCAACAACTAGAATCCAGTTTACTGTCGGATTTCCTTTCTAGAGATTGATTTCTTTTATGATCTTGTTGGAATCAATTTGATCTCCACGAATTGTAATACTTGCTTGCTTATAAAAGGAAAGCCGCTGCGAACGCAAAAATTCGATTTGATCTTTCAATCCGTCTATGCCATTTGATTTTAGTAGGGGGCGCTCTTCTCCCTTTAATAAAACAATCCGTCTGGCAATTTCCATGGTCGGCACATCCAAAAAAATGGTCGTACCGGATTGGTTCATGGTAGCCATATTTTCAAGAAAGCAAGGTGCACCACCACCGGTAGCCATCACAAAAGAAGAATCTGACTGGGTCCACGATTTCAAAATTTGTGATTCAATTTTTCGAAAATAGTTTTCCTTTTTGTCTTTAAAAATCTGTGGAATAGTTTTCATCTCTGCTTTTTCTATCTCTACATCTAAATCTACATAGGGCAGTTTCAACTTAGCTGCCAAGTCTTTGGCTAATGTTGTCTTCCCTGAACCAGGGAGTCCAATCAAGAAAATTTTCATTGAACTAATTTTAAAACTTCAGCTGAGGAAGGCGTGTCATTGTGATGCCAATTGCCCAATACGGTTCCGTTTTTCCAAAGTGCAATACCGGGATTAGATCGGATGATTGTTTTTAAAACAGTTGCATCTGAATAATAGTAAGGCACTGCCAATTGATGCTCATGCCGAAAAGCCTCCATCTGCTCAGAACTGGAAGAAGTCAGCACAAAGCAATCTACCTTGCCTTCCAATTCCCCCGTCAGCTTTTTAATGGCTTCCATATTTTCTACAGACGCTTTCTTTACGTCATAGATGACAATCATTAATCTGTCCCCATCAAATGTGTACTTGGTTTTGTCTTCTCCTTCAGGGCTGGTAACAGCGTAGTCGGTGATCTTTGGTTTTATTTTGTCTTCATTCAAGACGCGGGATGAAACATAAGTATATCCAGCTTCAGTAATATACTTGTCTGACTTCACTTCTTTTCCGTCCTTTTCAAAAGAGTATTCAATAATAGGCTGCTCCTCTGGAATCATCTGTTGTGGAATTGTATTACCAATCCGATACGCTCTAAAATCAATGAAAGGCAAATGCTGGATGGCGTAAATGCCCAGAAACAAACAGATCAACGTAGTAGCCACTACGATGAAATTTCCTTCGCGCGTTCTCAAGATAGCCTTGTAACTTCCTCGATACCAAAACAAATGAAGCACGAAAACCATGAGTACAATGTCCTTTGTAAAGGACTCCCAGGGAGTGAGCTTAATGGCATCACCAAAACAACCACAGTCTGTCACTTTATTAAAATAGGCAGAATAGAAAGTCAGAAACGTGAAGAATACCATCAAGGCAAGAAGCACCCACGTAGTCAGGTTCATTCGCCAATAAATCAGAATAGCAACACCCAATGCCAGCTCTAAAATGATCATGATCATTCCAATCTCCAGCGACCAGGGACTGAAATAATGAAAGAACGAACCAAAGTCTTCGGCAAATACTTCAAAATATTCTTCCATTTTGATTTGAGTGCCGATCGGATCGTTTAGCTTAATCAGACCTGAGAAAATGAAGAGTCCTCCTACAAAAAAGCGGGAGAATTGGTCAATGACTTTATTGAACATGTGTAAATTGATAAGGCTTCAAAATAACGAAAAAATTGCATTTAACCCCCGATTAGGTTAATAGGCGTTGTTAAAGATTTATTAATTTGTTTTGGCACCGATTGGTAAATAAAAGTTCAATCTTTGTTCTTCAAATAAAAATTGCATGAGAAAATTTTACCGTGCCCTAATAGCTTTTTTTCTTTTTCTTCAAATCCAGGTTCCAGCTCAAGTTGCACTTTCCTCCTCTCCTTACGTGCAGGATTTCAATAGTCTTTCAAATGGAGCAGATAATACCCCCGTCTCTACACCAGCACCTCCAAATGGTTGGTCTTTTCTGGAAACTGGCACTGGTGCTAACACGTCTTATCGGCCGCATACAGGCAGCGGCAATTCTGGCGACACCTATAGTTTCGGTGCGACTACCAATACGGAAAGAGCTTTTGGACAACTTCGGTCGGGATCTGTTATCTCAACGATTGGTGCGAGTTTTCAAAATAACACAGGCTCCACTTTGAATTCGATAACAATTTCATACGTAGGAGAGCAATGGCGTTTAGGCGCTTTGAGTCGCACCACTAACGAGAAAATGGATTTTCAATTCAGCCTTGATGCCACATCGTTGAGCTCACCAAATTGGACAGACGTCAATGAATTAGATTTCACCCCACCGATAACTGCTGGTACAGTTGGTGCTTTGGACGGAAATGCTGCTTCTAACCGCGTTACCGTCACTTTTACAATTGTAAACTTAAATATTGCACATGGTTCTACTTTTTGGATTCGCTGGAATGATGTTGATGCAACTAGCTCGGATGACGGGCTCGCTATTGATGATTTTCAATTAACGTTTGCCAGTGGCGATGCTACTCCTCCTATCTTCACAATTAACTATCCCAAAACATCCAACCTCTCCGACTCTGGTTTCGGCCTCATCACCAATCTAAACGAACCTGGCAAAACTTTTTTTGTGGTGTTGCCCAACAATGCCACCGCTCCTACTTCCACGCAAGTAAAAAACGGGAAAGATGCAACCGGGGTAACGCTTGCCGCAGGTTTTTTTGGAATGATTGACGTAGCAAATGCAACCACCGACTATAATGCTGTCGTTACGGGTTTGGTATCGGCCACCGAATACGATGTTTACCTAGTATCCGAAGATGTGGTTCACAACTTACAAGCATCACCCATAAAATTAGATGTGCTCACCAACACCGCAGGTGATGTGACGCCTCCCATGTTTAATTTTGTCTACCCAGAGGTTGATTCTACAGCTACTACGCTTACCGTTCGCACCAAATTGAATGAGGCAGGTAAAACCTATTTTGTGGTATTGCCTTTTGATGCCGTTGCACCCTCTTCAGCTCAAGTAAAATCGGGGCAAAATGGAAGTGGCGTGGCGGTGGCAAGTAACCTAGCGGGAACGATCAACGTGACATCGGCCTCCACAGAGTTTACTGCTTTGGTAAGCGGGCTTACCCCTTCCACTTGGTATGATGTTTACATGGTTGCTGAAGACAACGTGCCAAACCTTCAACCCAGCCCTACTAGCATTAGGATTTCAACAGCAGATCAATTTTTAGAAGACTTCAACATGTGTGATGGCACTGCTTCGTTTACACAATTTAGTGCATCGGGTGCCCAAGTGTGGGGCTGTACAGACTTTGGAAGAAACTCAACAAAAGGCATTCGCATGAATGGCTTTTCGGGTTCCGCACAGTTCAACCAAGACTGGTTGATTTCGCCTGTTACCAACTTAAGTGCCAATGCCAGTCTTTCATTTTATTCTCAATTTTCTTTTGCAGGGCCAGTACTTCAGTTAAAAATCTCTACCAATTATTCTGGAAGTGGAGACCCTAGCCTTGCCACGTGGACAGACTTAAATGGAAACTTCCCAACGGTAGCAGTACCTTCCACTAGCACGTCACTATCAGATTGGGCGCTGAGCAATGTAGATTTATCTGCCTATGCTTGGCGGAACGTGTATGTGGCTTTCGTTTACAATTCAACAACCACTGCCGCGGCTCGCTGGTCGCTAGACGATATCAGCATCAGCAATGCTGCCGCCAGTTATATACAAGCTTCTCCTTCGTCATTGTTGTTCACTGGCGGAGGAACCGTAAAGAATTATTCCTTGAGAGGTTTCAATTTATCGAAAAGTTTCAATTCATCGAAAAACGTTGCAATCACCGCTTCCTCTAATTTTACACTATCGAAAGACAACAATTCTTTTTCAAGCTCTATTTCATTTACTGCAACGGAAATGTTCTCCGTTCGAACGGTGTACGTAAAATTTGAGGCCCCTACCGGAACTACTGCCACATTTACAGGATTGATCACTCATGAATACACCGGTGTACCACCGAAGACGATTACGGTTAAAGGAACTGACAAATCTCAAACATTTGACATCACTACGTTCAATCTCGAATTTTTTGGAACCGATGTGAAAGACACGGGCGGTTCTGAATTTGGCCCAATTGATTATGCTTTGCAGATTAACAATGTTACCACTGTGCTCCAGAATATTGGTGCAGATATTTTTGCCGTACAAGAAGTAGCCGATGATGCAGCTTTCAATCAACTTGTGAGCAACATTTCTGGCTTTAGTGGAATGTTGGCTAACAAATGGTCCTATTCTTTTGATCCGCCTGATGCCAATTTTCCTCCCCAAAAAATTGGGTTTATCTACAATAGTTCAACCGTTCAGTTGGTGAGTTCCAGAGTGATGTTTTCTCAACTTTTCGATGCAGTTCGAGCAGGGAATACGGGTTTATTGCCGGGCTATCCAACCACGGCCTCCAGTTTTTGGTCATCTGGAAGATTACCTTTCATGGCCACGTTTGATGTTACTGTTGCAGGCGTCACAAAGAGAGTGAGGGTGGTTAATATTCATGCAAAATCTGGGTCGGCTACGGGAGATTATAACCGAAGAAAATACGATGTAAAAGTGTTGCACGATTCGCTGATCGCAAACTATGCGAATGACAACATTATTTTGTTAGGTGATTACAACGATGATGTAGATGTTTCTATTGGCGCGCCCACCAATCCCGAATCGACCTATAAAGTCTTTGTTGATAACACGACTAATTTCAATTCGCTTACGTTGGCCATTAGCCAAACAGGAGCTTTTAGCTTCCCCAGTTCGAGTAGCTTTTTGGACCATTTTACTACTTCCAATGAATTGACGAATTCATATATAAGTAATTCCATCATTGTAGAAGATCCAAGGACCTACATTTCCAATTACGTAAATACTACATCTGATCACTTACCGGTATCAGCACGATTCGTGATAACGAAAGAAAATCAGACTATCACATTCCCTGCAATAGCAGACAAAAATTTGGGTGACGCTCCGTTTACATTTACCCTTCCCACCTCTAGCTCTGGCCTAGCGGTGAGCTTGACGCCAAATTCAAAAATTACTATTAGCGGAAATCAAATCACACTTGTGAGTGCTGGTAAGGCAAGCATTGTGGCCAGCCAGGCGGGCAATGGAAACTACAACGCGGCCACTTCGGTAACCAGAGAATTTTGTATCAAACCAGCCAAGCCAAGTGTTACGGTCTCTTTTGCATCGGGCACAGCCACTTTGACTTCTAATGCAGCCAATGGAAACCAATGGTATTTGAATGGTGCCGTCATCCCGGGCGCCACCAACAATTCCTACACAGCTACCAACGCTGGCACTTACAAAGCACAAGTAACCATCGATAATTGCTTGAGCGATTTTTCAAATGATACTCCTGTTGTGATTACTGGCGATTTGCCGAAGGGCAACGCATCTATTTCTCTTTACCCTAACCCAACTGCAGGCATTTTATTCATTGCAGGGTTAGAGCCCGAAACAAGTGAATGCTCTATCGTTGATTTACTTGGACGACCGACAACGATGAACTTAGAAAAATCAGGTGACCTACATCGATTAACAACCGAAAGCTTGGTTGACGGGGTTTACATGCTGAGGGTGAACCAAAGTAACTCAGTACATCAATTGAAATTCGTCAAAAAGAATTAGTGGAATTGGTTTCTCTGGAAAGGCACCGCTTTGAAAAGGCGGTGCCTTTTTGTTTTAAGATTTGTCAAAGCCTTGTGTTAGGCGTCTGAGCGCTTGGAGCGGTCTGACGCCTTTGGATTACTTTATCTCCAACATCCTAACCACCGTGAGCGCTGCTTCTTCCCCTTTGTTGCCTAACTTTCCTCCGGCACGTTCCATGGCTTGCTTTTTGGTGAGTGTAGTCAGAACCCCAAAGGCAACCGGCTTATTGGTTTTCAAATTCACCTTCATTATTCCATAGGATACGCCTTGGCACACATAGTCGAAGTGTGGGGTGTCGCCTTGAATCACACAGCCGAGGCAGATCACCGCGGCAATGTCTTTTTTCTCGGCCTCCCATTGTGCTGCCAAGGGAAGTTCAAAACTACCGGGAACATTTTTGCGGACGATATTTGATTTCTTAACGCCCATTTCGATAAGGGCATGATACGCACCTTCGAATAAAGGTTCAGTAATGTCTTCGTTCCATTCTGCCACCACAATGGCAAATTTTTTATTAGAGAGATTGATTTTGCTTTTACCCGAAACTGATTTGAGTACGCCAGCCATAAGTTTAGTTTAAAAATAAATGGCTTCAAAAATAGGGGTGCATTTCAAATTGACGCGGTTAAGCTGCGGCTTTAAATTCAATTTGCACGAGTTTAACTACTTTGTCCCATTGGCCATTCATGTGCGTTACGCGTAAGTTGAGCATGTTCTGTGCTCCTCTCTTGGTCCAGCGCTGTCCGGAGAGTTTAAGTCGCT
>VYLL01000184.1_pt1 | contig 31487 bp, 35 predicted proteins | sample 5114301 | NCBI WGS metagenome assembly VYLL01 (sample SAMN12291809, study PRJNA351875) | freshwater metagenome | isolation source: freshwater lake | place: USA: Michigan, MSU2 Lake | collected 2011-08-16 | reverse complement strand
TTCGGTGTAACATATTTCATTTTGCCACAAAATCTAGTCAAGCAACTCTATAGTAGTAGATAAAGATAGATTTGGCTATGTTTTATGAGAATTTGGGGTACTAGCAACTACCTCTCTAATTGTTGCAATTTAGTCCCCATCGGGATGCAAATAAAAGATGTTTGAAAAAAAACTTTATATATTTTTACCAATGGGGGCGAGGTGAGCCATGCCCACCCCACCGGGTCAGGGAATTATCTCAGTTGAATGTATTTGGGTCGGTCGAACAGGTGAACGGTATCAACAAAGCGAGCGGTTTTCGATTGGGTGGAGATAACCAAGCTTTGGGTACGAGCGCCACCATGGAAGAAGCGTACCCCTTCCATCAGGGTGCCGGGGGTGATCCCACAGGCGGCAAAGAGGACGGTTTCGCCACTGGCTAATTCTTCGCAACCGTAAACGCGATCGGGATTAGTGATGCCCATTTCTTGCAGACGAGCGAGATTACCCTCGCGGCTTTCGCCGATTAAACCGGTTTTGACCACTTCGGGATCATAGATTAATTGTCCCTGGAAGTGACCGCCTAGACAACGCATAGCCGCCGCCGAGATTACCCCTTCCGGAGCGGCACCGATACCCATGAGAGCATGAATATTAGTTCCCGAAAAAGCGCAGGAAATAGCGGCCGATACGTCACCATCGCTGATCAGACGAACTCTGGCCCCAGCGTTGCGGATTTCTTGGATTAATTCCTTGTGACGGGGACGATCCATAACTACTACCACCAGTTCTTCGATCGAACGATTGAGACAATCGGAAAGGACTTTCAGGTTTTCCGTCGCCGATTTATTAATATCCACATGACCTTTAGCTGCTGGGGGAGCGGCTAATTTTTTCATATAAAAGTCAGGAGCGGCGAATAACCCACCTTTTTCGGAGATAGCTAACACGGCCATAGAACCATTTTGACCGTAGGCGACCAAGTTAGTGCCTTCGCAGGGATCGACGGCGATATCGATTTCGACTAATTCGTCGGGATTACAATATTGTTTGGCATCAACTTGGGTACAGATACCCACTTCTTCGCCAATATAGAGCATGGGAGCTTCGTCTCTTTCCCCTTCTCCAATAACGATGCGACCGCGCATATGAATTTTATTCATCCGTTCGCGCATCGCTTCTACAGCGACGTGATCGGCGATATTTTTTTCGCCTTTACCCATCCACTTCGAGGAGGCAATGGCAGCCTGTTCGACCACTTCGATAATTTCTAACCCTAGCGTACTTTCCACTCGATGATCCTCCCTACAGCTGATCTATGATTTATCTAGTGAGTTTGTTTCCTTAACAGTCAAAAGTCTATCACCAGACGGGGATCATTCTTAAGTTTTTATGTAGATCATCTGGAGGAGACTGGTATAGCTAGGGAGTTTTTGCTGGCACTGTCGCCTCCATCTCCGTTATTGAGACCTGGATCGCTGATTTCGGCGTTAAACGACGGATAAATTCTAGGGGTAAACCGTCTGTGTCGGCAATAAAGGTGACTTCATAGACTTGATCGCCGATCATCTGTTGTTGGGGGGGCAAAAGAATGTTTAAAGGTTGATATAAATCGGCATCCTCTTGATGGGCTTGCTGAAAGTTATTTGTTAATTTTTCTAACCATTCTGGTAAATTGCTGACATTTTCTGTTAGGTCAAAAGACAAGTGATAATAACCGACATAATGCTGATCGCTAAAGGCATCGGGGGCGGGTTGCGGTTGAGGAATTTGGATTAATTCAATGCGTCCGTTTAACCCCGTTAGCCAACAGGCCAAAGTATAACCCGTGGTGAATCTTTCCTCGAGGGTAAAACCGAGAAGTTGGTAAAAAGCGATCGCTCGATGGATATTAGCGGTGCGGATAGAAGCATGGTGCATTTTCAGGAGAAAGAATTATGAAGTGGGGTGTGGGGTGTCGGGTGTCGGGTGTCGGGTGTGGGGTGTCGGGTGTGGGGTGTGGGGTGTGGGGAGAATAAATAGAAATAATCTCCTATCTCCTATCTCCTGTCTCCCGTCTCCTGACTCCCGATGGCTAATGATTAATCAAAAAGACGAAAATAGGGGTAACGTTTGGGAACCCCCGGTTCTTTTTCCAGATCAAAATTAATTACATCCCAACAGGGTTCATCGGGGGCATCGGGGCTAAATTCTACTGGTAAACCGTAGAGACGGGGAATAGTGGCTTCACCCGGTCCATTACCGCGCCAAGTGGTGTTACGTTCTAGGTAGGAACTAACTAAATCGCGATAACGGTTGGCAATAATTACTTTAGTCGCTTTAAATCCTTGAGTATAGAGGCGATCGAGTGCTTCGTGAATCTCAAAACGAATACCATCCGGGTGAGTGTGTTGACGATACCACTCACCATTCCAGAGTCGCCAATGCCGTCCTGACTGCAAGTGAACCAACTCACCCGTTTTGGGATCGGCTTCAAAAGCCCCGTGGCGCGGACACAAATAGGTATCCGTCAAAGTGAGGGCAGGGATTAGCTGCCGACAGTGAGGACAATGGATATCGGGGCCAAAAACAGGGTATTGTAAACTTGCATTGATCATGGAAGAACCTAAACTAAAAATTGCTATCTTTGTACCAATAAGCCTATCCATATTATACCCAACCAAATTGGACGGGTATTCTCTTTCGACTTTAGTGCAGCTCCTTTCATGTCTTTAGATAACTTAAGATCAACTTCTAATTTCTGGCCGCTTGTCGATGTCAGTCAAGCGGCTTTTATCGCCCCCAATGCCACGGTAATGGGCGATATTTCCCTAGCTGTCGGGGTGAGTGTTTGGTATGGGGCGGTATTGCGCGCCGACGTGGAACGCATCGAAATTGGGGCCTATACTAATATCCAAGATGGGGCGATCCTACACGGAGATCCGGGCAAAATTACTATCCTTGAAGATTACGTTACCATCGGGCATCGGGCGGTAATTCACGCAGCCCATATTGAACGCGGTTGTTTAATCGGCATTGGGGCAGTGATTCTCGATGGTGTGCGCGTCGGGGCGGGTAGTATTGTCGGGGCGGGTAGTATTGTGACAAAAGATATACCACCGCGATCTTTAGTGGTGGGTATTCCCGCTAAACGCGTCCGGGAAGTCTCGCCACAGGAGGCTCAAGAGTTGATCGAACACGCCGAGCGCTATGCTAAACTTGCCCTCGTTCATGCGGGAAAAGCTACTGATACTGGATTCCCAAAACGGGCGGATTAGGGTATAAATATAAAATGAGAATCAAGTAACAATCTTTTAAGCACTGACCGAGGAGAAGGAAATCTATGGACTGGAGAGTGTTGATCGTTTTAACCCCTTTGCTTATTGCTGCTGGCTGGGCTGTCTTCAATATCGGTGCTGCCGCTATTAGACAAGCTCAACAGTTTCTCAGCAAACAAAGTTAATAAAAGTTTATACTTCTTAGTAAAACCGACCGCCTAGGCGATCGGTTTTTAATTTTTCCTTATCGGGCGATCACTGATTGGGGTGTGGGGTGATGGGTGTGGGGTGTAGGGTGTGGGGTGTAGGGTGATGGGTGTAGGGTGTGGGGTGTAGGGTGTGGGGTGTGGGGTGTGGGGGGAATAAATAAAAATAATCTCCTGAATCCTGAATCCTGACTCCTGAATCCTGACTCCTGTCTCCTGAATCCTGACTCCCGACTCCTGACTCCCGACGACCGGCTACTGACGACCGGCTACTGACGACCGGCTCCTGACTCCTAACCCCACCAACAAACTTTTTCAGCAAACCCTACCTAACCATGAAATCTAATTGTCAAAATCTCATTCAAGAACTTGCCCATCTGGAAATTATCACCGATCCGGGACAAGTGGCGAAACTTTCCTTAGATTATTATCATTTTAGCCCCATTTTAGAAGCACAACTGCAAGATAAACGGGCTGATTTAGTCATTCGTCCCCAGAATAGCCAAGAGGTTATTGACATCGCTAAAACCTGCGTTAAATACCAAATTCCTTTAACAGTTAGAGGTGCGGGTACAGGTAATTATGGTCAATGTGTTCCCTTGCAGGGAGGAGTAATTTTAGATACAAGCAAACTAACAAAAATTATCTCGATCGAACCGGGTACAGCCCGGGTAGAAGCGGGGGTAAAAATGGCATTTTTTGATAAACAAGCTCGCGCAATCGGTTGGGAATTAAGAATGGCTCCCTCTACCTATCGAACGGCGACAATTGGCGGTTTTATCGGGGGTGGCAGTGTGGGCATGGGTTCAATTAATTATGGACAATTGAAGGATAGAGGCAATCTGCAAGCAGTGCAATTAGTCACCCTAGAAGCGGAACCAAAAATTATCGAATTACGGGGGGATGAGGTAGAAAAAGTCAATCATGCCTACGGAACAAATGGCATTATTACCGAGTTAGAAATAGCCCTCGCTCCCTGTTATCCTTGGGCAGAATTTATCGTTACTTTTGCCGATTTTCTCACCGCCGCTAAATTCGGTCAAGCTCTTAGTGATAGTGATGGCATTGTCAAGAAAATGGTTAGTGTTCACTCTTGGCCAATTCCCGCTTATTTTACTGCTCTTAAGGATTATTTAACCACGGGGAAAGCGGCAGTTTTGTTAATAGTATCGGACAGCGATCGAGTCGCATTAGAGTCTTTAATTAAAGAATATAATGGTGAACTTACTTACTATAAAACGCCAGAAGAAACCCAAAAAGGCAACAGTATCTTAGAATTTACTTGGAATCATACCACTCTCCACGCGCGTAGTTGTAACCCCAAGATAACTTATCTACAAGCTTTTTATTTTAATCTAGCCACGGTAGAGAAACTCCATAATTATTTTGGTGAGGAAATAATGATGCACCTAGAATTTTTGAAATTTCAAGGTAAAGTTATTCCCGCCGGTCTTCCCTTGCTAGAATTTACCACAGAAACTCGATTAAATGAGATTATTGCTATCTATGAACAACAGGGGGCAGCCATTGCCAATCCTCACACTTATATCATGGAAGATGGCGGCAGCCGACAGATTAATCCGCTACAACTAGAATTTAAACAACTCGTCGATCCCTACGGATTGAACAATCCGGGTAAAATGCGAGCATGGGTTGAAGCAAGGGGGTAGGGATTCGATTCAAGCTAAATTAAACAAGATAGTTCACCGCTAAGTAGTTGGACAAAAGTAAAGTTAACTGTGGGGTAAGGAGTCGGTCGTCAGAAGTCGGTCGTCAGGAGTCGGTCGTCAGGAGTCAGGAGTCGGTCGTCAGTAAGAATTGCGGCAATTTACATTTCTTAAGATAGACAACAGAATTTATGTCCGACTACTTACCAACGAATCACTAACCGCTAAAAAGGGAGTGGGGAAAACAAAACTCCCCGCTGCCCCCTGCCTATTCCCAGACTTGCCCCGATCCGATACAATTAAACGGTTGTCTTGGAAGAATTAATAGTGATCGAGCGTTATACTCTCCCTGCGATGGGGAATTTGTGGACGGATAGATATAAATATCAAACATGGCTAGAGGTAGAGATAGCCGTCTGTGAAGCGCAGGCAGAATTAGGCTATATTCCCGGGGATGCAGTAGAAGAAATTAAGGCAAAAGCTAATTTTGATCCCGATCGCATTTTAGAAATAGAAGCAGAAGTGCGCCACGATGTCATCGCCTTTTTAACAAATGTTAACGAGTATGTGGGCGAGCCGGGGCGTTATATTCATTTGGGTTTAACCAGTTCCGATGTACTAGATACTGCCCTGTCCTTACAATTAGTCGCCAGTTTAAACCTGATTCTAGAACAATTAGAAGATTTTATTCAAGCCCTGCGCTATCGCGCCCAAGAACACCGTTATACAGTCATGGTGGGACGTTCCCACGGCATTCACGCCGAACCGATCACCTTTGGCTTTAAACTAGCGGGATGGTTAGCGGAAGTGCTGCGGGGACGCGATCGTTTAATTCGCTTGCGCCAAGACATCGCCATCGGTAAGATATCCGGTGCAGTGGGAACCTATGCCAATATTGACCCGAAAATTGAGGCGTTAACCTGTCAGAAGTTAGGATTAGAACCGGATACCGCTTCCACTCAAGTGATATCGCGCGATCGACACGCCGATTATGTGCAACAATTAGCCTTATTAGCGGCTTCGATCGAACGTTTTGCCGTGGAGATTCGCAACCTGCAAAGAACCGATGTCCTAGAAGTGGAAGAATACTTTTCCAAAGGACAAAAAGGCTCCTCCGCTATGCCCCATAAACGTAATCCCATCCGTTCAGAACGCTTAACGGGAATGGCGAGAATTATCCGTAGTCATAGCGTTTCCGCCTTAGAAAATATCGCCCTCTGGCACGAAAGAGATATTTCCCATAGTTCCGTAGAACGGGTGATGCTGCCGGATGTTTGCATTTTGACCCACTTTATGCTTAAGGAAATCACCGATTTAGTCAAAAATCTGCTGGTGTATCCCGAAAACATGAAGCGAAATATGAATGTCTATGGTGGTGTGATTTTCAGTCAAAGAGTTCTTTTAACTTTGGTGAGTAAGGGAATTAGCCGGGAATCTGCCTATAAAATCGTCCAAGAAAACGCCCATCGCGCTTGGAACACCGATAACGGCAATTTTAAAGCTTTTATCAGCCAAGATGAGCGAGTTACTGGCATTTTATCCCCCGACGAGATCGAAAGTTGCTTTGATCCCCAGCAGCACCTAAATCATCTTAATAGCATCTACCAAAGGTTAGATATTTAAGGAGCGAATTAGGGAATAGAGAAGCGGGGGTGATCGAGATAGAGATGAAAATTTTATCGGTAGAAGACGATCAAGCGATTGGGCGATTACTTTCAGACACCCCCAGCGCCGATAACTATACCGTGGACGTGGCTGCGGACGGAAAAACTGACTGGGAAACGATCAAACGATAGGAGTAATATCTACTGGTGTTAGATAGAGGAGTAGGACGGTCTCAGGCTTTGTCGGTGGGGGAGGGTGTGGATTGTTCCTTCTAAGCGCATTAGTTGCCCGTGATGCTCCAATCTGTATCTGAAGAACAGTTATAATTCTTGGTTACTAATGTAAGTTTGGGGAACACTATGAGCAACCAAAAATTAAAAAAAATAATTAATTATCATTTATCAAAAGTCCTCGAATATAATGCTTTTGAGCGTTTTGAAGGTGTCACTGACAAGAGTAGTTTTCTTAATATGATTGGTAATGATCCAGCTTTTGCTCCTTTTTTTCTTAATGATACTAAATACGTTACAGCAAGGATTGGAGGGAACCTAATTACTAGCCTCCACCGTAAACTTGGTGATATGTATGAGGAAATTTTTCAGACACTATTAGCAGATAAACTTAATATATCTTCGGAAGATTTATCTTATAGTCTTATGCTAAATATTGACAACAAATCACAGAAACGTTCTACCGATGGATTAATCAGCTACTCAAAATTATCTTTAGAGAATGCTAGACGTATTGAACAGTTAAAAACGGATAAAACAGCGATTGGGATGGCTTTTGAAGTACGTTCTTGCTATCAGATTGGTGACTCAAAACGCATACAGGCTGACCGAGACATGGCTCTAGCACTAAATAATAAAAAAATAGAACCAGTCATGATTATTTTTTGCTCATCTTCTTTGACCAGTCCTGTAAGGCGTCTAAGAGAATATTGGAAAGTCTACGAGGGGGACAATGCTTTTGAGTTTGTCAAACTGCTGACAGGGTTTGATTTACTCAGCTACTTCAAACAGGAAGATAAGTTAATACGAGAAATTATGGACAAGATTTTTGACATGATGTAGTCTTAAGCTTTTTTTACACAAATTGCTGTTTCATAGAGTTTCTTCTTACCTCCACGTTTCCGCAAAACAAGAATTTGCTCAACAGCAAAACCATTCTTTTCAAAAATTTTACCCAATAATATGTCAGTAAAAATATCAACGCCAGATAGTCTAGAATTGCCAACTATATATGCCCCTCTAAACTTTTTACTGGTAACTTTGGCAAGTTGAGCTATATGGTTATCCATCATATTAAAATATTTTATGGCGTAGTTACACATCAAGTTATTTTGTGGACGTAACTGGTTAACCATCGGCAAAAGTATATCAAAAATATGATCATTTGGGGCTACTTCAATCTCATAAAGCATTGACGTAGCCTTACCCCATGTGCCACCAATTGAGGCACAATCTAGATCGGCAGATTCAGAAGCCTGTGAGAAAACTTCCATAAAGAAAAGTTGTGGACGAGTAGTATGGACATAACTAAATCTATTAGGATAAGGAGGAGAAGTAATCACTCTATCTATTGTTTCTTCGACAAAACTAGATAATTGGGTACTATCACCTAGGTAAACTTTTATAGTTCCCCACTTGTCTCTTGTAGATAAATGTTTTAGATCAGTGATAATAGCTTCAAAGTTGTCACGGAAGTCTTTCCAAACCTTAATTTCACGGTTATGTTTATCATCAAAACTAATAGTAGGGTGATTTCGATGAATATTAGCGCAATCTAGAACCGAAGAACACAAAGCTAACCAATAAAGATGTTTATAGTTCTCATTCTCTATTTTCCAAACAGCCCGACGAATTAGAAGTAACTCTTTTAAAACTTCTTTTCTCCACCATCTAAATACATTGTGAATTGGTGGGATAGTTAATTGATATTTTTCCTCGGCAGTTTCTAAAGACAAATTCTTCGCTTCATCTAAAGTATCAAGAAGATAATTTTCAAAAGATTGAAAATGTTGAGTTAATTGTTCAAGATCAACTGCCCAAGTCAAGGCATATTCAGATGCAAGTTTTAGTAATGGATTCAACTCTATGCCTATAGCAAATAGTCCAAGTTTCTTAGCTTCTATTATCGTCGTACCTTTTCCTAAAAAGGGATCGCACAATACAGTTTTTGATGAACATTCTAAATATTCACATAGAAATCTAACTAATTCAGGAGCATAACTTGGCGTTAGTCTAAACCAACGATGAACAGGTTCATTAAGACCATTCAAGAAAGTAACATCCCCAAGTTTGGGTGTCAAAAAATTAAACCCTTCTTGAATGTATTGATCTGTGTAACTTGGTTCAAATAATTCAAGTTGGATCATCTGATTCTCCCTTGTGTTGATGGTTAGATTCTGTGTGATACTCGGCAAATCTTTCACAAACTAAATTGATTACTCTATCAGCATGAGTATAGGTTGCATATTAACTCATAATTTTGTCAGCATATAAAATGGTTTTAAGTTCATCGAGTGAGACTTGATAATATTGGGCAATTTTTTCAAGTAAAGTGGTATTTAGAAACAAAAGTCCATTCTCTAATTTACTTAAGACAGACTGATCCATATCTAAATCGGCCGCAACCTTCCTAACTAATTTAGCTTTAGACTCCCGAAGTTCTTTGATTCGTTTGCCAAAGGAACGATAGCCATCGCTTTTTGACATATTTTTTTCTTGATTAATTTTATTCAAGATATTACTGTATCATACTGTGTTCGCTTCAGTCCACAGTTGCTGGAAGTTTTGCCTGAGTGCGATGTCGAAGGCACTACCTAGCAGTACGCCGATTTTGTCGGGTGCGTTTCTTGCTGCGACGAGGGGGAACGCACCCTATGCCATTTTTCTTTATTCGTGGCAGACATTCTACTGCTTTCTCCCTTTTTGGGAGAAGGGTTGAGGTTGGAGGCAATTAACCATCTCTGCCATTACTTTAGAAAAATGGTATTAGCAAGATCCTATTCACGTTTGATCAGGATTATCCTCTATATTGTTGACTTTCGTTAATTGTGGAAAAATATCTCGTACTGCCTCTTCAAATTTTTTGTAGGAAGACAAGGATTCTAATTTCGACAATTCGATTTTTGTACCAAGCGGTGAATATAAATCGTCAATTTTTAGTTTATTTCGATACCGTTTAGTCATACCTTCTCTGGCTTTATTGATGGCATTTTTAATCGTTTCTTTCGGATTGCTAAAAGATTCGGGATATTTATCGATTGCTAACTCACTATCACTTTTATTTGTACACAATTCTTTTTTTAGTAATTCTTTGTCTGCTAATATCCAGGCTTCAGTCATTTGTATTGGAACGATAGCAACTAAATTTTTACATAAGTCTCGCTCGTCTGATTTAATAGCATTAAAAGCCGGATCAATTCTTTCCTTAAATGCGTTTTCATCTGTTTTATCATCTGCGTCTGCATGGAAGCACAAAACCATTGCTCCCTTCTCCACCGCTTGAATTGCGTATTTTTTAGCTTTTTCTCGGATATTTTCGCCAGAGATTTGTGGAAGACAAATTGGTTCAAAAATTTTTATATCTTGTTTATCGTCAAGAGCAACTCTCTCGAAAGTGCGCTGAATAATATTCTGTAAAAATCTATGATCGGAACTGCCTTCTGTAGCTAAGGCAATAATTATTTGTTTGGGGTTTTTTGCCATCTTAATTGATTTACATTAATTGGTTTTGTTGATTTTTAATATTTTTAATCGCACTTTCAGCATCAGCAGTTTTTAGATATTCGACAACTTCCGAGAGAGTTAGCTTGGCCTCATTTTCGGAGAAAAATAAGGTTAATTGCTTTTTATTCTCTTTGATAACAGGGTGAAAATTACTGCTTTTCATCTTAATTCGCTTCCCTTCAATAGTGGATATTATAGTGGTAAGTTGAGAAAGCCAAATGCTGACATTTTCATCATCTTGCCAATTAATTAATTGACTCACCAGAACCGGAGAATGAGTGTTCACTATTACTTGGCGTAAAGGCATTTCAGTATCTTTAAAATCGACAGTTAGCTCTTTTAATAATCTTGCCATTGCTTCAATACGAAAAGGATGAATGCCATTTTCTGGCTCTTCAAAACACAGTAATCCTGTGTGTTGTCGGTCGTATTGCAGGACACATAATGTTAATAAACGTAGGGTTCCTTCGGAAAGCACTCTCGAAGAAAACTCCCGACCATCATCACCTTTTACCTTGATAATAAATTGTCGATTTGCTTTGTCATCATAAACATTAACTTCTGTAAGATTCGGTAGCAGATTATTGAGATCACGGGAAATTGCTGTGAGGGTATATTCATCATCTTGTTTAATGCGAAATAAAGCAGCGGCTAAATTCTTTCCGCTTGCTGTTATTGTATCTCTGATGCCCATATCTTGACGAGTAGGTTCTCGCAGATCTTCGGGATTAAGCTGCATAAACTTCCAACTCAGCATTTCTTGTTTGGCGGCTAATATATGTTTAAAATCTATGGTATTAATGCTGCTTAAAACAGTTTGTGATGCGTTTTTTGCGGGAAATCGTTTTTTATTCCCTTGTTGACCATCTTGATGTACAACAATGGTAGCAATACCATTAATATCTTTAGTCTGAATATAAGGAATCGCTCTCCTACCCGTTACTTTTGGTCGCCAAGTTTCCAATACTGTCTTAGGAATATAATTTTTTACCCAATTATCTTCATTGTGCTTTAAATTTTCTAAACGTTCATCAACAATATACAAGTTTTCAAAGCCACTTATATTAGACTCCCGTTTAATTTTTAATTGATAGCGTAATCTTGTATATTTAAGATCAACTTCCCCACCCCAATTATCTTTTACCTTGCGATTGACTAACATTTCAACTATAAATTCCATTTCCGTGGCGTAGTCGTCCTCATCATATTGGGTAAAAAGTTCGCTAGGATGTCCTCGTTGCTCGCTAAAAGCCGTCTTCAGATCCACTTCTGCCAACCGCGCCAACAATTGTAAAGCATCAAATAAATTACTCTTACCAGAAGCATTAACCCCAGCAACTACAGTAAGCGGCGTAAATTCCATTTCAAAATTATGAAAGGATTTAAAGCCATGAATTTTAATATAAGTAATCATAGTTTTAGGCGATAAGTAATATTAAAACATCAGCGCAACATTTAACCATACTGGACAATCTTCTCAAATTTCGCCCGATACTGTCCTACTATAATCTAGACATTGGTTTACAGAGGTAGTGCGATTACGCCGATTTTGTCGGGTGCGTTCCCTGCTGCAACGAGGGGGAACGCACCTTACCGATCGATTCCTGAGAGTATAGGGTCTTAGTCTGAAAAGGCCTATGCACAACAGCTTATCTGGCTGACGGCCGGCGGCTGATGACCGGCGGCTAAAAATTAACATTGCAAGAAAACTTAACAATTGGCCAAGAAACTCGATCGAGTAGGTAGAATAGCAAGTAAATCATTTTGTAAACTCCAACCGATTAATTAACCAGAATAGAGATAACCCAGAACGCCTGTGATAGATAAAAGACGCACTACTCGCGATCTCCCCCAAATTAACGAAAGAATCCGCTTTCCCGAAATCCGCGTTATCGATAGCGACGGCTCTCAACTAGGAATTATTACTCCTGCCGAAGCTTTGCGCGTGGCCGAAGAAAAGGAACTTGATCTCGTCCTCGTCAGTGAAACGGCAAATCCTCCCGTTTGCCGGATTATGGACTATGGCAAGTACAAGTTTGAACAGGAGAAAAAAGCCCGTGAGGCCAAGAAAAAACAGCATACAGCCGATATAAAAGAAGTTAAAATGCGCTATAAAATCGATGAGCATGACTACAACGTGCGAGTCAACCAAGCGCAACGTTTTTTAAAAGCGGGAGATAAGGTAAAAGCGACGATTACCTTCCGAGGCCGGGAAATTCAACACTCTAACCTAGCGGAAGAATTACTGGCGCGCATGGCCAAAGATTTACAGGATGTGGCTGAGGTACAGCAAGCGCCAAAAAAAGAAGGTCGTAACATGATGATGATGTTATCGCCGAAAAAATAACTAACTAATCCGGAAAAAAGGGGCTAAGACCCCTTTTTTGTTTTTCGGAAATCCTGAAGGGAAACCGATAATCTAAAACAAATGTATTATCCAGATTTTGACTCGGTTCGCCGAATCGCCACCACTGCTGGCCGGGGAGGTTGATTAACTTGACCACTGGGCCAATTCGACCCTAGGGGTACTTGTCGTATTTGTTCAAATTCCTGCCCATTAGTGGTTTTCAGGGCAAATTTACGGTTTTCAAAGGCCAAATCCCGACGAATTCCCCCCGCTTCTCCCGGATGTTGCACAGCGAGAATACAGAGGAAAATCATCAAGCTTTGCTAAAATCCAATACTATGGAGTAGTGGGGAGATTCCTGATATATTCCTCAACTCGATCATCGGGATGGCTGATCCCTAGCTTGAATACCGTGTAGAAGAAATTTTGGATCGATCTCCAGATGTTTAAAGCTTGTTCCCCGATAGATGGATGGGTCGAGAGCCTAATCAACGGCAAATTCCCTACCATTCGATGATCTTGATTGTGAGGATGAGGACTAAATAGAACCCGATAATCCTCGGCGATAATTTCCTTATCGCATCTCATCCAATCTTCATAAGAAGCTTTACTCTGTTCGGGAGTATAAACGCAATGCTCTTCGCTCAAACCTCGTATCTTGTAATAGGTTCGGGGTAATCGTTCTTTATAAATTCGTAAGTTGTGATGAACAGCGAGATAGGATAGAGTCCAGTGATGGCCGTATTCGTGGGCTAAGGTTAGTTTTAATTGCTCGATCGTACCTAAAACGAGAGAGTTAAGGCGAATTATCGCTTTAAATGTCTGTCCATCATATTGCCCGTACCAATCACCATTGGTATTTAGTCCCAAATCCCTAATTTCTATTACATCCAACCAGGCTAACTCGATTGGTGACGAAAGACGAAGTTCCTGCTCGACAAAATCCGATAGTGATTCTAATTCGTCTAGAGTATATTGTTTACTAAAGTCTTTTATCGTAGGCATCGCAACGTGATTTTCGTAGATTCTTAACTGACTATTCTAATAATATAACCTAGCCCAACATTATAGACTAGGTTATATTATATGTGTTGTAAGACATTATTTTTTCTTGCTTGAAGGGTCAAAGATAGTTGGCTGTTGCCCGTCATCTAATTCATCAAATGCGTCTTTCTCTGGATCTTCCGGCAGGATGGGAGCGCTCGCCATCTCGATTATATTTTTGCCGTCGCGAACTATTTCCCGATAGGCTACTCCCGTACTCTCCTGACTGGCGAACACTCCAGATTCGAGTTTATTTAGATAGTCCTTCATTCGCTCGATCCTCGATTTCGGGACTCCTGCCTCCAAAGCTTCTTGAATATTTCGTTTTAATTCTTGAGTAGTGACGGGGATCATGATTTTGTCCCTTTATTTCGATTACACTTCTATATTATAGTTCTTTTGTTGCAACAGTTTATTGCCTATAAAGTAAGTTTTGAATAATTTAAAAGCTTATATCGATAAGTTTTGAATAAGTTTTGAATAAGTTTTGAATAAGTCATGTTATTATAGTTACATAACTTGAGTCATCTTCCATGTCTAGATCGCTGAAAATCAATCCCGAATACATCCCTAAAGCCGAACTCGCTCTTAAACAAAAGAGATACACGAACAAAAGTACCTTCGCCGAATTGATTCCTTTGGCTAGAGCGACCGTTACCAAATTTTTCAAAGGTAAGCCGATTAGTCATGAGAATTTTATGACTATTTGCGAGAAATTAGGTTTAAACTGGCAAGAGATAGCATTGCTAGAAGAAAACTTCGGGGAAGGGGAAATTGATCGGAAGGACTGGGGAGGGGTGACGGAGGCGGATTTTTTCTGCGGGCGTACGGAAGAACTCGCCGAGATCAAACGGTGGATCATCGGTGACAAATGCCGTTTAATTACGGTTTTTGGGATGGCAGGGATGGGAAAAACCGCTCTCGCGGTGGAACTAGCGCAGGGGATCGAGGGAGACTTCGATTACCTCATCTATCGTTCCCTTAAACAGGTTTCTCCCCTTACGGAACTTTTGGGGGATTGGTTAGAGATTTTGACAAATTCTCCCCGCCGGGAGTTACCCGACAGTATCGATATCCGTTTGGCTAGGCTAATCGATCGAATGACCTATCATCGGTGTCTTTTGTTATTGGATGACGGCGAGGAAATTTTACAAAGCGATAATTTAAGCGGGAGATATCGAGAGGAATTTCAAGACTACGAAAAGCTATTGAGACGGATGGGAGAAGCACCGCATAAAAGTTGTTTAGTGTTGATGAGTCGGGAGAAACCCAAAGATATCGATTTTCTAGAAAAGCGGCAGAATACAGTAAAGTCTCTGTTCTTGGGAGGACTCGACGAACTATCGGCTAGGGAGATGGTGAATAAGGAGGGAGGACAAGGAACAGAGAGGGAGATTCGGGATTTTATCGAACTGTATCGGGGTAATCCTTTTTTTCTTAAGCTTGCTTTGGCTAGAATCGTCGATATCTTCGGTGGTAATATTGCGGAGTTTTTACAGACTGGGACGATAAATTTTAGCGATATTAAGGAGATGATCGAGGTGCAGTGGCAACGGCTTTCGGAAATCGAGCGGGAGATATTGGAGGTTTTGGCGAGGGAAGAGGAAGCGATTTCTGTCTCGGAATTACGATCGAGGTTCGATAAACCCGGACTGACGGACGCGGTTGATTCTTTGAGAAAGCGATCGTTCATCGAAAGCAGGGATTCGGGCTTTATTCTTCCGAATTTGATTCAATCCTACGTTCGAGGACTTTAATCGAGATAGCGAGGAACGATGTCAACTTTTATCGAGTCTTTAACGTTACTATTAACACTTCCTCGGATAACTTGCTCTAGTTCCTCCGCTAGTTCTGGGAGAATGATCTCGTCTCGTTTTCTGAGGATTTCCACCTGCACGGTACAACCATATTGCTTGGGATCGAGAATAATATTCGAGTATTTTTGGATGATAGGATAAGGGCTATCTTTTAACTTAGCGGCATTAATCGCTTTTTGGGCATCTCTAGCTAGGGCATTGCTATCCTGTTTGCCATCTTTTCTAATCCTGCATTGGGTGTCATTGCTAGTATTAGGATTAGTTGGAGAAGGATCCGACTTGATCGCGAAATATCCGAAAACTAAAAACCCTAATACCATGACCCCCAAGACTACTTTTTGAAATATAGAACGAGAGTTTTCCTGTGAATTAACCTTATCTTCAATGACTTGAATTCGTTTCAATATATCCGTTGTATTTTTGGGTCGCTTGTCAGGTTTTCGCTCTAAAAGACTATCGATTAAGGCGGCAAATTGATCCGATACGGGTGTAGATTCTGTAAGCCATAGTAACTTTTCTTGAGTATCTTGTTCGATTTGAGAGGGATTCTTGTTGGTTAGAAGATGGACGAAAGTACGCCCGAGAGCGTAAAAATCGGATTTGAAATCGGCTTTTCCCTTGTACTGTTCGGGAGCCATATAGGGGAGGGTCCCGATCGTTGTCGTAGTTTGCTCGTCTATATTTTGATTAATTAAACGAACCGCACCTAGATCGATTAGAAATATCCTGTTATCGCTATCGCGGTACATAATATTAGAAGGCTTAATATCGCGATGGATGAAATTATTAGAATGTAGTCTTTCTAAAATAGTAGTTAGTTGTTTTAACCAGTCAATCGCCCGCATTTCATCGATCGCCCCGTGCTGTTTTAGCCACTGCTCTAAGTTCAGTCCTGGGATTTTCTCCATCACTAGACAGTTGGCGGGAATAGGATTATTGGGAAACTCGATCGGGAAATATCCGTCTTTTCCTACTGTAGGAAGTCCCTCGATCCGGTAATTTTTTAATAAATCTGCCTCTCGATCGAACCGAGAAATCGTGTCCGGGTTCCTTGTGTAGAGAACTTTGAGAACCTTGGGAGTGTCTTGATCCTTCACATCCACCACATCGTAAAGGGTAGTTACCCTGTCCTCCCTCTGGTGTAGTACGTTCATCACCCGATATCTATTCTGTAGTAGCAAGTGGGAACCGCAAGCCTCACAGATACTCCGATCTTCGGGGTTCTCCGGCCGGGGACAGATGGGATTTATACATAATCGCATTGAGTTTTCGACAGGCGATCGGGAATTCAGATATAGAGAACAAAAAAGAGAGAAATAAGATTCCGCGAGATAAGATTTAAGTGTTTATCCCGAATGGTACAAATCTATCGTAGCGTGGAGTTAGACAAAATACAGTCATTCCGATCTATCTTCTGATTCACAAGTCAGACATTTCTTTTCCATGACTAAGGCAGAATTTCAGCGGGCTATCGTTAGAAAAATTTTTCGGTGGCGATATTTCAGCTTATTTTTCGCTACTATACTCGTAAACGTTGGTATATCGGCGGTAATGGCTCAAGATCTCGGATTATCCGAGCAAGTGGCGCAGTTAACCCGCGGTCAAAATACGATCTGGGTGTTACTGACGGGTAGTCTCGTCTTCTTCATGAACTGCGGCTTCGCCATGCTAGAGACGGGCTTTTGCCAGAGTAAAAATGCGACCACCGTCCTCGCCAAACACACGATCGTCTTTACCGTCGCTACCGCAGTCTATTGGCTGATCGGTTTCGGACTGATGTTCGGGGATGGCGGCAAATTTGTCGGAACACCGGGTTTTCTTCTACTCAATGGTCAATTTCCCTCCCTAGATTGGGCGGATATTCCTCTAACGGCTAAATTCTTCTTTCAACTCACTTTCGCGGGAACTGCCGCCACGATCGTATCGGGGGCGGTGGCGGAGAGGATTCGCTTCGGGGCGTTCGTCCTTTTTAGTGCCTTTTTTATCCTGATTTACTCCATTGCCGGTTTTTGGATTTGGGGAGGGGGCTGGTTGCACGATTTGGGGTTTCGGGATTTCGCAGGTTCGACGGTGGTTCACTCGGTAGGAGGATGGGCGGCTTTGACGGGGGCGTGGCTGTTAGGGCCTCGTGCGGGAAAATATATCCCTTGGGACCAAGGGGAAAACCTTTCCTTCAAAAATACCAGCTATCGCGGCAATAAAATCATGGCGACTTTCGGCGGGAATCCGAGCCTAGCGACCTTGGGATGCTTTATTCTCTGGTTAGGTTGGTTCGGCTTTAATGCGGGTTCTACCCTCGCGGCCAATGCAGACGCGATCTCTCATATCCTGCTAACGACACTCATCGCCGGGGCTTTCGGCGCGCTGGCCTCCACCACTCTCGCTTGGATATTCTCCGGTAGGCCGAGTCTAACCTTTATTATTAATGGCATTCTGGCGGGTTGTGTCAGTATTACCGCCCCCTGTGCCTTCGTGAATTTTCCGAGCGCGGCGCTAATCGGCTTTATCGGTGGGGCGATCGTTCTTCCGTTTAGTATTTGGCTCGAAAAAGGGGAAATCGACGATCCGGTGGGAGCCGTTCCCGTTCACCTCGGTTGCGGTATCTGGGGTACTCTGGCCGTGGGGATTTTCTGTTTAGCCCCCAAAGATATTCCTTGGGCAGATACCTATTTAGATCTGCCGAAAGGGGGGTTACTTTTCGGGGGAGGAGTAGATCTATTTATGGCGCAAGTGATCGGGATCGGGGCTATAGGCTTTTTGGTCGCCAGTTGTAGTCTATTACTCTGGATCTGTGTGGGATGGTTCTTCTATCGCCTGTCGTATTCCAGTGATTTTGGTTTCCGTCCGCACAAGGGGTTACGGGTTTCGCCAGAGGAAGAGAAAAAGGGAATTGATTCCCTGTTTGCGGAATGGGAAGAGAAGTAATAGTTTAGGAAGTCGATACAATGGCGGTATGGCCAGAAAAGAAAGAGGAAACTTTCGCTTAAAGTCTATTTTGACTCGGTTCGCCGAATCGCCACCACTGCTGGCCGGGGAGGTTGATTAACTTGACCACTGGGCCAATTCGATCCTAGGGGTACTTGTCGCATTTGTTCAAATTCCTGCCCATTAGTGGTTTTAAGGGCAAATTTGCGGGTTTCAAAGGCAAAATCCCGACGAATTCCCCCCGCTTCCCCCGGATGTTGTACTGCCAAAAATAACGTCTCTTGGTCGGGAGTAAAGTACAATCCCGTTAATTCCGCATCCATGGGAGCGATAGCAAAAGGATAGGGATGCTCTTGACCCTTAACAAACACCCAAGCGCTATTATTACCAAAAATACCCAATAAATCCCGTTGACTAACCGGGACCCCTTGGGGATAACGAGTTTTCATCTCTCGATTTAACCCACCCGTGGAAATATCGCTAACCATCCAGAGATTTCCCTGTTTATCGAAAGCGAGGTTATCGGGATTAGAAAAACCCTCACCTTTCTCTGTCGGTTCCCCTCCATAAGCGACCACATCCCAACGAAAACTTAAGGAAGCAGCATCGTTATTATCTTCCCTTAAGCTGATAATCCAACCAAATTCGTAGGGTATTTCGCCATTTGGCCCCTTAAATATTTCCTTATCGGCTCCTCCCTCCGCTTCACTGGGACTACCAGAGGTAAAGGTCATATATAAAGTGCCATTCTCGTCCACTTCCGTATCTTCCGGGCGACCAGTACAAGTGACCCCAACGGCGTTAGCGGCAAAATGAGCATCGATGAGAATTGCCCCCTGTTTTTCCGTCCTATTACCTTCATACAGGTCTGCGAGGGTCTTATATTTAGCTTTGTAGGCCAGAATCTCCTCATCGTCCTTAAATAGCAGTAATTTAGTATCATTGACCGTTCTTTCGGGATTCGGCAAGGCTACCACCCCATCCCCGCGACTAGCGGCAATTTGACTCGGTAGGACGGGATTTATCTCCGTGTCGGGATTTAAGGGTATCCAATAACCGGTTTTATCGGCGTTGAATTTGGCCCCGTAGAGCATTCCTTTTTCTAGGAGTTTTGAGTTATTTTTCGCCTTAATATCGCTAATTTTGCCCTCGGAAACGAATTTATAGATATGACCGCCTCTGCGATCGCAACCTGAATAAACCGCCAAGGGTTGCCCCGTCCGAGGGAGAAAAGCGACCGCTTCATGGCGAAAACGCCCTAACCAAGTGTGTTTTGTGCCGTAATCGTCGGGATTGGCCGGATCCACCTCCACCATCCAACCGTATTTATTTCCCGCTAACCCGAAGACGTTACCCCGGCCATCCACTTCCGAACTATTGAGAATAAAGGGGGTAGTATCGGGATGCAAAGGGGAACCATCTTTTAACACTACCTCCGTCACTTGGTCTTGAAAGTTCTCCTCGGCACTAAATACAGTCCCCCAAGGCGTTGTTCCCCCGGCGCAATTTTGCAACGTTCCGATAATTTTTGCCCCTAATCCGTCATCGTAGCCAAGTTTATCGGTTTTGGTAAAAATTGCTACAGCAGGACCGGTCGCTTTCAGGTAGTGACCGTCCTTTAGTCCAGAGATACCGGTAATGCGGCGATCGGCTTTACTATAGGTACGTTGCCATTTTCCCGTTTGATCTTTAGCCAGGGAAATTACGCCAATTCCCTGATCAATTAGGCCTTCTAGGGAGATTTCCTCGATTTTTGCCTTTAAGCTGGCATCTTGCAGGTGATAGGCGGCAATTTCACCCTTTTCGTTGGTTTTTTCCCGTACTTCCTTGACGGGTAGGGTTTTACCAATCACTTGTTCAAAGGTTTGTAGCCAAGTACGACCACTGATATATTCAAAATTAACGGTTAGATAACCTTGACCCGCACTGGTTTCGATAAAAGATAGATAATCATTGTTATAACCGAAACGGGAATCACCCACTTTATCTCCCCACTGCGCCAGCACATCATAGGTGAATCCTTGCGGAAGAACGAGATCATCTAGGACTTTATAGGTTTGATAGGCACTTTTTTGGCTTTCATCGCTCATGCCGTCAATTTTTAAGGGAATCGGCAGTTTGACTGCAGCAAAGTTTAACCCGAAACTATTGGCAGCGATCGCAGGACTGCTGATCAGAGAGGAAGATTTTTTCCCTTGCAGACTGAAAAAAGAGACACCAGCAGTGGCAGTTAAAAAGGTGAGGAAATTACGGCGAGAAATACTCATATTTTCGGCAATAAAGTCAAAACTGATACTCAGACCTTGATTAGGTTAAATTTTATTACGGACACTTGACATAGGGATTATACAGTATCCAAGTTATGACTAAGTTAACAGCCAGTTAAAAAGCTCTCCTGCAAAAATCTTCCGTTATACTAAATCCGGTTATTAAAAACTGATTATTTAGGGCTTGCTGAATAAATCTAAAAACCTTGTTGGTTCCCTGAAAATTAGGTAATTGACCCCCTCAAAATCGCTAAAACCCTACACCCTACACCCTACACCCCACACCCTGCCCCCAGGAAAAACTTTTTGCCGCAAACCCTATTTATCCCCCCTTTTGCATGAGTGCCTGTCCTTATAAGTAGCATTATGCTCAACGGATTTAGTATAAATTCTGCTGTAAGCTGATAGCTAGATGGTCAGGTCACGGAAATCGATGCAAAGTTCACTGAAAAGGATTATCATCGGGGCGAGTTTTTTTCTCGCTACGGTAGTCGGAGCAACTATCGGTTATATGGCCTACGGTTGGAGTTTTCTCGATGCCGTTTATATGGTGATAATCACCATATTTGGAGTAGGTTTCGGGGAAGTTAAACCGATTAACACTCCCAGTCTGAGAGCTTTTACCATGTTAGTTATCGTCTGTGGGACCACCTCGGCCGTTTATGTGGTGGGAGGTTTTTTTCAGATGCTCACCGAGGGAGAAATTAACAAAGCTTTTAGCGATCGCCAGATGAATAAAGAGATGGAATCCCTAGAAAATCACGTCATAATCTGCGGTTTTGGGCGTATAGGACGCATTCTAACGACTAAATTGGCAAAAACAGCCCAATCCTTTATTATCGTCGATAATAACCCCGATCGCATTGGATTAGCTCAGGAAAAAGGTTACTTAACTCTTAATGGTAACGCCACCGATGAAAGTATTCTCCAGAAAGCCGGTATCGACAAAGCGCGAGTTTTAGCGACGGTGTTGCCCGATGATGCTTTAAATGTCTTTATCACTTTAACCGCAAGGGAACTCAGTCCGCAACTATACATTATCGCCAGGGGAGAATATCCCAGCACCGAGAAAAAATTAAAACTAGCCGGGGCCGATCAAGTGGTCTTACCTGCTACCATTGGAGCAGAGAGAATAGCCCATTTAATCACCCATCCGGCCGCAATCGATTTTTTACAGGAAGATGAAGGTAGGCGCAATCTCAACGAATTATTAGCCGATATCGACCTGCAATTTGAAGAATACTCGATTTTAAGCGATTCGCCCTTTTTGGGACAACCCATCAGTCAGATGGAAGTGCGGGGACAGGGTGCTTTTATTATCGTTGCTGTCCGTCAATTTGATGGTCGTGTCATCGCCCATCCCGACCATTCCACCATTCTACAGCAAGGCGATACGGTCATTTTATTAGGTCATCGGGGCGATGTTCCTAATTTTGCCCGTCGTTATGCTCTGCGTCGAGAAATGCGCTATCGGGGGTCTTCTTGGTGGGATATTTACCCAGAAAAAAGTTGAGCTTTTCTGGAATTAATTTCGCCGCAGATGGAGATAGGAATGGCTCACCAATTATCTCCAGATACAGCTATGAAATTAACCTATCGCAGCATTGCTTACGACAAAAATCCCACTGCCACCGTTGCTTCCAGTCCGCTGATTTTAGGCTATCGTGGTGTTCCCTATTTAAAAAACCGTGGTGTCGTTCAAACCATTCAGAAACAGGTAGCCGTTACCTATCGCGGTCAAGCCTATAATATCACTCAGTCTTTAGCTTCTTTGCCCATGTAAGAACCCTCTTTAAGTTTTTAACTTCTAGTTCTTTTTCAATCAATCTCTTTTAAATATTGTCAATTAATGATCACAGCAATTACCTTAAACGGGTTTTATCTTCCCTCTTGCTCCAAGGGGGATTTTTAACTTGTTTTGCCAGCAAGGAATATATGTTCATAGTTAACAAAATTAATTACACATATTTTTCCCTTCCGCAGTTCCGCAGTTCCGGTGTTCCCCTTTTCTGGGGTGTGAATTTAATTTTGTCGAACTGCTGATAGTTATCAGTTTTTTGTAGAATAGGGAGATTGAGAAAACGAACATCTGCCCTATGACAAGATTTCCTTTGACTGGTCGCTATTCTGGTTTATGCGTCTTACTCACTTTATTCTGGTTAAGCGGTCAATCTTTACCCGTGCGAGCGGAAAAAATCTATAATCCCCTCCCCCTCATCCTCAATAAAGAAATTAACGATACTCTCACCGACAAAGATATTCCCACGGGTGAGGGGGGGTTTGCTAGAGATTATACCGTAGATTTGGACAAGGACGATCAGGTGGCCATCGATCTCAAATCGGAAAATTTTGATGGGGTGTTAATTCTCCTGGCCGCCGATGGTTCCACTGTAGCGGAAAATGATGATGGTCCCGATGGTGGCACTAATGCCCTCCTCTTTGCGCGCATTACCGAGTCGGGTAAGTATGTTATTCGGGTGAGAGCTTTCGGAGAAACCGGTGGGGGCAAATTTACCCTGAAATTAACCCGTTTACGGGCCGTGGAGGGCAAAAATTAGCTAATTATTGTCAAAAAAACCAAGAATAGAGCCTCTGTCCACTCCACCACCGCACCGTAGGTATCACCGGTGTGACCGCGAAGACGACGATATAACCAGTAACCAGTAAGCAGAGCGAGGGCGATTCCAGCACTAATGGCGATTATTCCCCACCTTAGACCACCAAATAGGGCGATTAACCCCCAAATTACTCCCCCACAGTCCCAAGGCAGACAAAAAGCCACTTTATGAAAGGCTCCCTTGCCGGTGGGTTTGAGGTAGGGATAAAGAGCGATCGCCATTACTTGCCCCCAACGTCCCCAAATTGGTGCTAAAATTAGAGCTAAGGCTCGATTATCGCTTAAATCCGTCAAAGCGGCGATTTTTAGCAGCAAAACCATGGTCACGGCCATGACTCCAAAGGCCCCGGTAACACTATCGGCCATGACCGCTAAACGACGCTGGGGGTCGGTGACAGCTAAACCATCGGCCGTGTCACTAACTCCATCAAGGTGTAGTCCTCCCGTCAGATAAACCCAAACCCCCACAAGGACAACCGCACGAGTCAGGGGTGGCATTCCCAGACCAGCTAGAGTTATATCGAGCAAAACTAAAATTAAACCCAAAAATAAGCCCACTAAGGGAATCCATCGGGCAATTCTGCCAAAATCCGGCCAGGCAATCGGAACCGGAATAATCGTGTAAAAAGCGATCGCACCTAAAAATGAGCGAATTTCTTGACAAATGAAGTTAAATATGGTAGTCAATCCCCCCCAATAATTCAATCCAGATACTGCATCCTTTCTCCTCAAGATGAAGAGTAACCTAATTTTGTATCGGCGACCCTGTGGGATTTTCAAAACATCTGAGAACGCCTATAATAATTCGGCATAACACGGTTACTTGTAATGTTATAGGAAAAGTTCTTGCGATCATTCCATTTGAGAGTAATATACGGAAAGATTTGTTAAAAAAATGTGTATTTGGCGTGATATATGAAAGGTTTCCGTATATTGTGTAGTTAGATCGCAGTCTTTTAGTGGTAGCGGTTCTGTCTGCTTTGGGGCTGCAATTGGCAGCAGGTTGAGTTCATAGCTGTGGCTAAAATATGAAAAAGAAAATACGACAATTTATTCGACAACTAGGCTTCGACATCGTTAAGTACTATCCCTCAGCATTTGATCGAGCTAAGGCGATTGATACTCAACGTAAAGGTTCACGATTTTTGAAGCTATTGACCCTCTATGAAATTGACTTGGTTTTAGATGTAGGAGCAAACATTGGGCAATATGCTCAGGGTCTTCTTGAAATTGGGTATCAAGGTAAAATTGTTTCCTTTGAGCCTCTCTCATCTGCTTATGAGAAGCTAGTTATTGCAAGTAAGAACTACCCTAGCTGGGAAGTTGCAGAACGTTGCGCAGTTGGCAATACAACTGGTGAAGCCACAATTAATATTTCTGGTAATTCTGAAAGTAGTTCAATACTGGGTATCTTACCTGCTCATGTAGACGCGGCTCGTAGATCAGCTTACATTGATTCTGAAGTAGTCAAGGTGAGGCGGTTAGATGAATTAGTGGGCCACGGCTTTTCCAATTTCCAAGCGCCGTTTCTCAAAATTGATACACAAGGGTATGAAGATAGAGTTCTCCAAGGTGCATCGGGAATTCTACCCTCAATTCGAGGAATGTTTTTAGAAATGTCCTTGGTTCCTCTATATGAAGACCAAGTGCTGTTTGAGGAGATGCTAAGCAATATTAATGAAATGGGGTTTTCCCTTTATAACTTGACTCCTGGATTTTATGATTATCGTACAGGAAGACTGCTTCAGGTAATGGGGACATTTTTTAGAGATAAGGATCAGTTTTAGATGAGATCACTTTGAGTGCTTTCACCCACTAGCTATTGAGAAGCCAATAGATCACCGTAGGGTGCGTTCCCTAAAGTGGCTCCTACTGCTCCACCAATAGATTTTGGGGAACGCACCATGCAGATTGATTGCAGCTGTGGGTTTAAGTGCGATGGCGAAGGCAGTGCGTAGCAGTACGCTGATCCTGTCGGTTGGGTTGGCGGCTGTTACCCAACTCCCTCAAAACCAAGATTAAATAAGGTAGGATAGAGAGCGAAAAGATATTCTAGGTTGCCGTGAATGGAAGCGTCTATATTGAAACAAGTATTTTTGGGCATTTAACCGCCAGACCCACTGACAATCTGATCGTTGCTGCTAATATCAAGATCACCCAGGATTGGTGGAACGAACATAGTAGCTCATTTACGCTTTACGCATCAGAGATCGTTGAAGATGAGGCAGCTAAGGGAGATCCGATAATCGCCGCTCAACGGTTAAACTTGTTACAATCCCTAATGCTTCTCGAACTTACAGAAGATGCGTTTGAACTTTCGCAAGCGTTTCTGACTCAAAGCAATCTGCCCCTAAAGGCATCTAACGACGCTTTACATATGGCATTAGCAACCGTCTATAACTTAGATTATTTGCTAACATGGAACTGCAAGCACATGGCAAATGCCCAAATTCAGCGTAAGCTGGCTCAGATTAGTTCTGATCTCGGATATATATTGCCAGTTATTTGCACTCCTTATGAGCTTATTGGATATAACCTAGAGGTTTAGTCATGTATAAAAATGAAATTCTCGATGAAATTCACAAGTATAGAGAAGAATACGCTCAATCGTTTCAATATGACTTAAGAGCTATTTTTAATGACTTAAAGCAGAAGCAACTGGCTCATAAAGATAGATTAGTTAGGTTGCCAATTAAGCGAGAGTCTAACAAAGAGGAAGACTTCTAATCACTTCAAAATGATTGGGAATGCCTTCATTCACGGACAGTGTTGCCCCTTTAAGAGCCAGTTTCAGATTGTCGATAATATCATCGGGTAATGTTGAGAGGTTGGCCAGGGTTCTTTTTTTGACTTTACGGTTAGGAACTTTTTCTATATACATGGCTATCATTTTAGCAAATGGAGAGAATTCTTGTCCATTAAGAAATGTTACAAATTACATGGGTACATTAAGAAAAGTTAAGGGGCGTATCCATTGATGAATAAGGGTTTTCGGCTATTATAGTATATATGTATGGGGTAAGTTCAGCTATAATGATTTAATTCGGCATAACACGGTTACTTGTAATTTTATAGGAAAAGTTTCTTGCGATCGCTATGAGAGTAATATACGGAAAGATTCTTTAAAAAGTGCGTATTTAGCGTGATATACGGAAAATTTCCGTACACTATATAGTTATGCTGCTTCGATTGTTGATGGTGGCATAGTTTGGATATTCAGCCATAGCATTTAGGAGAGAAAAAATGGCTAACCAAGTCATATGCTCGCACTGCAATAGCAAAAACATTCAACCAACTAACCAAAAAAATTATGTCGAGTGTAAAGATTGTGGAGGTATTACCGATACTCGTGATTGGGCAGCTAAATTTCTTGGCTCGGCAGTAGGAACTGGGATAGCTGTGTTGGCTGTCGGTTTACTTCCAGATGAAATTACGGATGGTATTGCTGAAGGTGTCACTGATTTCATGGACGACTTGATGGCATGACCATAGAGGCTGATTTAGTATGTATTAAGCTAAACGGCTTTTACTTCGGATCACCGATATAGACTCCAAAAGGGTTATAGCTGTTGGATCATGCAGGTTAAGCGCCGTTTAGCTTAGTTCTAGTCTTTGAGAGTTCCGAATGAAGAGAGTTAAAGCCATATTCGCACTCCTTATAGGTGTTGCGATCATAATATTTGCCCTAGTTGGTTCATTCCCAATTGCAACTAAAATTGGTGTCATTTGCATCTATGGTGTTAGTATGGCAATTATTTTCAGCTATCTATCTTCTGGCTGAGAGTCTATACTTTTGGTGGCAATCGATTTCGAGCAAAGAATAAACCCATTTCAGCCAAATGTGTGATAATGAAAGAAATTAGTTCAGTCTGGCATACCTTAATTCTTCATGCAATTTGAGTGGGACGAAGCGAAAAATATTGAAAATATTCGTAAACATGAGATTGATTTTGCTGATGTTCCCACGATGTTTGATGGAGAAATGCTGATTGAGCTAGATGATCGTTTCGACTATGGCGAAGATCGCTGGTTTGGGATCGGTTTTCTCGGTTCTGGAATAGCAGTAGTAGTCTGGACGGAACGTCAAAAAAATGTAACCCGAATCATTTCAGCGCGAAGAGCCAACCGTCATGAGCAGAAACGATTTGAACAGTACCTCTCGTACTAATTGGGCAGCTTTAGAGTCAAGGTCAGAAGAGAATATCGACTACTCAGATATTCCGCCGCTGACAGATGAATTTTTTGAACGAGCTACTTTACGTATTCCAGCAGATCAAGCACACAACCTAGTTCAGCTTGATCCAGATGTGAAACAGTGGTTTCAGGCTCAAGGAGAACAGTATAAAACCCTAATAAACAAGGTTTTGCGTCAATATATGGAAAGCAACCAAACTCAGCACCAAGCATAACCCTTCGTTGGAGCCGACCTTCAAAAGTGATCTTTATACCCTAAAATTTATCTACGGCGGCTCAACTTAGCCGTTAGCCTGCTCTGCTTCTGGGTTGAGGCACTTATGCCCTCTTGCATTTTTAGTGCGATCGCCGATCTGGTAGGGTGCGTTAATGAAATGTAAAGGTGCGATTCGTTTCTAGGGGAATAAATAGCCTAGAGTGCTGATAAAACAGCATAACTGACAAAAAGGATGTAGGTGAAAGACCTACCCTGTAAGGGATACAGTGACTCCCAACCTGCCCCCAGTGACTAGACTCGGAAATCTAGAGGCTGAAGCGGGGAACAAGGACGCAATCAGAGCCAAAACAGATAGGCACAAGGAGCGTTAACGGGGAGACAATAAGGGAAAACCAGAAAAAGCATCCAATTTCAGAGCAACAATCGGAGCTAAAAATGTTGACTCAACCTTCTAAACTCGCAGAGCTTTCGTTACGGCATCTGCTATCCCTAGAGTTGAAGGTGGGTGAAGTGGTCAACCCTAAATTGTCAAAACAATCCCAAAGTCGGAACGAAGAAAAACGATGATTAGGTCAAGAGAAAAGTCGAAACTCAAGTAGGTTGGACGAGCAACGTAACCCCTAACATCGGGTAGGACGAAGCGTAATTGCTTCGAGGTAATCAGAACACAAGAAACCAAGTAGAGACCAGTTAGACTCATGATTAGTAATAGCTATAGAGAACTGTGGAAAAACATTCCGTGGAAGAAACTCCGTAGGAATCTATTCCGGCTACAATGTAGATTGTGGAAAGCCATGAGAGTAGGAGACAAGGCAAAAGCCAAAAATCTTCAAAAGCTAATCTTAAAATCTCGAAGTGCTAGATTACTGGCAATTCGTCAAGTAACTCAACTAAACGCTGGTAAGAAGACAGCAGGAATAGATGGGAAAGCATCACTTTCATTCCGAGAAAGGTGGGAATTAGAATCAGTCCTAGAAACCAAAGTCTGGAATTGGCAACATCAGGGACTGAGAAAAATTCCGATAGCCAAAAAGGATGGAACAACACGGATGCTCAAAATTCCTACCATTAAGGATAGAGCTTGGCAATGTCTTCTCAAATACACCCTAGAACCTGCCCACGAAGCCACATTTCACGAAAGGAGCTACGGTTTTAGAACTGGACGTTCCGCTCACGATTGTCAAAAAATACTCTTCTTAAACTTAAGAAGTAGCAGCAACGGATTAAACAAAAGAATCCTAGAATTAGACATCGAGAAATGCTTCGATAGAATCAACCACAACACATTAAGGGAATTAATCATTGCTCCCCAAAGCATCAAAGCTGGATTGATGAGATGCTTAAAAGCAGGAGTTAACCCAGAATTTCCTGAACAAGGAACTCCCCAAGGAGGTGTCGTGAGTCCATTACTAGCAAACATCGCTCTCAACGGAATAGAGAATATTCACTACTCAGTCAGATATGCTGACGATTTGGTGTTCCTTCTTAAACCCCAAGATAAAGCGGAAGAGATTCTTGAAAAAGTCGCAAGTTTTCTAGCTACAAGAGGTCTAAACATTAAGCCATCGAAGACAAGGTTAGTAGCCTCGACAGAAGGATTTGATTTTTTAGGATGGCACTTTGTTGTGCAAGCCAACGGAAAATTTAGAAGTTATCCCTCAGAGGAAAACTTTAAAGCCTTTCGTCAGAAAGTTAAAGCCATCATCAATCACTCGAATTATGGGGCAAAGATTAAAGCCCAAAAATTAGCTCCAATAGTCAGAGGATGGAGAAACTACCACCGCTATTGTCAACTGAATGGCTCAAGATTCTCATTATGGCAACTTAATCATAGGACATATAAAGTGTTCTTAAAAGAAAAAAAGGTAAACCGCCAGATGGCTGCAAATTTAGTCAAAAAAGCGTTTCCACCTGTGCCATATTCAGAAAACAAGCACATCAACGTTAGAGGAGATTATTCGCCTTTTAACGGTGACTTAGTTTACTGGTCTAAGAGACAGTCCAAACTTTACGATGGAGCAACTTCTAGGTCTTTAATCCGACAGAACCATACCTGTGGATATTGTGGCTTGAAATTTATTGATGAGGAAAGAATACATCTGCACCACATCGATAGAAATCACGCTAATGGTCGAGCCAATAATCTTTTGGCAGTACACGAATCATGCCACGATTACATCCACAGGTGCAAAAGTGAAAGCTAAGATTATCGGGAGCCGAGTGCGGTGAAAGTCGCACGCTCGGCTCTAAGAGAGAGGTGCGGAGGATAATACCTCCCATCGACTCTACCCACCTTATCTAATGTTCAAAATCCGTGCGTTACGCTAACGCTAACACACGCTACATCATATCGATCGCCAAGATTAAGTGATTGCCAAAGCGATCGGGTATAACACAACGTTGCACCTGACTTAATAAAGCGATCAATGATAAACTAAAATCATGGTAAGCAATCTGGGTTGAGGATTAAGGATTTTGCGAATCAGTCGTCGGGGGGCGTTGGATCCCCTTGCTTTTTTTGTGCGCTACTATGGAATTAAATGATTAAAAGCTAAGACTGCTATGGCACTAGCATCGAATGGACAAACAGCTATAATCCGCACAGAGCGAGGGCTTACAATTGCGGATACTCGTATTACTCTGTATGACGTGATGGATTATCTCAAAGCTCAGTATCCACCCAAGTTTATTCGTGATGCCTTCAATCTTACAGATGCTCAGATTCATGCCGCCCTTTCCTACATTGAAACACATCGAACAGAAGTGGAAGCAGAGTATCAGGAGGTTTTAAAGACTGCCGCAGAAACTAAACAATTTTGGGAAGAGAGGAATCGCGAACGTTTTGCTCGGATCGCTGCTACTCCTCCTCGTCCAGGCTATGAAGCGGTTAGAGCTAAACTTCAGGAACGGAGAGCAAAGCGGGAAGCGAAGAAGCAATGATTGTTCTGGCTGATTACAACTTGAATCGGCAGGCAATTCTGATCTCTGGAAGTCTTGTTGTTAGCGGGTTATTAGATCTCGCTCTAATTCGGTTGAGGACATTTGAAGACGTTGGCTTACCCGCAGACAGCAATGATCGAGTAGTTTGGAGATTTGCCCAAACCAACGGGATGCTCTTACTTACGGCAAACCGGAATGCGAAGGGTGAAGACTCGTTGGAACAAGTAATGCGTGAAGAAAATCAACCGACTTCATTTCCGATCATTACGATTGGCGATCCGGATAGGGTCAATGAATCTGATTATCGAGAACGCTGCGTTGAAAGGCTTGTAGAAATTGTGATCGATATCCAAGACTATATGGGGGCTGGTCGGTTGTTTATTCCATAAGGTGATTGGCGCATCATATCTGTTGGTGACACGGCATAACAACCCCAATGCACACCGACCGACGAAAGCTAATCAGTGTGATCGCCAATCTTGTAGGGTGCGTCTCACGCACCTTTTACCTTTTTAAATATAAGCCCGTCTAACAAATCACTGCACCCGACCGTATACCTGGACTTCCCCGTTGACAAAAGGCCATAACCTGTGCTGTAGAAGGGATTAAGAGAATTTCCGCCGCCCCGTTACTGGGTACAAATCAGGGAAACCCCTAATAAATCTAACGCT